>ERZ778517.83-NODE-83-length-105704-cov-9.097682_pt1 | contig 105704 bp, 90 predicted proteins | sample MGYA00510341_ERZ778517 | MGnify/ENA primary metagenome ERZ778517 (study PRJEB29527, sample SAMN07138964) | mouse gut metagenome | material: feces | host: mouse | place: China:Nanjing | collected 2016-01-25 ...
CACTTTAACACCTCGATTCCTAAAAACCTGTGGCACAAGATATAATATAATCTGCTCCTGCCACGCTTCAATTATACATAAAAACGCCCATCTTTACAATAAAATTCACATTAAATTTCCTCCTCCCTACGCTTAGGAACTGTTCAGAAATTACTTATGACAAGTACACCGTATAAAGGTTCAGCTGCAAAGAAGAAAATCGCAGGCATAGCGGGCTATGTCAAGATTTTCTGATGTCGCAGATGAGCATTTAGACAAGTAATTGCCATGAGTAATTTATTAACAGTTCCTTAGTCTTGTTCTGTTGCCTGTTACGCTGTCGGCTCTCGTTCTGAAGCCCCCTCTCAAGTTTTTTTGTTATAGCCGAGTACTTCTGCATCCGCTAATTCTGTGGCGGTCTTGGTCTGCTCCTCGCCGATACTGTCATACCCGGACTGCAAAGACTGTATCTCGGCTTTCCACTGTTTCGGCGTTATGGTGCATATCAAAAAACGCAGGCGTAACGGACTACTCGTGAAACTATATCACCCCTTCCATTAACCATAATGATAACTGCTTCATTTTCCTCACGGCACTGTTTTGATATTTCATTATAATAGTTCCTAAGTCAAACAGCGTAGTGGCAGAGATGCATCTCAGCCACTACGTATTCTTACGTAGCTTGTATAAGCCATAATTTGCAGCGCAGTGCAAAACGCATCTACAAATCCATCCAATACGCTTGTATGCAGCTTTCGAACATGATATGATTTATGAAAGCGTGTTTAAAAGCTGAACGCTTAGCATATACCACGACAAATGAAATCTGCCGTGCGTATCGCGCCAACCATAGCCACATATGAGGAGGATTATATCATGTGTCAAAACAGGTTTACCGCCCCGGGGGCACACATCATCGGCAATGTCCGGACAGGGGCAAATGTAGGAATCTGGTACAATGCCGTCGTGCGCGGGGACACCAATACCATCACAATCGGAGACAACAGCAATGTGCAGGACAATGCCACCATCCACACGGACGCGGATTTTCCTGTTCATATTGGAACCGGCGTGACAATCGGACACAATGCCGTCGTCCATGGGTGCACCATCGGGGACAACACCGTCATCGGAATGGGCAGCATTATTCTGAGCGGCGCAGTGATTGGCAGCAGCTGCATTGTCGGCGCAGGCTCCCTTGTCACTGGGAAAATGCGGATTCCCGACAATTCCCTCGTTTTTGGAAATCCCGCAAAAATAATCAGAACCGTGACCGCAGAGGAAGCAGACGCCAACCGGAAAAATGCAATGCACTATGTGTCACTTATGAAAAAGACATAATATAAAAGTTATTGATTTCAATATTGATTTTGTATATGCAAAAGGCTATAATGAAAACGTTAAAAAATACGATGATAAGTGACAGCTGAGCCTTTGGCTTCCTGTTACTGACGAAAGAGGAGGAAGAAAATGGAATCGTATTTCATGTTTCGAAATCTGGCGATTATTCTTGTCGCCGCAAAAGTATGCGGAATTGCAGCCAGAAAATGCAAGGCGCCGCAGGTGGTCGGCGAAATTATTGCGGGACTTTTGATTGGTCCGAGCCTGCTTGGATGGGTGGAGCAGTCCGATTTCCTGGTAAAGCTCGCTGAGGTCGGCGTGGTACTGCTGATGTTCTCGGCAGGGCTCGAAACAGACCTAAAGGATTTGATGAAGACGGGTCCCATTGCCGCCCTGATTGCCTGCGCAGGCGTATTTGTACCGCTGGCTTGCGGGGCACTGCTTTACATGGCTTTTTACGGCGTTGCGCCATGGGGATCGGAAGAATTCTACAAGGCAGTTTTTGTCGGCACCATCCTGACTGCGACTTCCGTGAGCATCACGGTGGAATCGCTGAAAGAAATGGGGAAATTAAAGGGCAAGGTCGGTACAACCATCCTGAGTGCGGCAATCATTGACGACATCATCGGCATTATCGTGCTTACCTTTGTGATTGGGTTTAAGAATCCGGAATCCAAGCCGGCAACCGTGCTCGTCAACACGGTCCTGTTTTTTGTGTTTGCCATTGTGGTGGGATTTATCTTTTACAAAATATTCCAGTATGTGGACAACAAATATCCCCACACAAGACGCATCCCGATTCTGGGTCTTGCACTCTGCTTTGCCATGGCATACATAGCAGAAAAATATTTTGGCATTGCCGATATCACAGGCGCATATGTTGCCGGAATCATTCTCTGTTCCATCCGGGATTCCGGGTACATTGCAGAAAAAATGGACACAAACTCCTATATGCTGTTTGGTCCGGTATTCTTTGCAAGTATCGGTCTAAAGACCAATGTGGAAAGCGTGAATATGGGCATCCTGCTCTTTTCCATCGCATTTGTGGCAGTCGGGCTAGTCTCAAAGATAATCGGATGCGGGCTGATGGCACGTCTGTGCAAATTTAATGGTCTGGATTCGCTAAAAATTGGCGTCGGCATGATGACAAGGGGAGAAGTTGCCCTGATTGTGGCACAAAAAGGATTAACTGCCGGTCTGCTGACCCCGGTGTATTTTACATCGGTAATCTTCCTGATAATCGTGTCGTCCATCTCAACACCGATTATATTAAAAATATTATATTCCAAAGACAAAACATCCCCGGCTTAACCAGCCGGGGATGTTTTTGTCTTATTCTATTTCATCAATCCACCATTTGACCACTTCAGGCGTTCCGTCATCCTTCCATGTTATCAAAAACTGCGCCGTGCCGACGAAATCTACCGTACCGCCTCCTCCATACAGGTATTCCGATGCCTGCAAAGCCTTTTTCCCCTCATACTCTGCCACTTGCAGGTTATAAAATCCTCTCGCGTTTCCGCCCACGGCCTCTGCCGCAGCAGGCAGGTCCCATCCCTCGATATTTGGTGCCCGAAAAGAAATCTTTTCATCAAAGTAAGGACAGTACGCACTATATTTTTCAGCCTCCGGCTCCTGAATCACATCAATATTCAGTCCGCAATCATCGTCCTCCTCATAGTCGGAAGGCAGACGCATGCGCTCTATGTAGTTTTTCTCGGAGCTTATGTCATGCCGATTCCTGTACTTAAATACCGCCTTGTAGGAATCCCCCACTGCGCCACAGCCTGTTCCCTGCGCGCTAAACACAATTTCGACATTCTCGTCATTGTCGATGTCATCCCAAAAGACATCATAGCAGCCATAATACGAGCACATCTCCTCTGAAAAACAATACGGCTCATCCTCATTTATGTAAAACCACAGCGCACCGCCGCCGTAAAAAGGTCTTTCCTTTGCATCAAACACCATGGCAAGCATGTCCGGCTGACCATTGCCGTCGATATCATCAATCTGAAGCCCGGTAAGCGCCATGGCTCCGTCCTGGAAAAGATTGTCATTCATCAGTGTCTGAAGGCAGGATTCGGCTGTATGCTGGTCAATTCCTTGCTTTTTTGCTTCTTCATAAAAGAATTCCGTATTCTGGCTGAGCTGGCGTTCGGGGGTGTATGCATTCTGGTCTGCGTTCTGCGCTTCTGTCTGCTGTAGTGTGCTTTCACTTTCGGTCTGCTGCTCTTCTGTCTGTATGATGCTTTGAATTGTGTCCGGTTCTTCAACCGGCGCTACTGCATTCTGCTCTGACGCGCATCCAGACGCAACTCCCATGCAAAGCAGCATGATACATATATATCTGGCTTTTTCAACTCTTTTTTTCATAATTTTCCTCCTGCGTAATATACTCCCGAAGTTTTTCTTGTGGAATACACATTTCTGCTCTTTTTGCGAGATTACTCCGAGCATACATATTCTTAATATTACATGAGAAATGCATCATGATTGTATCGGAATTGCATCAAAGTTGCATCATAATTATCTTAACCGCATCCCCTTTTAAGACCATTTCAAAAAACTTCTTAATCTACGTTGTCATCCGACACAATCGTATCAAATATTGTCTCCTCAATTACTTTAATGCATTCGTCCATGCACTTTATAATGTCATTCCCCCAAAAGCGGATGACTGTCCAGCCTTCGTACAGAAGCCTCTTGTTTACTTTATCGTCCCTTTCCCTGTTTCGGGATATCTTGCTTATCCAGAATGCGCTGTTGCTCCCTCTTTCGAGCCTTGGCTTTAATACCTCCCAGTCCTTGCCATGAAAGAATTCCCCATCGCAGAAAATGGCTATCTTATACTTAGTCAGCACAATATCCGGTGTTCCTGGCAGTGACTTCACATTTTTGCGGTAACGATACCCCCTGTGCCACAATTCCTTCCTTAACAGCACCTCTATCTTGGTATCCTTGCTTTTGATATTCTTCATATTTTTATGCCGCTGCTCTTTTGTCAATACATCTGCCATAAAACCACTCCATTTACTGATAACCAGACTGCATCATTTATAAACCGGATTCAGCCATCACGACAAGGCATCTCACAAAATATCTCCCCAAAAACCCAAAATGCCACCGATAATAGCCCCTGAAGTATTCCTGCCTTTGGCGTACCTATACAACTCTTTCAGCAAATCGCCATTCGCTGCCCCCACCATAGAACCTGCCACCTGTGAAAACCCTTCATATGTGCTAAATCCCAGCAGATAAACAGCCATTGCCATCGCAAGATTGTCATCTGATTCCTCTATCTGATTTGCCAGACTCCTAAGTTCCTCCAAAACAGTATCATGTGGTACTTTGACACCATTTTCTCCCATCCCAATTACATTTTCAATCACCCGCGGCAGTACCATGCACATCTGGTATAATGCATCCTCCTGTCCGGTGACAAGCGCATAGAACTGGTCAAGGCTTACCCTGCGAATCTTTTTGTGGGAAACGCTTTTTCCGTCCACCGTTGTTGACCACTTTATGTTCTGGGATTTTTTGGCTATCGCCTCAACCAAAAAGCATGCGCAGTCATCATCGTCAAGCAGCTGGCTCTGCATCTTTATGTATGTTTTTCCTGCAGCGGATGAATTCATTGTATTATGCTTATTTTTCATTTCCACATATACCGTATGAACTCTGTCGCCATCCGGAAGCACAATGCCGGAATCCTTCTGGAAAATCACGTCCCATCCGCCCTCTTTTCCATTTTCCGGCACATGGCATCCATCCATATACTGAAAAATCCTCTGGTGGAAGTAGCCGATATCATTATTATTCGATTTGTCCCGCTGTCTGAAAATCTCATTACTGACAATTTCTTCCCATGAAGAACGATATACTGTCTTATCAAAAATCATTTTAACCGGGTCGATTATATTTTTATTGAACCGTACAATATCATATGACTCCAGCTTCTCTCCATATTTCTCAATGGTCGCTTTCACATGCTCTGTAAAGTCCTTTTCCGAAATAAAATCCAAATTCCAATCCATTCACTTATGCTCCCCATCCAGTGCCGCATAGATACTTTTTGCCACCTCGTAGGCTAAGTTGACTGGCACCGCATTTCCTACCTGTTTGTATTGTGACATGACACTTCCGCAAAATTCCCACTCATCCGGAAAGCTCTGGCATCGGGCATTTTCCCTTACCGTAAATGGACGCGCTTCCACCGGGTGACAGCGTTCTGTCTGCTTTTGAGACGGGGATGTCAAGACGGTAAGGGACGGCTCGTCCATGCTTAGCCGCCTTAAAATGCCAGTCCTGCCCCCTTCCATTTCCCAGCAGCTTTTCATGTAAGCCTTCGCCAGCTCCTGGTCAATATCCCGCCAGTATCCCCCGGGCGGAACAAGTTCAAAGAGTTTTTTCTTATTTTCTCCATAAGGAACACTGGCACTTTCCGGCACATTCTGCAATATGTCCCTAAGAACCAGTTTCTTTTTATATGGCTTTGGAAATTGAAAAACAATTGTTCCTTTCAAATCCTTTCGAATCCCAATCGTAATAAGCCGCTCCCGTTTCTGTGCCACACCATAATCCCATGCATTCAGCACTTTTTTCTGTATATCATACCCAGCCTTCTCAAATATGTCTAACATCACCTTGTATGTCTTTCCACCCTGGTGTGTAAGAAGCCCTCGTACATTCTCAAACAGGAACATTTTCGGCTGCAATTTCTCAAGAAACACGGCATAGTGATAAAACAGTGTCCCTCTCGCGTCCTCCAGACCGAGACGCTTTCCCGCATAGGAAAATGCCTGACAGGGCGCACCGCCTGACAAAAGGTCAAGTTCCCCTTTTTTTATCCCAAAGTAATCCTCTAAATCCAGCTTCGAAATATTTTCAATATCATCACAAATTACGTTCCATCCAGGCCTGTTCTTTTCAAGGGTATCACATGCGTCCCTGTTCATTTCTACCAGCCCAATTGTCTGAAAGCCAGCTTTTTCAACCCCGAGCGCCAAGCCTCCTGCACCAGCAAATAACTCAATTGTCGAATACATCTTTATCCTCTATTCTAGAGCGTGTCTGAAAGCATTATTCAAACACGCCCTACTATTTCTTCCGTCAGTTTTAAGGACATCATATCACTTTTGTGCTTTTTTCGTCAATACTTCCCCTTATCAAAACACCAGTCTCTCCTGTCCAGTAACCTCAACCTGTGAGCTGACGACTGTCTCCTCCTGTGCGCCGCACAGATGCTCGCCTCGAAGGTACTGCATGCCGCCGCGCAGATTCGAGGCGACGAGGTTGAGCACATAGATGTTGTCAAACCTTCCGTAGATGGATTCACCGCCCAGCCCCGAAAAACAGATAAGCTGCGTGTTCATCTTATCCGCCATGTCCATCAGGGGCTTGAGCAGATGCTCTGCGTTGGTCTGGGAAAAGGGATTGTCCATGACGAGCACCTTGCCCTCATTGCGGTCTGCAAAAATGTCAGTCTCGTCACGGCGCATATAATACATCAGACTCGCCAGGATTTCAATGCCTTTTACCGTCAGCTCGTCGATAAAATCACTGAGCTTTAGCTGGTACATACCCTCCTGCCCTGCCCAGTCCGGAAGCTGTAGTTTCAACATCTTGACCGCCTTCCCCCGGATGGTGATGGTCGAATTGCTGTCAATCTGTCCCAGATTGTGGATATGGATGGCACAATCTCATAATTTAACTCATCGAGACAGCCTGACATATCCTGCTTTTCCTCGATTATCCAGTATTCTTTGTAAAGGGCTGGTGATTTTCCGTTGGTTCCTGATGCTTTGACCGGCTTTATGCTGCCGCCTTCGATTAACGCCATGACCTTTGCATAAAGCGCCCTGTATTCAAAAATCCTGTACTGGGACGAAAGGATGTCCAGGTTTATTTTTTTCATGATGCCATCCTCTTTTATAATTGGTTCCTTATCTGCGCCATTTTCCGCTCCATATATGCAGTCATTTTCTCCTGAATTTTCGCAAACTGTGCATTGGTTTCCGGAAGCTCCGACTGAAAATCCATAAGCTTATCCAGATATCCCTGCTCGTACACCAGCCTACAGCTAATGGGATAGACCAGCTCATACACCAGCGATATATGCCCGACCACATTGTCAACCGGCGTTTTTTTCAGGCTCCGGAGCACCGCGTGTTCCTCATAAAAAGCCTGCATGACCGCCTCTGTCACCTGACAGTGCCTGAGGTCATACGTGGACACATTGTAAATCTCCTCGATTGGCACAATGATATTGACCTTTAAAATATCAATCTTGTCCGCATCGCGCAGCAAATCCGCAAACCTTTTCTCACGCGTTGTGTACTGCACAGGTACGCGGTACGCACTGTGGCACCGCACTGCCTTTTCGAGCAGTTCATCTTCCGAATCGTCTGCGATGTAATCCCGGATTTTTCCTTCCCTGAATAAAATGTCTGCCCCAAACTCCGCATGGTCTATGGACTGTGCATCATTGAATGTGCCATACCGTCTTAACTGTTCAAAGCGTCCGACATCATGCAGCAGTCCGCACAGCCATGCTAATTCTGTCTCGTCTTCGCCAAGCCCTGACTGCACTGCAATCTGCTGGCAGAGACTGCATACTCTGTAAGTATGGTCAATTTTTAGTTTTACTTTCTCGTCCGCCACATCATAGCGGCTGGTGTATTCCTGAAATGCCCTGATAGCCCTTTGTCTGTCGATTTTCATCCGAATCCTCCTCATGCACTCCTGGTGGCACAAATTCTAATACCAGTAGCGGTCCCAGCACCTGATAATTTTTTCCGCCGCCACCATGTCCAGCCCCGTAATCCTGCCAAGTGCCTGTACCGCCTGCATTAATTCAATGTTCATCACCAGATCATTGACTGGTTTTAGCTGCTCTTTTAAATAAACTGTCCCTTGAATGATCACATACATCTGGCCTTCCCGCCGCCTTTTCTGACGAACCACCATCGCTGCACTGCCCGCAATCAATACAATCCCTACGGCAATCGCAATGAACGCATTCACCGTCGACTTTTGATAATAGGCTATATCAGCCTCCTCAATATAATACGGAAGAAACTGATTCATCTGTGATTCGTCAGACTGTGCTGCTTCAAAATATCCGGATTTTTCCAGCCATATAAGAAAGCTCCGATATTGATTCTCATTCATCTTTTGAAGAAATCCCTCTATATCAATAGGCTCCCCTAAAGCTTGTTCCTTCTGCTTAAAATAATCATCCTCCCATGGATTTCCCATAACAATCCTCATCGGCTTTACATCATGATTTGTCCGCACAGCCAGCTTGCGAAAATCCTCTTTCCTGCCCCTTGTCTCCCGGATTCCCATATAATAGGTCTGACCCGCAGTGTCAATCGGCAGCACAAAATAAAACGCCGTGTCCTGAACACCGTTATCATATGTATACGAATAACTTCCGCCCAGCTTCCGGATTGTTCCCCTGACGACATCGAGCTCCTCAAGCTGCGCCAAATCGCATGATTTCGAAAACAAGTCAACTGGCTCGCGAAATGCCGCCATCCGAATGCGCCATTCCCCAAAACACAAAAACATAAATTCGATAAGCAGAATGCTGATTCCAGTGCACGCTGCGAGGAGCACCAGCACAATCTTTATACTTCTCCGATACATACCATTCGTTATACTCCTGTCCGTGAAATTTTCTGATTCCGCAATAGGCTTATGATGAGCATGTCCACCTCTTCCCCCTGAAAAATACCAAGCGGCGTATCAAATTTTTCCGAACCTTCTGAAATCACAACACGGTTGACGTTTATCCGCAATTTTGTTTTTCCCAATATAAAAGTAAGTTTTACGCCCTTTGTATGAACATGGTATTTCAGGCGCATACAGTTCCAGTCAACCGGCAGGACATTCCTACAAATCAGTGCGCCATCTCGCACAATATAGGAAATGACTACCAGGTCTTTGTCGTTAAACCCCACAATATATGGATAATAATTTGCTGAAAATCTGCCCGTTGATATACGGTAGCCGCCTGCCACGTAGGTATACTCCCCATAATATTCTTTCATCACAATCTGCATAAAATCAATCATTCGCCGTTTGTCCCTGCCAGTGATTCTCTGCTCTGCCATATACTCTCTTTCCCTGGCATTTGTAAATAATACGCCAACAATCACCACCGCCCATGGTCCGAAGACTATGAGCATTCCAAACAACATGAAAAAAGTATCCTCACCGCTCATCCAGGACCGCCTCCCGATAGACGGACTCGGTCTTATCGTCAAACAGCACCCACAGGACAACCTCAAACAAGTCCGGATTTTCCTGCAAATACTGCCGCACGGTTTTGACCGCAATCCTTGCCGCCCGCTCCACCGGAAATGCATAAATCCCGGTCGAAATGGATGGGAATGCAATCCTTTTTATTCCATGCTCTGCTGCCAGTCTGAGCGAATTGCGGTAACAGTCCGCAAGCAGCGCATCCTCATTATGGCATCCGCCGTTCCAGACAGGTCCGACGGTATGAATAATGTAGCTGCATGGAAGGCTGTATGCCTTTGTCAGCTTCGCCTGCCCTGTCTTGCAGCCGCCAAGCAGGCGGCATTCAAATAACAGCTCCGGTCCCGCCGCCCTGTGTATCGCCCCGTCGACACCCCCGCCGCCGAGCAGGCTGCTGTTTGCCGCATTGACAATGGCATCCACGTTGGTAATTTTTGTAATATCTCCCTTTATCAGCTGTATCATTGACTATTTCCTCTATCTTTCTCCATCCAAAAATCCTCATAAAACTCTGAATATCCCAGATTTTCCAGTATCGCTTCCCCATTCCGGACTTCCACCTCACCAGTATCCGTTTCCTGACAGCAATGCCCAAAGACATACTTTATCATCTGTGCTGCGAAAAACGGTCTGCACAGATTCATCACAACTGGTTCTCCCTGATACCGACAGACTGTCCCCCCAGTTATGTAACAATCCAGATTCATCTGCGGCGCGTACTTTGTAAAATACACCCGAACCTTTAACCGCTGGTTCTCTTCGGGCACAAACAGATAGTAGGAATATGGGTAATTTTCAAAGTCCATATCGTCATAGTAATAATTCCACCGATAGGCTCTGCCATCCACAGAAATCTGTCTCAATCTTCCCCGTCTCATTATCATTCTCCCATTTTTCTCTGAAACACACCGTTCTAAAAGCCGTAGAAATCCCAAAACGGTCTAAAACAATTCCGGATTCATAAAAATAATGACAAGCTCGCACAGTTCCCCTGACGCATCGACACCCCAGTAATCAGTGTAATAGCCATCCCCAATGCCAGATGCGAACATTGCAATCATCGAGCCGTCCAGCGGATTGCTCCACATCAGCAAGTCGCCGCCCTCCCGCTGCACGGACGGATTTTCCCGATAACTCTGCGCAAACAGTGCGGCAAAATAATCGTCATATATATTTCCGTCCTCGTGTTCCCCGTACCAGTCGTGCAGAAATCGCCAGTAGCTTTTTGCCGCCTGCTCGTCGCAGAAGCATGCCATACCGCACTCGACCGGAAAGCCTGCAAAGGTTGACTTTCTCTCTTCATTCTCGCCGTTTGCCAGCTCATAGGAAACCGCCTCTTTGTCGCTCACCTTCAGGCGCGCGCCGACAATTCGAAGCCCCGCCATCTGCGAGTCCATCATGGCAAGCTGAACCGGGTAGGAACCTGCCCTGATGCGTTTTGCCTTCACCAGCACCTCTTTGGGATTTTGCAGATAACACAGCGGGTCTGCGGTAATCAGTGTACCTGTGGGAAAATTGCACATGCCCATCGTATACTGCCGCAAATTCTTTGTATCGCTGAAAATATACCGCACGAAATCTGCGTCCAGCGTATCCTTGCTGATAAATTTGAGATTTTCTTCAAAGGCGCGCTCAAACGGCGATTTTTCGGATTCTTCCTGCTCCTTGTCCTTTTCTTCCTGAATGCGTGCGCGCTCCTCCCAGCTGACAGCTTTTTCCTCATCCGGCATCACGCCTACCCCATTATGGTACATCTGTGCGACCTGGTGCATTGCCATTGGATGCCCGCCTTCCGCTGCCTTTAGAAAATATTCAAATCCTTTCGTTTCATCTTTTTCCACACCATAACCGTTTAAGTATGACATCCCAAGGTTGCCAAGCGCTGTTGTATTTCCCATCTCTGCTGCCTGCCTATAGTACCCGATTCCCTTCTCATAGTCCGGCGTCATATGCTTCCCGGAGCAATAAAGGAACCCCAGCTCCAGAAACGCATCCTCCATTCCGCCTGCCGCCGCCTTTTCGTAATATGAAACCGCCTTGTCCAAATCCGGCTGAATGTCGTTCTCCTCAAATCCGTTAAGATAAATGTCCCCCAAAATCTTTAATGCAGGCAAAACGCCCTGCTCCGCATCCGCAAACAATCTCTCCATATCAAACATCCGCAATGTCTCCTTTCTATCCAGAACATAAAAATGTAGCAGCACCCCTGTGCGCCGCGATACCACCCGGTGTTATCGAACGACCTGTTTATGCTTAATATATCATAATATATGCGCCAAAACAACTGTGCTCTTTTCCTGTCGCAAATGTTTTCTCCAGCTGTTACTAAAATAGGAACAGTAATCCAAAAACTTTCCTCTGCTCGAAAAAAGGAAGCATTTCCATCTTTGTGGAAATACTTCCCTCTCTATAATAATTTTTTATAACTCTAGCAAACTTATATTCACACAAGTTGCTTTCCATACTGCCTTAAATAATCCATCGCCTGTTCTAAAGACAACGTTTTATAATCATTTCATCATCAAGTCCGTCCGGAAACGCAAAGGTAATCGTTGTTGTTTTTGGCGTTTACGTCTCCTTTCATGGGATGTGCAATAGAGAAGGGAAGAGCCATCTTCCCTTCTCGTGCGCCGGGCATCCGTCAGCTTGCTGACATATTTCATTTGGACGCCCATGTGCATAAAAAACCTCAGTAATCTTCTTACTGAGGTTTTAAGCAGCGCTACAAGGATTCGAACCTTGAAATGACGGAGTCAGAGTCCGTTGCCTTACCGTTTGGCGATAGCGCTTTATTGATAAATAACATGCCCTGTTCTGTAGCACGTTATTTAGTATATACTATGTTTTTAAAAAATGCAAGTACTTTTTTTTAATTTCAAAAAATAATAAGCGTTATTTTTATTCCTTCTGTAGACATACGTCTCTCCCCCAGAATCACCAGCGTCATCCCCGCACCGATAAAACAGGCTGCGATTCCGCTTCCGGCAACATACGCCGACGCCAGCAAGAATACAATTTCAATCAAATTTCCAGCCATATTCGCCACAGACAAAATGGCAGCCCTCTGTCCTGCCTGTCCGCATCGGTCAATATAGGCATTTTCCATACTGTTTAAAATAAACTCCGGAAAACTCAGAAACAGTGGAAGTACCACCATGACTGGCACGACAATGACTGCTGACTGGCTGCAAGTACCACCATAAGAACTCCCGAAACAACAATCGCTCCCGCATGAAAGGACTGACGGAGTACGGTTATCAGGTGGGAAAAATATCCATGAAAGAACAGACCGTTGTCTTTAACAAGATAGACTAAGAAACTATGAAAAAATTTTTGAGATGCACAGGAAAGCATTGGGGGGACAACCCTATCCCATGCATCTCAATCTTATGCATTGATATGCACATAAACATTCTATTTTATTTTTGGAAACTCATCAACAGCCACGGCACGCTTCGCTATTCTGGCGGTACAAAACGCATTACTGTTCACACCCCTATTGTATTTTAAATATTTATACGTATTCTCAGTGTGAACAGCAACATATGCACACAAAATGCTAAAAGGCAAGCATTTTGGCGCACAATTCTCTCTGTTTTGATGAGGGAGTGGGCAGCATATCATCGCAATGTCACTGCAATGGTATGTCCAGCAGAATCTTGGAAACCGTCACGCCCTGCTGTGTCGCACGCTCCATCTCTCCATTATAATAGCCGACAGCCTTACGCACGCTTTCTGCCTTCCTGTCCCAGTCCTCAGCGCACTCCCTCTGCATGGGTTTTGGTCCACAGGTATTCTCACACCGTATCACCACTTTCCCCTTGTTCTGTGTAATCAGCAGATGAATCCACGCATCATCCCGTCCGGACATCACACATTCCCAAATTGCATTCTCGAAGACATTGACAAGTATCGCCGCCATATCAATGTCACGCACCACAATATTTTCCGCGATATCCGCACAAATCTCCACCTGGATGCTTTCCTCTTTCGCATACGCCTCATAGACGGAAAGCATCCCGTTCACCGCTGCGTTGGTGCAAATGCGCTGCGCGTTCCCGGTCTCCATTCCGGCTGCCCGGAACATTCTCATCTGACGGCGCAGCAGCAATTCGTTCATCTCCAAAAGATCCTTCTCAATCCGGCAATAATACTCCCTTCCCCGATAGAGATACATACGGTAGGTCATCCATTGGATAATTCCCGTCATTGCCAGCATAATCGCAATACGGATTACGCGGCTTACCGACAGGACATGGTGGTCAGGCCAGTACGCCCCAATTGCCGCAATCAGCACAATAATAACCAGCGTCACTGCACTCGGAAAATCCATAGCCTCCCCGAGGAATTCACGCCCCTCCTGAAAGCGCGGACGCAGCTTTCTCGCAACGACAAACAGAACCACCGATTCTATGGCAATGCGCAGGAGGATGTCCACCCAGATACTTCCGTGAAACCACAACCGCGAAATGTCAATACCCAGAAATACCATGACGGAAAGCATATAAAATCCAAACGTCAGCTTATAAATTGACAGGTAAAACAAATCCGCACTCAGCCAGATACAAAAAATCCCTATCAGGGGAATTGTCATCATCCCTGAAAACCGGATAAAAACCTCGGTACCGACCAGATACCAGACACTGTAAGCCACAACGGCAGCAGCCCCAAACAAGCCATAGTAAAGCACCATCTTTTTCATAGGAAAGCGTGGTCTGTCAAGCAGCAGAAAGATGCCCATAATCATCACTGCCCCCATCGCATTCCTAAGCAGCGCAATCCAGAAAGAACCACCTAACATACAATTTCCTCCTCCCCGCATCAGGAACCTTTCATCCGTCATCCCTGCCAAAATAAAAATCAAAATACTTTTCCCGCAGATTCTTGTAGGAACCCCTCGGCAAATACAGCATTTCCCCATTATCCAGCTGCAGCATCTGCGCACTCAGACGCTCGATATGCTCCAGATTTACAATGTAGGAAGCGCCCAGACGCGTAAACTCCTTGCGGGAGGCTACCATTTCGCAGAGCCGTGCCATCGTCATGCGGACATGGATGCTGCCGCCCCCCTTCAGGTAGATACATTGCTTTTTCCGCTGCGCCTCACAATAAATAATGTCCCCTATTGCAATTTTTTCAATATGGTCATCCGCCTGCACAAGAATATGCTGTACCTGTTCATTTTCCAGATCCTTCAAAACCTTGTCAAGCACGCCAAAAAGCTTTTCCATGGAAAACGGCTTGACCAGATAGGAAACCGCATCCACGCCAAACGCATCCAACGCGTGTTCCTTTGACAGCGTCAGAAAAGCAATCCGGCTGGTATTCCCCATCTCCCGCAGCCGCTTTGCCGCATCAATTCCCGTCTCTCCTGGCATATAAATGTCCATCAGAATAAGGTCCGGCTGATATGCCCCCTGCTGCACCTCAAGCAGCAGCTCCTCCGCACCCACAAACTTCCTGACCATAAACCCATTTTCTGCTGTCTGCCTGCGATAGGAATGCAGCATCCGTTCGACCTTATCCATTTCTGCCATCTCATCGTCACAGAGCGCTATCTCATACACATTCCCGCCTCTTTTCTTTTTTACTCTACTTTTACCATAAATTATATTGTAATTTTATCAAAATAAATAGCTTTATGGCACAATTCGTCGATTTTTCAGTACAAAACGCGTTTCCGCCTGCTCCGTACATGTTCATAAATCGTTCATAATTCTTTGAAAAATTATTCAATAAATCATCATGATTTAGACATGAAAGCATTCTATACTATAAACATAAGGTGATACGAAATACATCTTATAAACAGCAAGTGACAGTTTTACTTATAATAACTTTTTCATAATAAATGCCAAGTAGTCACAGGATTACTTGGCATCCTCCCTTTTTACCATAATTATTTTTCTTGCATTATTTTGTTATTTCATGTATAAATATATATAAAGAGAATATTCCACTCAAGACAGAAAGGACTGTCCAAATGGGATATTCTTTTTTATTCCGGCAAATTTCATTTGTCGTGAGTATATTCCGGAACGTCCTGAATACGCGTTCTGACATAAAATATGAGGAGGGTTTTCTATGCTTGATATGATTGCTAAAGTCAATGGCGCCATAAACGGCGTTGTGTGGGGCATTCCCATGCTGATACTGATTATCGGCACGGGCATTTATATGACAGTCCGCACAAAATTTTTTCAGATTACCCATGCCGGTCATGTAAGTTCCAAGACAATCGGCGGGGTATTCCAGCGGGGAAGCGGTGTCACCAGCTCCGTGGAAAAGGCATCCATCTCACAATTCCAGGCTCTGTGTACCGCGCTTGCCGCAACGATTGGCGTCGGAAATATTGCCGGAGTCGCAGCCGCGATTGCAGCGGGAGGTCCCGGCGCAATCTTCTGGATGTGGCTGTCTGCGTTTTTCGGAATGATGACAAACTACTCCGAAAACGTGCTCGGCATATATTACCGCCGCAAGAACAGCCATGACGAGTGGTGCGGTGGCGCCATGTACTATCTCAGGGACGGTCTCGGCTCGAAGAAAGGCTGTGAGGGGATCGGGAAAGTACTTGCCATACTGTTCTCCATTTTCTGCGTGCTCGCCTCGTTCGGCATCGGTAATATGAGCCAGGTCAACACCATTGCCGGCAACATTACTTCCGTGTTCCGCATCGGCTCCCTCGACCGCAGCATTCTGGTCGGCTCCACCGAAATCAATCTGTATTCCCTGATTGTAGGAATATTGCTCATGGTGCTTGCCGGACTCGTCATCGTCGGCGGCATCAAGAGAATCGCGCAGGTTACGGAAAAATTTGTCCCATTTATGGCTTGTGCGTACATACTCGGCGCACTCATTGTCTTCTTTGTGAATATCGGAAAAATCGGGGAAGTGTTCGGCGCCATCTTTTCCTTTGCATTTGGTTTCCGGGCAATCGGCGGCGCATCCATTGGTCTTGCAGTCAAAAACGCTGTCACATGGGGATTCAAGCGCGGCGTGTTCTCCAACGAGGCCGGACTTGGCTCCTCCGTGATGGTCCACTCCGCGTCCAACGTTGTCGAACCTGTAAAGCAGGGCATGTGGGGAATCTTCGAAGTGTTTGCTGATACAATCGTAGTATGCACGCTCACAGCATTTTCTATCCTTTCTACCGGCCTGATTGACCTCCATACGGGAGAGATGCTCTCGGCGAATGAACAGACTGCACTTGTCAGCGAAGCATTTGGAACCGTGTTTCACTTTGGCGGCGTGAATATCGGCGGTGCTTTTATCGCCATTGCCATTCTGCTTTTTGCATTCTCCACCGTGCTTGGATGGAGCTATTACGGTACCAAGGCATGGGAGTTTCTATTTGGCACAAAGGCAACAATTATCTATAAGGTTGTCTTCGTCGTATTTATCGTATTTGGCGCCACGATGAACCTTGACCTTGCGTGGGATATCTCCGACACGTTCAATGGACTGATGGCAATCCCGAACCTGATTGGCGTGCTGACGCTCTCAGGCACCGTGTTAAAGATAACAAAAAACTACACCGCACGTACTTTCAAAGGCTCAAGGGAAGAACCGATGCTCTCGGCATTTGAAGATATTCAGGCAGAACAAAAACAAAAGTTAAACGACTAGGGAAAATTTCCCTAGTCGTCTTATTCTCCAAGAACGCTATGTACTCCTTTTTTGTCATAAGAATACAGTAAAAATCCAGAACAACGATTTGCGTCCAGCGCATCATAGTCTGACTTGTTATTTTTCTTCCTGTACCGGCTCAGCTGATACTGTGCACTCGGGTCATTTGCAAGCGCTTCCTCGAGCTTTCTGGCATTGAGCTGCTCTGCCGCACGCCTGCTTTCCAGCTGCGATTTTGCGCTGGCAAGCTGGCTTTCCTCAAGCGCCGAGATGTATTCATCCATCTGCCTGGAAATCTGCACCTGCTCATTTTTCTTTGCATCCCCATAGCCTGAGCTGTAAGTGTCCTGACGCCGGGCACTGTGCACCGCATCCTCCTTCATCATATAGGCGCCTAACGCTGCCTCAATGGTAAGTGTGGAGAATGCACCGGACGTGCTTTTCTTAAACCTGGTATTCTGTGGAATGCCCTCCACCGCAGAAAGCCCGCCAATGCGCGATACCCTCTGCAAGGTAAGTTCTCGTCTTCTATTCATGATATGCCACCTCCGTGTGACTAAAATCGTAAAATCCCTTTACTTTAAATAGATTGTAATCGTTCAGTCCCAGGATGAACTGTTACAATAGATTACTCTACCAGATATATCGGCGCATTCCCTTGTTTCTTTTAGCCCGAAAACACTATAAGCAGAAAAAATGCGTTGACTGGTCAAGGGACACCGCCAGCTGTTTGAGCTCCCTCGACGACTCTGCCAGCTGCTTCATCGTCTCGTTCAGCTCCTGCATGGTAGATGTTGTCTCCTCCGACGACGCAGCATTCTCCTGTGAAATTGCGGACAGATTCTGGATAATGCCCACAACGCTCTCCCGTGAATCGTCACATTCCTTTGCCTGGTTGTTGACAGACACGGTATTCTCGCGGGACGTGAGGATTCCGCTCGTCACCTGCTCGAACTGCTGCTTTGTGACATCAAGCTTTTCCTGCTGTTCCTGAAGGATTTTCTTTACCTCCGCCATTCTCTCCATCGAGCTTCTGGAATCCTCTGCAAGTCCATTAATAATCGTTGTAATCCGCTGCGCCGATCTGTTGGATTCCTCGGAGAGCTTCTGAATCTCTGACGCGACAACCGCAAATCCCTTTCCTGCCTCTCCAGCCCTTGCCGCTTCTATCGACGCATTGAGTGACAGCAGGTTGGTCTGCTCGGCAACGCTTGTTATCATCTCAACCGCTTCTGAAATCTTTTTTACTGAATCGTCTGTCGCCTCGACCGTCCTTGCCACCGACTGTATCGCATCCACCGTCCGGTCATTGCTCTTGCTCAGCTCGCCGATAATCCGGGATGCCTGCCTGCCGTTATCCTGCATTCCTGCGGATATCTCATTCAGGTTGGCAATGCTCTCCACAATCTGCTCGATAATCTGCCCCATATCGTTAATCTTCGTGTTTGCATCCTCAATCTCCTCCGCCTGCGACACTGCACCCTGGGAAATATCGTCAACCGCATGTGCAATTTCTGCCGCATTCTGGCTGGAACGTATCGCCACCGTCTCCAGGCTGTCGCCCGATGCAAGCACATCCCTGGAATGTTCCTGAATTCCGCAGACAATATCGCGAAGGGAAGCGATGCACTCCTTCACCCCGCGTCCCATGTCGCCAATTTCATCCTTGCGCCTCAGTATCACTGTATCAACCGTATAGGCGAGATTGCCCTTTGCCAGATTGTCAATCGCCTCCTGCGCCCTCTTCACCGCCTTGACAATACTGATTGACACAAGTACCACGACCGCGATTGCAACCAGCAGCACAACCACCACTGCGCCTGTAACCAGTATGATTTTTGACGTGATAAACTGGTCAATGCCTGCACTTGGCTCCCCCGCAAATACCATTCCCACAATCGACCCGTCCGGGTTTTTCAGCGGAATATAGTACGCGTAATAATTTTTCCCATTCACCATCAAATCAGTCGCAGAGTACTCCTGACCTTTCAGGACGGTCTCCGCCACCGCGGCAGACGCCTGCGTACCGACAATCCTGTTCCCGGTCGCGATATCCTTCAGGGATGTCGCCCTTCTGGTATCTCCATAAAAAATTGTAATATCCGAATTCATCCCCTCTGTGAGCGCATCAATACCGCTCTCATTCTGCGTGATATTGTAATCGCCTTTCATCAGCTCATCATTTTCACCCAGATAGTAATCCCCATCGTTCATATTGTCATATGCGGCCTTCGTAGCCACACATGTCGCCTTCATCTGCGTGAGGGCTTCCTCCTGTAGTCCTTCCCTTAGGCTCTTTCCGGCAGTCACGACACAGACAGCCCCCAAAATGACCAAAGGAACCAATGCCATTGCCAGTAATTGAATAATAATGCTTGTGAGTAAATTCTTGTTTTTGGTAGTATTATTCATCATTTCTCATCCTTTCGCTATTTTGTTGTCACCCTCGTCTTTTCATTATAACTTATTTTTGCGATATTTTGTAGAATTTTGCGCGAAAATAGCGTTTTATACAACAACTTTCAAAAACAATTGTAATATTTGTCGCAATATGTATACGTATTACATGGGGAAACAATATTATTTTTCCTGTTCCATATTGCATGAATATGTGATATACTTACATTCATGGAACTTTTATAAATTTTTGTAGAAAAGAGGAATCACTATGTTCACTGAGCAAAAATTAGAACAACACTATGCTTCAATACCATCTGACGCGCTCCATATCATACGCGATGAGTATAAATGGGCACTGGAAGAATGCGGGGTACATAATGACGAGCAGATAAAGTATATCGAAAAGGCCCTGAGCCTGCGCGGCGAAAGTCTTGCAGTGCGCCACAACCGCAAAATCCTTTTTCTGTGCAAATGCGGTCAGAGCCGTATCGTAACCACCAACGTGGAAGATGACAAAATCAAGATGTTTATCTTTGACCAGTACAATGTCGTATGCCCCAAATGCAGAAGTGTCAATATGTACACATGGAAATATATGGACTAGAACATCCAGTATATTTCCGGAATCAAAGACGAGCGCACACTAAAATGCATCCGCTTCAGGCAGATAAAACGGTAATGGAAACCAGCCTGTGGGTGCATTTTTTAATCTGCCCCCGTCTCCCTTCTGCTGTTCCACAAAAAAGAGAGTCGTCGTCAGCATCGAGACAAATTCAAGTTCCCCAAACACGGCATCTGCCCTTGTGTCCGTGCGTGTCACTTTCGTTCCATCCTCCCTCACGGATATCAGATAATTATTTTCCTTTCCGTCCTCTGTGTTTTTGACCCCCACAACATAATCATTTGCGGCAAGCATGACGTACCTCTGTTTCCAGCCAAACAAGAACGTAAGCACTGCCTCATAGTCCAGTATCTTCATATGGTGTGACATGGATATGCTGTAGTTGTTACACATTTTCTCCAGAAATTCTATTTTTCCACATTCATCCACGCCGGCATCCACGCCAAGCTGTGTGCTGTCCGTTCCTGCCATCAGGTCATAAACCATCTTGGGAATCTGTTCCTTTTCATCCATCTCAAATTCCAGCACGTTGTGCTCGTCTGCCGACAGACTGACATACCCTGCAAGCTGCCCGCCGCACAGCACCGCAAACGTCACTGCATGTCCGCCCTGCAGGCATAGCCAGAAGTCATCACGGTTCCTCGCCACCATGTTTTTGCGGCTGTAAAGTGCAAACATGGCATCCAGATACGGGCTGTCCCCTCCTTCGATCTCCTCAAAGCAGTAGCGTGGTCTTTCCATATATTCCCTGCCATAAAGCGCTGCGCAGCAGTGCCTGACATTCCGGAATGCCACATGGAAGCTGTAGCGGATGCCGGCGCGTTCAAATCCGTAATGCTGGTATCTGTGCCGGTTTCCGTCCAGCAGCATCAGTGCACAGCCCTGCGCAAGCGCATCGCTCTGTGCGCGCTCCATAAGCGCTGTCATATATCCCTTATTGCGCGTGAGGGGATGCACGGACACGGTGCCTATATATACCGCCTTCAATTCCATTCCGCTGTCTGCCTGCGCTCCTGTCCGCAGGCGCATGGTAAAGGGATAGCTGTCAACCAAGGCCCTGATTTTGCCGTGCTCCTCCATGACATGGTGTGTCACCAGCCCGCAGCGTGCGCCGGAATATGCCTTGGGGTAAAACGCGCCAAAATCAATGCATTCGCCACTCACGCCAAAAACCATGTTTGCGAAGTCGAGCATATCCTCCTGCCCATCCCCTTCATTCCTGCATATTTTTTTATAATAGCTTCCTTTAAATGTTTCCATATGTCCCTCCAATGCATGGGGCTGTGCAATCGAGCAGGGAAGATCCATTTTCCCCTGCCGTGTGCATAAAAAATTGAGTGCCCATGCACCCAATTTTTATATTCTATCTTATTCTGCATCAGCCTTCTTTACTGCCTTCGGTTTCGCCGTCGCCCTCGGCTTCTTCACCTCAGGCTCCTCCGCCTCCGGTGTCTTTGCGGGTTCCTCCTCTGCTGCTTCCTTCGCAGGCTCCTCCGTCACCGGAAAGAAATCCGTCATGTTCACGTCCGCGTAACAAAGGGAGCAGTGCCCGTTAATCGCGGCCCCATTGCTCACCTGAATCGTCTTTGCCTTGATATCGCTGTCCACAATGGCAGAATCGCCTATCGTGATGCCTTCCCTGATATCAATCTTCCCCTGTACCGCACCATCGACTACAAGGTTCTCTGCCTTGATGTCTCCGAGAATAACCGTATTCTCACGCACTATCGCCCCCTGTGCGCACTCAATCTGTCCGACAATAAAAGAATCCTTGGCATATAGGTCATTTGCCTTAATATTTCCTGTCACATCTCCCATTATGTTCAGCCGATTGTCCGATTGGATATCCCCATTTACTACGCCGTACATTTCAAGCTTGCCCTCAATCGTAATATTCCCGTTTATGACCGTTCCTTTCGGAATAATTGCCACATCTACACTATTCGTTTCTCCAAAATTATTCATTATGATACTCCTTCCTGATGCCATATCCTGCCAAGTAATTTCTTTATGTTTTCTATGACTTCCATATTTATATTAAATCCTATTTAGCATTAAAAATCAATACTATTTTGAATAATTTCAATATTTGGCTAAGGTTGCAAAAGAATATTGCCGGAACTGTACACTAAAATATTGTTGAAATTGTCTATTTCTAAAATACCACTTTGCGCTATACTATCAGACAAGGAAATTCTTAAAGATTGAACACATTTATGAGGAGGACAATTATGAACGGCAAAAATTCCACAACCTACAAAATAGCCCTGACGGGGCTGATTGCAGCATTATCCTATGTTGTATTCACTTTTCTTCAGATAAAAATTATGGTACCGGGCACATCCGATGCCACAAGTATCCACCTCGGCAATGCCGTGTGCGTGCTTGGCGCCCTGCTTCTCGGCGGTCCACTGGGCGGCATCGGCGGCGCTGTCGGCATGACAATCGGCGATTTGCTTGACCCTGTCTACATCCTGTCAGCGCCCAAGACATTTATTTTAAAGCTATGCATTGGTCTTGTAACCGGTATGGTGGCGCACAGAATCGGAAAGCTGTCAGCGTGCCGCGATGCAAGGAAAGCCTTTCAATGGTCGCTGGCTGCCGCAATCTGCGGTCTGGGATTCAACATGATATTTGACCCGCTGTTCAGCTATTTTTACAAGCTTATCATCCTTGGAAAGCCTGTTGCCGAACTGACGCTGCTTCCCAATATTGCAACGACGTCAATCAACGCGGTTGCATCTGTCATCGTGTCCGTCGGTGTATACAATGCACTTCGTCCGGCGCTGAAAAAAGCTGGCCTGCTCCCCCTTGTCGGAAAGCAGACAGCCCGGGACGATAATAACAAACAAAGCGCTGCCTAAAGCAGCGCTTTCCTAGTTGCAGCACTCTTTTACAGAATTGGGAAGCATTGCCGGAAATCGCCTATTAAGTTTATTTCTGCATGTCTTTTTTTTACAAATATGGTATAATTTCTATAGCGTCCCCAAAAATCACATGATAAGTTTATTTCCACTTGAATTGCATAGGCTGATATGATATAGTAAATTGCATAGGTTATTTTGTGCCTATATAATTTCATTTATGTACACAAAGTTGAAAAAGGAGGATACACATGAACAAAATGATAAATTGCAAAACTTGCGGAAAAGAAATTGCTGCGAGTGCAAAGGTCTGCCCATCCTGCGGAGCTAAAAATAAACCACCCATCTACAAAAGAGTCTGGTTTTGGGTCTTAATCATATTTTTTGTAGTTCCAATGATCGTTATTATAAAAGAAGGCGGCAACAGCACAAACAACACGAACAGGAACGATAGTTCCAGCGAAACAGCTTCTTCTGACTCTAATAATGTGGTTTCTTCAGATAGTACGGTCTCTTCCAATAATTCCGCTTTTGATGGCGACTGCGGAATAGAAGCCTCGGCTGAAATGGGTTCATCTATTATCGGATATCCGGAACTGACCATATCCATATCGAATACAACCGAAAAAGAAATTTCGGCAATACAGTTTTATGCCGTTCCCTATGATGTATATGGTGATGAAATCACGAAGTGGACAAGCCAAAATAAACTATATACCGATACGGCAATCGGCGCAGGAAGCTCCAACACCATAACCTTTCAGTTTATCGAGAGCAGCGTTAAGACTGTGAAGTTATATGTTTACAGCGTTTATTTCGCTGACGGAACAGAGTGGGGAGATAAGGATGCAACAAAATCCACAATTTTAAAGAATGGCGCGTTAATCGAAGTATCCGGTGAATCTTAAGATATTACATATTGAACCGCCGCGGATTTTCAAAATCTGCGGCGGTTCTTTTTCTTTTCATTTCGCATATTAATGCTCGGTTTTCTCCATTTCATCTATCATATCACCCATGCGGAATACTGACATATTTTCTGCCAGCCCACCTGATGTATGTACAATGCGCTCCACCTCGCCGCTGCATTCCTGCACAATCTGCCGCAGCTCCTGCATGGATGCCGAGGTTTCCTGTGTGCTCGCCGCATTCTGCTCCGCTATGGACGCCAGATTCTGGACGGCAGTGAGGACATTTTCCTTCAGCTCATTGAGCTTGTCGACTTCTCCGCTGATATTGCCGACCGCGCTGCTCACCTCGCCGATTTCATTATTCAGGCTGCTGAATACGGTCTTTGTCTTATCCAGCTCCTCGCCCTGCCTGTCCATTGCCTCCGTGACATTCTTCATCGTGTCAACTGTCGTATTTGAGTTTGTAATCAGCATCTCGATAATCCCCGTGATGCGGCTTGCCGACTCCGCCGACTGTTCAGCGAGCTTCCGGATTTCATCCGCAACGACTGCAAAACCCTTTCCGTGCTCTCCTGCGCGCGCCGCCTCGATACTGGCGTTCAGTGACAGCAGGTTTGTCTGGTCTGCGATATCCGTGATGGCATCCGCCGCCGTCTGGATGTCCTGCGCTGACTGGTTGGTCATGTTGGTCTGCTCATATACGACATCAAACGCTTCCTTTGTGTTGTTGCTTATCCGGATGAGTTCCACAAGCGTATCATCTACACTCCTGTTATACTCACGCATTTTGTTCGTGTTCTCCACAAGGCGCTCGACGTTCTGTGCCGTCGTCTCGACGGCATCACCCATGTTCTGAATCTGATTGCCCACTGCAGATGTATCCTGCGCCTGCTGTGTGGAGCCTGATGCCATCTCTTCCACGGCAGTGTCCACATTGCCGATATTGCCTGCCATCTTGCCGAAGGAGACACTAAATCCATCGGAAATCTCGTCCAGGTCCGACGCTGCCCCCTTGATTTCCACAACAATATTGGACAGGTTTCCTGTAAGCTTCTGGACACTGTTTGCGATATCGCCAATCTCGTCTGCCCGGCGCAATAATTTGTCCTCCACCTTGATACCGATATGGCCGTCAGCAACCTTGTTGAGTTTGCCGATAACCTCCCGGATTCCCTTTGTGACGGTGGCAACCGATGCCGTCGTGCAAAGCATGCCGACCACAAAAATTATAATAAGAATCAGGGAATTTTTTATGAAATTCGATATGTAAATGGTCTGTATGGTATCCTTTGTCAATCCGACAAAAGTCATACCGATAATCTCATCCGAATTGTTCTGGTACAGCGGACAGTACATTGCATAGTAAAGCTCCCCGCCAATCAGCACATTATCCGCATAATAATCCTGCCCCTGGTTTACCACGATATCATAGATCTCCGGATCCGCCTCCGTGCCTACCATGCGGTTTCCGTCCTCATCCACAAGGCTTGTCGCCACACGCACATTGCCGTAAAATACCGTTACCTGCAAATCCACTTCCTGGCTGAAATTATCAAAAAACTGCGTATTGTCACTGATATTGCGCTTGCCCTTATAAAATTTTCCGTTGGTATACATATATGAACCTGCCGCGATGTTGCTCACGGACACCTCAAACGCATACTGTGCTGCCTGTAGTTCATGTCTGACCATGGTTTCCGTAACCGATCCGCATGAAGAGCTGATACCTGCCACAGCCATCGCAAGCATCAGAATTAAGGGAACTGCCACCACTAACAAAAGTCTCTGCATCAGCCTTAATCCTTTTCTTTTCATAAGCTTCCTACCTTTCCGTTTCTCCCTGATTATTTTTTCGTGTAGATAACTTTATGCTAACACATTTTGCTATTTTTTACAACAATATATATTTTTTCTATTTAATTTTTGTGTAATATGTTATTGTTTATCGACAAATTTGACAATTCTGTCCTGTATTCCCTCCAATCCGGCATCATCATTGTGACAAAATCCCAAAACTGTCTCGAATGGTTGGGATGTATAAAATGCGCAAACTCATGAACCACCACATAGGCAATACATTCTTCCGACGCCGCTATCAGGCGGCTGTTCAGCGTTATAATCCCTTTCTCCGGCTGGCACGAGCCCCATCTGGACTTCATGGTCCTTATCCGGAGTGTCGGATATGGGACATGATATTTCCGGAACTGTTCATACGTCCTTGCAACCAAACGCTCAAATATGGTTATCTGATACGCTTTCAGCCATTTTCCCATCAGCAGCTCCTTACGCCGGAAATCCTCCCTGTCCCTGACCCGGAGGATTATGGCATCCCCCTCTATCGCAACACCCTCGTGCATGGATTCCTCTACTTCCAGCCTAAGCTTCCTGCCAAGAATCCGGAAGTATTCCCCGCTCTCATAACGTGAAGGCATGTCCGCCTCCTGATTCCGTTTTTCCTCAAACCGTGCAAGCGCCGACAAGATAAACACCTGCTTCTGCTGCACAAATTCATCGATCAGCCGCACCGGAACACGGTTGTTCGCCGACACAAGCACCCTGCCGTCCGGCTTTATCCGCAGATTGACATTCTTGACTGGTTTCCTTGTGAGAAAATAGGTAATCACGCCCTTGTCACAGGCGATCTGCCGTTGTTGTGTTTTTACAGCCATCTTATTCTCCTTATTTATACCGGAACCTGTCTGACAGGTTCCGGTTTCTTCTATCCCAGCGCCACGTCGAGCACCATCATCACCACGAATCCGACCGCGACACCGATTGTTCCGATATTGGTATGTTCCCCCGACTGGGACTCGGGTATCAGCTCCTCCACGACTACATAAATCATTGCGCCTGCCGCAAATGCCAGAAAGTATGGCAGCATCGGCACGATAAGCCCTGCCAGCAGGATTGTAAGTACTGCCCCCACGGGCTCCACAAGCCCTGAAAGCGTTCCGTACAGAAAAGCCCTCTTCCTTGAAACGCCTGTGCTTTTTAAAGGCATGGATATAATTGCCCCCTCCGGAAAATTCTGTATCGCGATGCCCAGCGCAAGCGTAAACGCGCCCGCCATGGTAATCTGCGCATCTCCCAGGAGCGCCCCCGCAAATGTAACGCCGACTGCCATTCCCTCCGGTATATTGTGAAGTGTCACTGCAAACACCATCATTGTCGTTTTCTTCGCCTTTGACCGGATGCCCTCGGGTTTTTCCGTGTCAAGGTGCAGATGCGGTATCACACTGTCAAGCAGCAGCAAAAACGCCATTCCCAATATAAATCCCGCGGCCGCTGGTATCCACGCAATTTTGCCCTGTCCGTCCGCCATCTCGATAGATGGTATCAGCAGCGACCACACGGATGCCGCCACCATCACGCCTGCCGCAAATCCCATCAGCAGCTTTTCCAGTTTCCTGTTAATCTGGTTTTTCATGAAAAATACCATAGCCGAACCAAGCGTCGTGCCGATAAAGGGAATCATTACCCCTGCCGCCACGCCAATGTCCAAATTGGATTCCATGCTACATTCCTCCTTTTTCTTCCTTATTAATATATGTATATTTCGACAATATGGAACATGTTCCCTCTTTTTATCGGTTAGTGTTTGCTAACCAAATGTAACTATATCACAATTAAAATGAATCCGCAACATTCTGTACCGTTTTTTCTACAAATTGTACCAGAACAAAATACTTTGCGAAACATTGCTTGATGATTTTGGCAGGAAACAGTATAATAGTGATAATTATATTTTTTTGTATTTTTAAGTTCAGGTTTCTTACCAAATATAAAACTCTTGAGAGGAAGGTACAGACTTATGAAAAAAATCTTTACACAGCGGCTCTTCTACTACATGCTCACAGCGCTTGTCTTTACAATTACTGCCATTTTCGCGCTCCAGACCGTCGTCAGCCAGACAAGCAATAAAGCCTTAAGCCATGAACGTCTTGAAGCAGTCAGGGAAAAGCTTGCAGCCAACGAGGCAAATGTCGCACAGCTCACGGAAAACCTAAGCCAGGACAACCTTGCAAAGACAAGGGCTTTTGCTGACATTCTTGCCGCGGACAAGTCCATCGCATCCGATGCCGCCAGGCTGGGCGAAATCAAGGACAGGCTTATGGTCAATGAGCTGCACGTGATTGACAAGAAGGGAATTATCACCAGCAGCACGATTGATTCCTATATCGGATTTGACATGAAAAGCGGTGCGCAGTCCAACGCATTCATGGTGATTGTGGATGATCCCACCATAGAAATCGTACAGGAGCCGCAGGTCAATGTAGCCGAGGGAATTGTCATGCAGTATATCGGCGTGGCAAGGACTGATGCCGAAGGGCTTGTGCAGGTCGGCGTGCGTCCCGAGGTTCTGGAAAAGACGCTTGCCGGAACTGAAATTTCTGTCGTGCTCCGCGATATCGAGTTTGGAGAAAAAGGCTATGTCTATGCCATAGATTCCGCAAGCGGGACAATCCTCGCACACCAGAATGCCGACCTAATTGGAAAACCTGCCGCCGAAGCAGGCTTTCCCGCAACCCTTACCGGAAGCGGAAAAGCAACAATTAACGGTATAAGAGGTTATTATACGGCAGAAGATTACAACGGCCAGGTAATCGGTACCTTTATGCCGTCAAGCGAATATTATTCCGGCCGCACCAGCCAGACGATTGTTGTCTCCTTAAGCATGCTGATTATCTTCAGTGTATTGCTGTTTATGATTAACCACACGGTGGACAGCAAAATCGTGCAGGGCATCAACCGCATTTCCAATTCCATGCATGAGATTGCCGGCGGAAACTTTGACATCACGGTGAACGAACAGGGCAATCCGGAGTTTGTCATGCTGTCTGACAGCATCAACAAAATGGTGGAAGGAATCCGCCAGAGCATTCAGGAAAATGAGCAGCTGATTCTACAGCAGAAGGAAGACATGTCACACAGCCAGCTCCTGATCCAGAATGTAAAGGATGCCTGCTCAGACCTGAACCGGGTATCCGGGGAAACGCTGACAAACGCCGACAATATCTACAACGGAACGGGTGAACAGGAAAAGGCTGTCGAGGACTTAAAACAGACTATGAGCCAGCTGACTGACGAATTGAACAACAGTGTCAAGGCATCTGTCAATGTCACTGCGGCGACAGGCACAACCTCTGACAAAATACTGGAAACACAGTCCCGCATGGCGCTCTTAAAGGACTCCATGCAGAAAATCAGCGACATGTCCATGGAAATCGAAAAGATTATCGGGGAAATCAATTCCATCGCACAGCAGACCAACATGCTTTCCCTGAATGCATCCATAGAGGCAGCGAGGGCCGGCGACATGGGAAAAGGCTTTGCCGTTGTCGCAAAGCAGGTCGGCGAGCTTGCAGCCAGAAGCGCGCAGGCGGCAAGAGAGACCAACGAGCTGATTATGAACTCCATCCAGGCAGTTGAGAGCGGACGTGAAATCACCGACCAGACGGTCGAAGCTTTTGGAATCGTGGTAGAAAACATTGAAAAGACCGACCATGACATTGAAGAAATTACCGGCATGGTCAGACAGAATGTTGATATTGTGTCTTATGCAGTCAGCCAAATTGACAGAATCTCCAACGTTGTGGAGGAAAATGTGCGTATTTCCCATAATACCAAGCAGGTGTCCTCCAACATGGCTGACATCACAGGCAGGCTTCTCGAGATTGTAGAATCATAAAATCATAGAAAATTTAACAAAAAATCAAACTTAAGCGGGAAAACATTGGACAAAATAAATAAATAGAGGTATAATTTTAATAGTTATTTTATTTGTTTATCTGCCCTAAGCACGAAAGTTATCCAGCAGTTCTAACTATTTAGTACCATACCTTGATTTTTGGTATCCGTAAAGGCATAAATGAAACACGCCCGTGTACTGAACAGTTTCATGTAGTTTTATGCGCAGAAGAAATAAGCAAATATATGCAACAAATACCAGAACAAGGAGAATGAGTACTATGCTAAAAAAACTAAACAACCTACAAATCAGAGACCGGCTCACAAGGGCCTTTATCACCGTTGCCTGCATCCTGACGCTTGTCTCAGCCGTTATACTAATCACAATGATTATTATGTCGCGTGTTTACGCCGCAACGGTCGTTGACTATGGTTTTGCGCAGGGTGATATCGGAAGGGCGATGGCGCAGTTTGCCGACACCCGCTCTGCAATGCGCGGTATTATCGGCTATGATGACCAGGACGCAATTGATACCCTGCTTATTAACCGCAATACATACAAAGAAAGCTTTACAAAGGAGTTTAACAGCCTTGAATCGGCGATGGTTACAGCAGAAAACAAGAAGTTATACAATGACCTGAAGTCTAAGCTGGCAGATTACTGGGTGCTTGAGGAGGAAATCATCAACCAGGGCGCCACAACCGACCGTGAACAATGTAAGCTTGCACAGGACAAGGCATTGGGCGACCTTGCTCCCATGTACAACGAAATCTATGATGAGCTGACACAGATTATGGATATCAAGGTAGAGAAGGGACAGCAGGTGTCCAGTCTCCTTACAATGATTGTTATCGGACTTACCGTAATTATTATCGTTATCATCACAATCTCCATTATCTTTGCGCTTTCACTTGGAAAGGGTATAGCGAACAGTATTGCAGAACCTCTGGATAATCTCCGTGACCGTCTGGATACTTTTGCAAAGGGTGACCTCGCTTCACCATTCCCGGTGGTCGACACAAAGGATGAGCTTGCTGAGATGGTTTCTGTCACTACCAACATGGCTTCCACGCTCCAGTTTATTATTCAGGACGTAGGAAATATCCTGAATGCCATGGCATCTGCCAACTTCACCGTCAGAAGCCATGACAAGTCCAAATATATGGGTGACTTCGAGATGATGCTGACTTCCATGGAACAGCTGAAACGGCAGATGGTTGAAACCCTGCAGTCTGTCAGTGAGGCATCCGCACAGGTAAACGCAGGTGCAAGCAATCTGGCTGACGCGGCACAGAACCTTGCAGAGGGCGCAACCGACCAGGCAGGCGCCGTCGAGGAAATGCAGGCAACCATCACAACAATCTCCGACGACATCATGGCTACTGCAAACCAGGCAGGCGATTCTTACAATCAGGCACGCACCTACGCCGACGAGGCTGAGCGCAGCCATAGGGAAATGAAGGCGATGATGGAGGCAATGTCCCGCATCAACGATGCCTCCCAGCAGGTGGGTAACATCATTTCCGAGATCGAGGACATTGCGTCACAGACAAACCTCCTCTCCCTGAATGCTTCCATCGAAGCGGCAAGAGCCGGTGAAGCCGGAAGGGGATTTGCAGTCGTTGCAGACCAGATTCGCCAGCTTGCGGAACAGAGTGCAAACTCCGCGGCAGAAACCAGGACATTAATTGAGACTTCCTTAAATGCGATTGCTGACGGAAGCAAGACAGTGGATATTGTCAATGCATCCATCGACCGCGTTGTGGAAGGTATCGAGATTATTGCAAAATCTTCCAAGTCCATCAGTGATATGGCAAACGAACAGGCAGAGGCGATGAAACAGACCGAAATCGGTGTGAACCAGATTTCCGAGGTTGTACAGTCCAATTCCGCTACCGCACAGGAAGCCTCCGCTACAAGCGAAGAACTGTCAGCGCAGGCAACAACGCTCGATTCCCTGATTAGCAGGTTCCAGCTGCCAACTGCATAATAGTTATATAACCGGGCAGGGGAAAAGTCTTTCCCCTGCTCTTGTATACAGTACAAAAAAACCGATGTAAGCCATCGGTTTTTTATTTTCCTCTTTTATACGGAAGCCTGTTCCAGCAATAAATCCCTGTAAATCCCGCCCAGCTCACGCAGTCCCCGCGCAATGAGCCCGGCATACATCACGGCGCCCTCATAGCGCAGATGCGTATTATCCAGCTTGCCCTCAGGATAATTTTTGTACAGGTTCTTTTCAAAATACATATACCACCTTCTGCTGCCTGTCTCGCCTGCCTTTTTCAGCTCGCAGCGGCTCATACTGTACAGGTCCACCAGTGCCACATGATTCTTCTCCGCCGTCTGCTTCATTGCCGCCACATAGTCGGAATGCGCCCCCATCCCAAGATGCTTCTCATCCACAAAGCACCTGCGTTCCAGCGGTGTAATCAGAACCGGACAGGCATTGTGCCTCCGCGCCACATTGACATATGTTTCAAGGTTTTCCATATATGTCGAAAACGGTTCCGTATAGCGTGCGGGGTCTTCGCTTTTCTCATCATTGTGCCCAAACTGAATAAACAAAAAATCTCCCTCACCAATCTGACTGTCTATCACGGCAAGCCTGCCTTCATCCATAAAGCTTTTGGTACTCCTGCCGTTTTTGGCGTGGTTACAGACTACCACGCCCTCCCTTACGTACAGGGGAAATACCTGACCGATACCAGTCTGAGGATATGTTGTGATGTCGTTTGTCTGCACCGTCGAGTCGGCTGCCCAAAAAATCCGAACTGCATTCTTTTCCATGATAATTTTCCCCCTTCTTTTGAAAAAAGAGAAACTTTCGTTTCTCTTTTTCGCTTTTTTATTCTTTTACCGCTCCGATATTCACACCTTTTACGAAATACTTCTGCAGGAACGGATACAGTATCATGAAAGGAAGAACCGCGGAAATAATGCCGGCGTTGTACAGCGTACTCTGCGATACCTTATATCCCGTAATCGGGGTGTCACCGTCCATAATCATGTTTCTCAGCTTATACTGGAAGTTTACCTGAAGTGGATCGGTAATGTAAATCTTAACAGTTGAGTAGTCGTTCCATACTGCCACTGCAAACATCAATCCGATGGAAGCGAGCGCCGCCTTGGAAAGCGGAAGCACAATCTTGAAGAAAATACCCATCGGCGAACATCCGTCAATCTTTGCCGCCTCGTACAGCGAACCTGGGATGCCCTCGAAGAAGTTTCGCATCAGAACCAAGTTGTACACGTTCATACCATGCTTCACAACGAGAATCCACCAGTTGTTTACCAGTCCCAGTCTTCTCATTACCAAATACTCCGGAATCATACCACCAGAGAAAATCATGGTGAAAAGCAGGATGTATGCGAAAATGTTACGTCCAGGCATCTCAAACTGAACGAGAACATAACCGCCAAGTGTTGACAACACAAGACCTAACAAAGTTCCTAACAGCGTCGTAACCACAGAGATAATGAACGGCATATACAACTGCTGCGTTCCAATAATTGTCTTATAGCCATCCAGCGTAAACGAATTGGGCCACAGCATAAACTGATACACGCCAACCTTGTTGAAGGAATCCACAACAACCTTCCAGATCGGAACAATGATGACCAGTCCGATCAAAATGAACACGATATAGTTCACAACGTCAAATACATGCAGCTTATCGCTGGGCTTTTTGCTAACCATTTCTTTTGCCATATCCACACCTCCTAGACAATACCGCGACCGCGGACTTTCTTGCTCACATGGTTACATACCAGCACAAGAACACAACCCACAAGGGAGCGGAACAGACCCACAGCCGTCGAGTAACCATAGTTTGGCAGCGCAATCGCAAAAGTCTGACGGTAAATATATGTGGCGATAACGTCAGAAACATCAAACACTGCATTGTTATAAAGTACGAATACGGACTCAAACAGGTTCATAACCTTCGCAAGGTTCAGAATCAATACAGTGATAATCGTGTTGGACAATGCAGGCAATGTAACGAAACGAATCTTCTGCATACGGGTCGCACCGTCAATGTCTGCCGCCTCATACAGCTCAGGATTGATACCGGACAATGTTGCCAGATAGATGATGGTTCCCCATCCTGTTTCCTTCCATACCTGGATAAACCAGTAAATGGGACGCCACCATACCGTACTTGCCAGGAAATAAATGTTCTTGTCAGCATCCGACAAAATGCCCCAGTCCCTCAAAAGACCGTTTACCATACCAGTACTTGACGGTGACAGGAACAAACTGAAGATTGATGCCACCACCGCCCATGACATGAAATGCGGCAGATAAATGATTGTCTGTAATGTCTTCTTCGCAAACAGATTCTTCATCTCATTTAAGAAAATGGATACCACTACCGCTGAGACATTGGTCAGAATCAGGTTGGCAATACTCAGCTCAAGCGTATTCCAGAATGCGGTCCAGAATGCCGGGGTCGAAAACATCTTTGTAAAATGAGCGAATCCGACGAACGTTTTTGGTCCTACCGGCTTATAATCATAAAATGCATAGCGCACACCGAGCATCGGCCAGTAGTGCATAATAAGCAAAAATATCAAAACCGGCAGAAACATGATGTAGTATCCCCTGTTATTCCATATACGGAGTCCAAGCGGTTTCTCCCGAACCTCAATGCCACCAGAGGTTACGACTTTTTTCTTACTCATACCGTTCTCTTCCTTTCTCTATATATTTTTTATGCGACCGGATCGGATCAAACGGTCACTACTGCCCAGCGCATACACTGATAATATTTGCGCTCCCATCCTGGTACTGTAAACAAATAACCTTCACTGCCTGTCGATTTGTTTACGGTTCTTTACTGACGGAAGCGCAAACTATTTGCTATATTTTATACCATACTATTGCATTATTTAGCCATTCAGTTCTGCCAGACACTGGTCAATGATCGGACCAACCGTTTCAACGTATGTCTGCATTGCTGACTCAACGTCTCCACCGTCTACAACTACTGCCGTAATTACAGCCATCTTAGCATCATGGATTGTACCGGACTCGTTTGTAAATGTTTCAGAAACCGGTGTTGCCGGTGCATCTACACAGTTCTCTGTAAAGAACTTGTTACCAGCTGCTGCAAGCTCATCCTGGTCATTGAAACCATTTGTCAATGGTGAAATTGCAAGCGCCGGATCAATGTAATTCTTCTTCCATACAGTGTTCGGGTCATTTGGTGACGGTTTCAGATGGAATACGCCTTCTTCATAGGAATAATCCTGTGCCTTGTCTGTTCCAGGATTGGTCGTAAACTCCTCTGCCTTTGTAGACCAGTGAACATCCTCTGCACCATATACCCACAATGTCTGTACAACATCACCATCCAGCATTGTATCAAGCAAAGCATCAAACACTGCCTGGTTGTGCACAGGGTCACCCTGGTCGATGATAACCCATACCGGAGCCTCTCTGTTAAGATAGCCGCCGACTGTATCTGTGATCTCCTTGATTGGCGGAAGCTGTACAAGCTCCTCATCTACTTCATTCTTAATCAGGTTATCTGTCAATGTCCTGTACCATGTACCTGCCCAGTATGTAAACACGCCAGAAGAACCTTTCTGGTCATTTGAAAACCATTTCTCACGTGCAATCTTTGTCGATGCTGTCAGTGTCTCCGGGTCAATCGCACCGTCCTTGTAAGCCTGCTGCATTCTCAGAAGCGCTTCCTTAGTAGCATCCTCCTGGAATCCATCCACCCATGATCCGTCCTCTTTCTGATAAATTGCCGGGAATGCACCCTGCCAGAATTCAGGCAGATAGTTAATCCATGGCGCTTCAGTTCCGATGAAGCCAGCCGCTACAACACCATATGTATCACCATCCACACCGTTTCCGTCCGGGTCGCCGTCATGGAATGCCTTCAACATATTATAATAGTCGTCATAAGTCTTAACATCATCAATATTGATGCCTACCGCGTCAAGCCATGCTTTCTTTACATAGGTAACGCAGCCATTGCCATATGCAGGTGCGAAAGCATACAAATGCCCTTCCGAATCCTTCATATTCTCATTAATAGCCGGAATCGTGATTCTGTTCTGGAATTCCGCGTTTGCATATGCATCGGCCATATCCCACAGAAGCCCTGTCGGCGCATACTGCTTAAACATCTCGGCGCTCATAATCATCGCATCAGGATAATCCTGGCTTGCAAAAAGACGTCCAACGGCATCCGTATAGCCTGAGTGGTCAAGCTGCTGGATTGTCAGGTCGATCCCGACTGCCTCCTCCCACTGTTTCTCGAAGTCTGCCTGCCCATTATCTACAGAAGCGGTCAGTGTACCATTTACAACAACCGTCAGCCCATCCTTGAGTACCTCATGGTAATCCGGCTTCTCACCAGAAGCTGCGGTATCGTCAGCCGGCGCCGATGTATCCGCGTTCGCCGCTGATGTGTCTGTCGTATTCGACGGTGTGTCTGTCGTGTTACTATTATTGTTGTTTGATGACGAACTTGCCGAATCGCCACCGCCACCGCATGCAGCTAAGGACACTACCATAGTTGATGCCAAAAGTAACGATAATGCTTTCTTTTTCATTTCTTACTTTCCTCCCTTATTATTCATTTTTAAAACAAAAGTTTCTTCCGGAGCCGCCCCTGCTTGCCTGTGCCAGTGGCTTTCCCCCGTCTGACCTTAACTCTAACATTGTAAGCCTTTACATTCAAGTGACAATTTTTGAGACAGCGTACATATTTTGTGTGCTGAAATCTAAAAAGCGCGAAAAACAGGCATTATGAAAGCAGTTACATATTGTATTTTTTTTATAAAGCTGATAAAATAATACTAAAATAACATTAAATATTCTTTTAATTCATATTTAAAAAAGAATTATCCGGAGTAAAAACCATGACTATCAAACAGCAAAATGTACAAAGTGACATAAATTTATCCGAAAAGCAGCCAAAATCTATCAATGACCGACAATCCATGATGTTAAAAATGGTAACCTCTTACAGTATTTTCCTTTTCATTATACTGGTTTTGTTTTCTTACCTGTATTTCTCGGACGCAAAAAATGCACGCAGCCAGTACCAGTGGCAGGTGAAGGCTACGTTCATGAGCAATGCCAAGCTGTTTGAGAAGGACCTGGACATCATGGACGCATACTGCCGCCAGCTCCTGCAGAACAATGCATTCCGCAAGCTCGCAAAAATCACGGAGGATAACCCCATGTTTTTTGATTTGGGAAATAGTGTCGCTACCACGATGGCCACCGACGTGTACCCCGAGGCGCTTCTGCCAATGTCGGATGTCTACTGTTACCTTCCGCATTCGGAGTACATCCTTTCTCCCAATTGCTTTATCCATAAGACTCGGTATTATAACTGGATTAAGGACTATCCAGCCGACATGTATGAGCAGTATTCTGAAATACTGACAAACCCTTCCTATTATAATCGGTTCATTCCTATGGATGAGTTGATGCCGACAAGCGGAAAGCGTTATTATATGTATCTTATCGACATGAATGCCCTCTACTATCTGGACATTGATGCCGTTGCCTGCTTCATTCTTGCGGAGGACGAGCTTTCTTCCTTATTTGAATGCATGGACGCAGACACACCATACCGGTACCTGTCCATCAGCGCCAGCCAGCACAACAGCATTCTGTCACTTTCTACCCCTGAGAGTACGAATTTCGACAGCCTGACTGCGGCAGGAAGCCTTGACAGCATGGCCGACTTCCTCAACTCCGTGGAAATGTCCATGGATATATATACCTCGACTGACACAGGCTATGCTTATCTGTATACATATCCCTCCTTTGCATCCGCAGCAAATAATGCACCCCCTCAAATATTGTACGCTGGATTATTTATGGCAACGCTCATCGGAGGGCTGATCATTATTTTCTGGCTGTCCAAGCGCAACATCCGCCCGATTCTGGAACTTGACCAGCAGTTGCAGGTGACCGAGCTTGAAAAGAGCCACCTGCAGGAAGTCATGGACAGCCAGCGCCCCATTATCTTCAACTCCTATGTGCGGCAGTTCCTCAAAGGCATGATTGTATCACAGGAGGAGGCATCCTATGCAAAAAAATTTCTCGGGCTTGCCGACGAGTCGCTTGTGTTCAACGGTCTCTACGTCGTCGCATACAACAGCGCCGACCAGCATGCCGCGTCCAATGAACCCCGCACACCGGAGGAGTGCAACACCATTATACTGGACGCACTCCGGCAGTTTACGGACGAAACGCTTTACTACTTCAGCCCTTCTGACCGCGTTTATGCCATCATTGTCGTGGGAAAAGCGGGTGATGAAAAAGACCTCATCATCAAGACAAATGAAATGGTTGTAAAAATGCATCATTATCTGCTGGATACCTATGGCATCTGGCTCTTTGCCGGAATCGGAAAAACAACAGGTGATATTTTAAATGTCTGGGAATCCTACCAGCAGGCAATGGAAGCCGTCAATTACACCAGCAAAAATTATTTCTTCTTTCCATATGAGTTTATCCAGAAGGATTCCAGCGCATTTTACTATCCGACGGAGCTCTCGACAAAGCTGATACATTTTATCTCGACCGGCAATACCTCACAGGTAATGGAGCTCTTTAACCTGATTCATCAGGAGAACATTGAGGAGCGCTCCCTCCCTATTAATATGGTACAGTTTTTGCTGTCGGATATCCGAAATACCCTGTTGAAGGCGCGGTTTGCACTGCCGCAGGGCACACCGAAGGAGGTCATTCAGAATCTGGATGAATGCTTTGCAGAGCATGTTTCCTTTAAGCTTTGTGAAGATATCGCGCTGAAGCTTTGCACGCTTTTTACGAAAAAATCAGACGATGCAGACTTGATTTCACTGATTGAAAAATATATCCTTGACAACTATGCAGACCCATCCATGGGTCTGAACAAGATATCGGACGAATTCCAGATATCCGAGAGCTATTTTTCCCATCTCTTCAAGGAAAAGAAGGGTGTCAATTTCTCTACCTATCTGGAAAGCATCCGCCTGAACGAAGCGTCGCGGCTGATACGCGAGACCGATATCAGCCTGAACGAGCTGTATCTCTCTGTCGGTTACAACAATGCAAACTCATTCCGGCGCGCGTTCAAAAAAATTTACGGCATGACGCCGAGCGCCATGCGCGATACCAAGTCACCGTTTTCCGGTGACTTGGCTGGCGGTCAAAAAGACTGATTTTTGTATACAATTTTTCCGTTGACCAGCGTATACTTTACGACACCGTTCAGAACCTGCCCGGTAAATGGCGAATTGGAGGATTTGGACACAAAGTTTCCCACTGTCTGCGTGGCGGCTGCGTCAAATATCACGATATCGGCGGCAGCCCCCTCCGACAGCGTTCCCGCCGGCAGCCCATACATCGCGGCCGGATTGGACGACATGGCACAAATCAGGGCTTCCATGGAAAGACATCCTTTATTGACAAGGTTTGTAATGCCAAGCGAAAGCGCCGTCTCCAGGCCGATAATCCCGCTCGGCGCTTCCGTGAGCGGCTTTTTCTTTTCCTCCGCGCTGTGCGGTGCATGGTCAGTCGCTATGATATCGATGGTGCCATCCTGAAGCCCTTCGATAACTGCCTGCCTGTCCGCCTCCTCACGCAGCGGCGGGTTCATCTTGGCAAGCGTTCCATGCCGGATAACCGCATCCTCCGTCAGGCTGAAGTGGTGCGGTGTCGCCTCCGCATGGATATTGGACATTCCCAGCTCTGCCGCCCGCTTCTTTGCCTGTCTGACAAGCTCCACGCCTTCTTTTGTGCTGATATGCTGGATATTTAAAATAGCACCTGTTTTTAATGCGGTCTGCAAATCGCGCCGTATCAGTGAGATTTCCGCTTCCCTCGGCGAACCGCCGATGCCGAAATGCGCAGATGCCTTGCCACTGTTGACTCCGTTGTTTGTGATATATTCCGGATTTTCCTCGTGAAGGCTGATTGGAACTTCTAACGCTGCCACTTTTTCCATCGCCTGTTCCATCAGCCCTGCATCCATAATCGGAATTCCGTCATCCGTAAATCCCGATGCCCCCTCTTTTTGAAGCGTCTCCATGTCCGTAAGCTCTTTTCCCGCCATTCCCTTTGTCACGGTTGCGCAGGTATAAACCTTCAGGTCTGTTTTTCTGCCCTTTTCCAGGACATAGCGAAGCGTCTGCTCATTGTCGACTGCCGGTTTCGTATTTGCCATCAGCACCACGCTTGTAAAACCGCCCTTTAACGCCGCCCTTGCCCCAGTCTCAATATCCTCCTTGTGGGTAAATCCCGGATCCCTGAAATGCACATGCACATCGACCAGCCCCGGCGCCACGGTGCATCCTGTGGCATCAATTACATCACACGTGTTATCTTTTACCTCTTTGACATCCTCGCCTGATATCCACTCAATTTTGCCATCCTTTACCAGAACATCTGCCTGCCGCTTTATCCCATTTGCCGGGTCGACTACAAGCCCGTTTTTTATCAGTACCATATTTCTTTTGTTCCTTTCGCAATCATATTTCTTCTACCTTAACACATATTTTACTTAAATTCTATCATCTTATCCGCTATATTTTGTGTTTTTACAACAATATATGGTCTTGTCGGCGTGTTGGTCACGTTCTCTGCCTTGCCAGGTCCTATCAGCGTCGTGTCGATAATTACTGATTCCTCTGTCTCGTAAAATTCATTGACGCTGATGCTGTACCCGCCGCCAGACTGCTCGCCATACCCGATTGCAATGTACATCTCTGTCCCGAGTGTATAGCTAATCTGGAACGGCTCCGCCGACTTCTCCGCAATAATGTCCCGCAGCGCCTCCGGCTGCTGCTCCTCACCGACAACGGTAAAATCAATATCCTTAAGCCTATCCTCCTGCGTATCTTCCATGGAGCAGCCAAGTACAGCCATCATTAATATAACGCACGTTATCGTATATGTAAGTATTCTTTTCCTGAATCTGGTCATTTTACCCTCCTGACTGGTTACAATTCCGAAACATATCTGTCTATAATTATGTACCATTTCGAAAATATATGCATTTATGGTTGATTTTGGCGGGGAAAATGTATAAGATAGAACTATACTGAGCGGTCAAAAAGACTGACCGCTCAGTATAGTATAATGCGCACAACCGCATGAGGAAATATGCCGCTTTGCGGCTGCGGTTGGCGCGATACTCACGGCAGATTTCATCTGTCGTGAGTATATACATGTAAAAAACCAAGTGATTGCATGGAGGTTCATATGATTCGACTGATTCTTGTAGGCGGTTTTGTTATCCTGTTTTTAATACTGAGCATGCCCATCATGTTTGTGGAGTGGCTTATCGGCAAATCCAATCCTGACCTGAAAAGCCGTTCGAGCCTTGCCATTGTCAACTGGGCATTCCGGTGCGTGCGCTTTCTTGCAGGTGCCAGGGTCACCTATATCGGCGAGGAGAATATTCCCTGCGACACGCCTGTGCTGTACATTGGAAACCACAGGAGCTTTTTTGATATTGTCCTGACTTACATCCGTGTTCCGCGCCCCACCGGCTATATCGCAAAGAAGAGCATGGAAAAGATACCGCTCTTAAATATCTGGATGCGCAACCTCCACTGCCTGTTTCTTGACCGTGAAAACCTCAAGGCGGGCGCGCAGACAATTATCGAGGCAATCAACCTGATGAAAAGCGGAAAATCCGTGTGTATTTTTCCGGAGGGCACACGAAACAAGGAAGAGGGGACACTGCTTCCATTTCATGAGGGAAGCTTTAAAATTGCCGCAAAGGCAGGCTGCCCCATTGTTCCCATGACCATCAACAACAGTGCGGCTGTCTTTGAAAACCAGTTTCCCAGAATTAAGAAAGCACATGTTATTGTTGAATATGGAAAACCGATTGATATCAAGGCGCTTCCCAAGGAACAGCAGAAAAAAATTGCATCCTATGTGCAGGATATCATTCTGGAGACACATCAAAAAAATGCGGCAGCCTTATAAAAGATGAGCGCCAGCGCGCTCATCTAGCAAAAAGCTTCGCTTTTTGTTTAAATGGTCTACGTTGTCGCAATTTCCTATAATTAAAAAACCGGAATTCTTTCAAAGCCAAAGGGTTCCGGTTCTTTTTTGTACTATTCTTTTATGATATCCAGCTCCGTAAGATTCACACCGGAAGCTGTCAAAATGACTTTCAATTCGATGTATCGCCTTTTCATTTTTTTATATGCCCCGGACGCTTTATCGCAATCCACCATATAATCCTGCAATCTTGAAAATTCTTCGATATTTCTTTGCAGCATTTCTTTTTCTGTCATATTACCACCCTCCCCACGAAACAGTTTTATTACCTGATATTTTCATTATAACTGATTCCCCGGGCAGTGTAAAGACAATGCCGCAATGATTTCGTTACAATTCACACCTACGCCAATTATTTTCAAAATATAAGTTATTGAGGTGTGAATTATAACAGATTTTGGCGCATGATTCCCACTACTTTGGCGTGGGTATGAAAAGTGACATGATTTCTTCAAAGTGCATCCCATGCGATGCCTTCACAAGCACGATATCCCCATCGCGAATCTGTCCGTCAATATCCGCAAGCAGTGCTTCCTTGTCTGCGTAGTAATACAGCACCACGCTGGAATTATCCACATTTTTTGCGCCGTCATACATATTTTTACACAGCTTTCCGACACAGATAACCACATCAATGTCCTTCTCTGCCGCGTATGCGCCCACCTCGCTGTGAAGCGCTGCCTCGTTGGCGCCAAGCTCAAACATGTCGCCAAGGACTGCGACCTTGCGCGCCCTCCCATGGCCTTCCACGCCATCCGCGGTGTCTGTCATGGAGAGGAGGTCAAGTGCCGCCTTCATCGAGACGGGATTCGCATTGTAACAGTCGTCAATCAATGTCAGTCTGCCGGTGCGGATGACATTGCTCCTTCCACCGACAGGCTCCACATCCCGGATGCCTGCCTGAATCTGCCCTGCCGACAGCCCGCATACCACGCCGGCAGCCGTTGCGGCAAGTGCATTGTACAGCATATGTTCACCCGGCAGCGGAATCTCCGCCTGGAATGTTGTCTCCCCACCATCCCCCGCGCCATGCCGGATATGAATCAAAGCCCTGCTGCCGATAAGCCCCCTGTTTTCATAGTGGGTCGCGTAGATATCGTTGCTGCCTGCGCCGCCAAAAAATATCGGTACCTGTCCCTGTACTTCCTTGATGGTGATAAGCTTGTCGTCGTCCCCATTCAGGCAAATCTGTGCCCCTGGCTGCATATAGTCAAAGATTTCTGTCTTTGCCTTGAGAATCCCGTCCCGCGTTCCCAGGTTTTCCAGATGACACTGCCCGATATTGGTAATCAGGCATACATCCGGCCTTGCAATCCTGCCAAGCCGGTGCATTTCCCCGAAATCACTGATGCCCATTTCCAAAACCGCAATCTGGCAGTCATCACGTATCTGCAAAACCGTGAGCGGCAGCCCGACCTCGTTATTGAAATTGCCCTGCGTTTTCTGGACACGGAAGCCTTTTGCAAGCACACTCGCCACAAACTCCTTTGTGCTGGTCTTGCCGACGCTTCCTGTAATACCGACCACCCTGACATCTAGCTGTTTCCTGTAAAATTCTGCCACGTCCTTCAATGCCTGGAAGCTGTCCTGCACAAGGATATATGCCCCCCTTGGATTCCGGGGCGCCTGCTCACAGATGACGCCGAGCGCACCCGCATCAAACACGCTGTCTATAAAGCTGTGTCCGTCCACACGCTCCCCTCGCGTCGCGATAAAGACATATCCTTTTTCCACCTTCCGCGAATCGAGCACCACGCCTTCTGCTTCCGCGGCATCTGCACTGACGCGGGATGGCATCCCCTCCGTATGGAGTGTCCCGTTCACCGCATCGGCAATGTTTTTCAACGTCATATTTTTCATACATATTTCCTCATCGAAATCTCTATAATCCTCTGGCACAGGTCACTGAAATCCATCCCCACGGCGGCAGCTTCCTGCGGCAGAAGCGAGGTCGGCGTCATACCCGGAAGGGTGTTTGCTTCCAGACAGTAAAATTTCCATTCATTGTCCATGCGGAAATCCATCCGCGCATAGGTCTTTAGCCGCAGCGTACGGTACACCGCCTCCGCGCAGGACTGCATTGCCTTTGTCACATTGGCATCAAGCTCTGCCGGACAGGTCTCGACCGTCGAACCCGCCTGATATTTATTTTTGTAATCATAAAATCCTACCTTCGGTGCAATCTCTATCACGGGGAGCGCCGTGCCGTCCATGACGCCGACGGAAAACTCCCTGCCGTCTATGTACTGCTCGATAATGACCCTGTTTTCAAATGAAAATGCCTTTTCCAACGCAGTGCCAAGCTGCGCTCTGTCCTCTGCCATATATACGCCCACGCTGGAACCGCCACAGTTTACCTTGACAATGCACGGAAAAATGTTCCATGCCTCGACAAGCTTCGTCTCATTGCGGCAGACTGTGATTCCTTTCGGCGTCGGTATGCCATATTTGTGAAAAAGCTCCTTGGAAATTGCCTTATCCATCGCAAGTGCGCTCGAAAGATAGTCCGTTCCGGTATACTTGATATCCAGCAGGTCAAACATTGCCTGTATCCTTCCGTCCTCCCCATTCTGCCCATGAAGCGCAAGGAACACGATATCTGCCTGCGAACAGATTTTCATCACATTGGGACCTATCGCACATTCCGGATTGTCCTGCCGCATCGCCTTCACTGCGCTGATGTCCGGATTGCTTTCCGATATCACGCCAAAATTTTCACTCCAGTCCTTCTCTACGCAAAAAATATCATCGGCATCCTGCATATAGCCAAGATACACGTCGAGGAGCACAACCGTGTGCCCCTTTTTTCTTAATGCCTGATATATCATGCTCCCAGTGACAAGTGACACATCGCGCTCTGTACTGATTCCCCCCGCCAAAACAACAATTTTCATTCGATATCCCATACCCTTTCCAAAATATATCGCAACCATACATAATAAATATACCACCACGCTATTCCGAAACCACTTCGCTGTCCGGGCTGTAACCACTGAGATTCTTGAGCAGATCACTCATCCCCAGCAGCATGATTCCGTTCCACTCCAAATCTGTCCCCTGCGCTTCATCCGTATTCTTCCATCTCCCATCCGCCCCAATATAACAGGTTCCGGACTCATTAAGCCCACCCATATATTGTATGGTATTCTCAATAATTAGTGTATATTCCTTGCTCGGCGTGAGATAATTGATAAAGCTCAGGTGCAGCAGATGGTTCATATTCTCTGCCACAGTCCTGCTGCCAACGCCAAACACCACATCATCCATGGCAGCCTCGCAGATTGCCTCCGTCCGTTCCATCAAATCCTTCATGACATAAGTACAGAGATCCCTGTCCGTTCCCTTGTCCGCACTGATATATGCCAGCACACCATAAAAGACAAAACGACCATCCGAATAGTCTTTTTCCCTTTCCTTTAAAAACTGCTCTGCCAATGTTTTGTACTGTGTGCTTCCCTCCTCATGAAAAAGCTGTGCCGCGGCATAAAACCTTGCATTTTTTTCTGCCTCCGTGCTGCATCCCCTGCTCTCAAGCCACTCCCATGCGCGCATGGCAGCCTCCTTGTACTCCTTGTCCACGCTGGACTCATACCTTCCAAACACATGGCGTCCCATCTCCATAATCCCGCAGAATGCCGCTGTCGCCTCGTAATCCCCATACAGGCTTCCATCGCCCTGCTGCTGGGAAATCATCCATTTCCCCACGTACAAAAGCTGTGCGACAAGCTGTTTGTCCTGCTCATCCTCCCGCAGATGCTTGTATGCCGACTCAAACAGCGTGCCGTTGCATTGCAGCGCGTACATAATCACATGCATACCGAAAGCCGCCCCGCAAATTCCCTGCGCGCTCTCCTCGAGACTGACATCGGAGGCATTTTTCAGCATATTCAAAAAAAGGTTTTCATACGCATCCTCCGCAATATGGAACGGATAGGACTGCCCTACCACATCCGTGAGAATGTAGTATGTCCCTGGTTCGTCAAAGGACGTGAAATCTGCCACACGAAACTGCTGTCCGGTTGCCTTGTCACCCACCGCATCCGGTATTTTTCCAATATGCACCACGGCACCGTCCTGTCTTCGCACGACACGAAACGTGCTTCCATACTGTCCATCTGCAAACACCACATGTTTCTCCCTGCCCGCAGCGTACCCTGCCATGTCCACATATATCGCCGGCCTGCTTACCGGTGCTTCCACGCCATATGATGCAAGCACCGTACCAAATCCGGTTTCCGGCGCCGGCTCAGCCTGCTGTGTACCATCTGCCGCACTTTCGTCCGCCTGCTGTTTCTCAGCCAGCGGCTCTCGCCCATCTGTACAGGCACATGCCAAAGCGCCCAGTATCAGCGACAGACAGCATAACACGACCCTGCAAAATCCCATCTTATACCCATGCATAATAATCTCCATGCCGCCTCCGGCGACTTAAATAGTAATGATTTCCCCAGGAACTGTCAATAAATTACCCATGACAAATAATTTGTAAACAGTTCCTTACTTATTCTACACTTAATTGGGCCTTAAGTAAAGACTTTCATTTCCAAGCGCTTGCTGACATATTTCATCTGAACGCTCGTGTGCATAAAAAAGATGAGCGCCAGCGCGCTCATCTAGCAAAAAGCTTCGCTTTTTGTTTAAATAGTCTACGTTATCGCAATATCCTATAAAGAAAAGGTGTATTGCCTTGTTCATTCCATGCGGCAATACACCTCTGCTTCCTTTTATTCTTTTTACAAGGTCACCAGCGCCGCCGTCTGCCTTGCAATCGCGAGCTCCTCGTTTGTCGGAACGCACAGAAGCGCAACCTTGCTTGCTTCTGTGGAAATCACCCTGTCCTCTCCCCGGACGTTGTTCTTTTCCAAGTCGATCTCCGTGCCAAGGTAGCCCAGGTACTTCGCAATCTCGACGCGCCCTGAGATATTGTTCTCGCCGACGCCTGCCGTGAACGCGATGGCATCCACGCCGTTCATTGCCGCCGCGTACGCGCCGATATATTTCGCCACACTGTAGTAAAATGCGTCGAGTGTCACCCGCGCAAGCTGGTTGCCGTCATTTGCCGCTGCCTCGATGTCCCTGAAATCGGATGAGACCTTTGACATGCCAAGCACGCCTGACTTTTTGTTCAGCACATTGTTCATCTGGGCAGGCGTGAGGTTCTCCTTCTGGCAGATAAAGTCACAGATTGCCGGGTCGATGCTTCCGGAGCGGGTACCCATGATGATTCCCTCGAGCGGAGTCAGTCCCATTGAGGTGTCCACGCATTTTCCGTGGTCTACAGCAGACACGGAGCCGCCGTTCCCAAGGTGGCACACAATGATTTTTAAGTCATTCCTTGTCTTGCCGAGTATCTCTGCCGCCCGCGCCGATACATAGTCATGGCTTGTACCATGGAATCCATAGCGGCGCACCTTGTATTTCTCATAATACTCGTATGGAAGCCCGTACAGATACGCCTTCTCCGGCATTGTCTGGTGGAATGCCGTGTCGAATACCGCAACCATCGGCACATTCGGCATGATTTCCCTGCAGGAATTGATTCCGATAAGGTTTGCCGGATTGTGGAGCGGGGCAAGGTCATTGCACTCCTCGATTGCCTTCATCACCTCGTCATTGATGACCACGGAGGACGCGAACTTCTCGCCGCCGTGTACGACACGGTGTCCGACTGCATTGATTTCGTCCAGCGACTTGACGACGCCGTGGTCTGGATTGGTGAGCGCGTCAATCACAAGCTTCACTGCTACCGTGTGGTTTGGCATCGGTGTCTCGATTTTGACCTTGTCCTTTCCCGCGGGCGTGTGCGTGAGCACGCTTCCGTCAATGCCGATGCGTTCGCAGAGCCCCTTTGCAAGCACTGCCTCGGTGGCGCTGTCAATGAGCTGGTACTTGAGTGAGGAGCTGCCGCAGTTGATTACTAAAATGTTCATTGTATTATCCCTCCATATAAAATGATTCTGTTTTCCCTTGAATACTTTAAGTTTACTACGGATTCCGGAAAATTGAAAGTGCTTACATCAAATTTTTTTCACAAAAATATCCCCCTTTTCAGGGGGATATTCTTGTTGTCGGTCAGTTCTATTCCTGTAGGACAATTTCATAAACAAGCTTCAGGGTTCCTTTGTATGAGCCCTTGCCCGTAAGTGTCACTGTTGCCCTGCCTGCCTTTTTGTTGTTCGCATAGCCCTTAACCTCAAAGTCCTTGTCATATTCCAGCTCTTTTCCCCAGAGACTGATTCTGCTTATTCTGGGGCTGTCCCCCTCGACATACCAGAAATCCTCCTCCGTGAGCTGTACACCGCCCGAAAGCGCTTCTTTCGCCACAACCTTCTTATCGAAGGGCACAAAGTCCGCATATGCGATATCATCTGATTCCACAACCTTATATTTGATTGTCTTTTGTCCGCCATAGCTTCCAATGCCCCTGATAACAACCGATGCTGTCTTTCCGGCCTTTGTATTGTTCTTGTAGCTAGGCTTTCCTGACTTTGCGTCCATTGCGATTGCAAAGTCCTTGCCCAGCTCCAGTTCCTCATTGTTTAACAAAATCTTTCCCTTTAAGAGCTCCGCGTCAAGAACCGCTCCTTCCTCTGTGTCTGTGTACTGTGCATAAATTGGCAGTACCTGCGCCTTGTCTATGCTCCAGTTCATCTTGCCAATCTTGTACGTGACAACCTTCTGTCCGCCGTAATTGCCAATGCCGCGTATGGTTACCTTTGCCGTTCCGACCTTGCCTGTGTCCACATAGGTTGTCTTGTCAATCACGAAATCCGTGTTGCAGTAGAGCTCTTTCCCGCCAAGTGTGACGCGGCTCACTGTGAGTCCGGCCTTATCCGTATAGTAGAAGTCGCTTGTCGACAGTTCCCTGAAGTTGGAAGCCTGTGAAATATACTTCGGGTTCAGTGCCTTGACAGAAGCCTTTGCGATATCTCCCCGCTCAACAATCCTGTAGGTTGTGGTCAGGGCGCCCGACGCTGCATTCACATAATTTGTACTTCTCGCCGATGCATAAATCTTCACTGTCACCTCTGTTCCTGCGGGAACCGGGGCGCTCAGCCTGTCGCCTTCCTTAAATGTCACTGTCTGTACGCTTCCGTCAGCGCCTGTTGTCTTATACTCGTACTCCGTCAGCTTCGCATCATAATCCGTGCTTGATGAAAGCGCCTTTCCATCATCCGTGACAACAATCTTTGTCTTATAGTTGGTATTGGTCTCCTTGTACACGACATCGTTTGCCACTGCCACAATGCCTGATTCAGAATCCGTCATCACCGTCGGCTGGATTGTGTAAGATACCTTCAGACTGCCCTTAAAACCATTTTTGCCCTTGATGGTAATTGTCGGTGGGTTTGCCTCGTCCGCTGTCCTTGCCATCTTGTTGTTGCTGTAGGACAGTGTATAATCCTTGCCTGGCTTCAGCTTATTGCTGTTTACGGAAAGACTGACTGTCGGCATGCTTCCGTTTTTCTCGTAATGGACTGGTGTCTGCAATTTTCCGTTATTGACATCCCTTACAACCTCATTGACATTTACAGTCGAGAGGTCATAGGCGTTGACTTTAATGGTCCTTGATACCGTGCCGGAATAATTGTTAATCCCCTTGAATGTTACGGTTGCCGTGCCAGCCTTGTCATTATTCTTGTAGGTCAAGGTATAATCCCGGTTTGGCTTCAGCTGTACTGCCGCCTCTCCTTCTCCCATGGATATCCTGGTATTTGTAAGCTTCACTGACTGTCCGGCATAGTCAATCTCGTTTCCGGTCAGAGCCAGCGGCTTCTTTACGATGCCGTTGCTGAACGATGCGCTGACTGCTGCATCCCTGAGATTTCCGCCTACAATCTTGAATGTCACTGTCTTTGTGCCGAAATAATGTACGTTGTCGCCAACAAGTTCAACCATTGCCGTTCCGATATCCGTATTGCTGTAATAATGCAACTTGTAATATTCAGTATTCAGGCTGTTGCCTTTGTACTTCACTTCTCCTATGGATGGTGTTATGTCGACACCCGTGTATACCTGGTTTGCAATCTTGCCCACACTTGCCTTGCTCATAAGCACTGCATTGGCATCATTCTTGTCGACAATGATAAACTGCATCGTCCTGCTTCCGGTAAAGTTCGTTGATTTTGCGGTGAGCGCCACATCATAAACACCCGGTTCCGTATATGCCACACTCGTATCATATGTGTAATCCTTGTTGGACAGCTTCTTGCCATTCAATGTTACGACCGGCTTTGGCTTCTGTGCCTTTCCGTTTGACAATACTGCTGCCGCGGGCGCTGATATTCCCTTGTCCGCGCCGAGGTCTACCGGCCTGATGTCAAATGTCTTTGTGTATGTCCCGGCATATTTACCCTTGCCTGTCACCATAACAACCGGTATTTTATTTTCGGGAACATCCTTGAACTGTTCCTCCCCGCCCACATATGCTGCTGTATTATTCTTAAACTTGATTGTGTAATCCTTGCCTTCCGTGAGAAGGCTGGTGCCTACATATACATGGACATCCGGTTTTACAGCCTTTCCTGTGTACTGAATCGCGCTGCTTTCCCGCCCTGTGTATACGATTTGCCTGATATCCGCAATCCACAGGCCTGTCGGAACCACGCCATCCTCCGGCATGTCGCCCGGAAGAATGCCTGAGGAGCTGCTGTCTGTATCATCTCCTTTTGCAATGTCGCCATCTGTCTCCACACCAGGAACTACTTCTTCCGACGTTGTGCCGCCAAGGGCTGCGTCTGCTTTCGCATTCTCTGTCAGTTCAAGGTAGCCGTGCATGTCAATTGTGCCGTCTGCCCTTCTTGTGATACCTCCTGCCGCAAGCGCCTTTGCCGTGTCAAGACTTACAAACCAGTCGTCCGTAACCTTTTCCTTGGCTGTGTTCAATGAACTGATTCCGTTAAAGAAATAGTTCGTGTCATTGTATACTGCCTTGTAAAGATCACTGTCCCTGACTGCCTGTGCGCCCTTGAATACAAGCTGCTCTGTTACCTTGTTTGACCTCTTGTAGGAGATGACTCCCTTTGCCTCATAGTTTGTCTGTGTCGCCGTATTGGTGTACATTGCCACATTGTACGATTCATTGTCAAATGAAACCGAATTGTATGCCTTGATATCCGGGCAGCTGTTCGAGTCAATACCCTTTGCCTTGTTGGCAAACGCAAGGCTGTTCTCAACCCTATGTCCGCCCTTGAGGCTGTCTCCGCCCATCTTGAAGCCGTTTCCGTTTCCGGCATTGACTTCGTTTCCGTTTTCATCCAGTATATATCCGTTCTTGAACGCGATACTGTTCCTGATTGTCACTGCGCCAATGCTTCCTGACTGAACCTTTGCAAACAAATCCCAGCCATCATCTGCATTGTAGCACGCGATACATCCGTCAAATACATTTCCGTCGCCAATCGTGAGCTTCGCCGCAAATCCGTCTGCATCCTCATAACCCAGATCCGAGTTGAGGTAGGAAGAACAGTTCAGAATCAGATTGTATGCCGGCCATTCCTCCCAGCCGTCCGTTCCCAGCAGACGGCCAATCTGAATACCTGTATTACCGTTTCTGTATGACTGAACCCTGTCCAGCGTATTATAGCTTCCTGATACCTTGATACCATTCAGCGCGTCTGCGGAATTTGTGACGTCAAAGCCCTTGAAGTACCAGTAATCACCTGCAAGGCTCATACCCATGCACCGTTTCTGGAAATCAAATACCGGTCTTGTCGCCGCATCCGGATCTGCTATCATGTAAATGCGCTTGTCAGCGGTGCCGTTGATGCCCCTCTCAACCTTTATCGTGCTGGTCAGCTTATAGGTGCCTTCCATGATGACAATGGTCTGTCCGGGCTGTACCCACTTGACAGCCGTATAAATATCAAGCGGATTGTCCTTCGTGCCGTTTCCTGATGCCGTGCCGTCGACTGCCACATAGAGCGTCTCGCCCTCCGCGCCGTACTTCCTGAAGTTTACATTGTGCGAGAATACCTGTGCGTCATAGCTTGTAAGCTCCGTGTAGTCGTTTGGCTGGTATGCCTTATCCGGTGTAAATGTCACCTTAAAGTTATTCATTCCGATATCCAGCCTGACGTTTTCCTTAAGGTAGCTCTTTTTGTCCTTGTCCTCCGCCGCAGTCGTTACCTTGTAATCCGCATCAATTACTTTTACATTTGCGTCATCCCTGACTGTCACATGACCATTCCAGTTTGCCGTGAAGAGCAGTTCATATTCCGGTGTGTTGGACACGGATGCCGATGCAATGCTGCATGACGGTGTCACATACACGGTCTCCCGCTCTTCCGCCGGCGCGTCGTCCGCAGGATTGATGGTCTTAAAGTCAATATCTGTCGCTGTGATCCTTGCGTTTCTTGATGCCACAAAGCCGACATAGATGTTCTCCGGGTCAAGCTTCGTCAGCTCATTCCTGTCAAGGTCATAATAAAGCTTCTCACCCAGTACCTTGCCATTCAGATCCAGATACCTTAACCAGTATCCGGTATTGTTTCTCTGAATCTGGAGCTTGAAGGTTGTCAAAAGCTTGTCCGCCTGTGTTCCTGTGGGCGCCTTGTCCGCCGGAACATAATTGCCAAGAATATTGTAGGTTCCCGCCCCGAGCCTTGCACAGCTTGTCTCGAGCGTCGTGTTGTCATACTCGTGCTTAAAGCCTTCCGGAAGCGTCGCGTTGCCTGCCTTGACTTCCGCCACGCCCTCCGCAGTCGCACCGGTCTTTGCAATGGTGCCAAGACCAAGCTTCATCGAAATCTTCGGGTAATTTTCATCTGTCGTAACATGCTCACCGTCATAGCGGTACTCTACCTTTGTCGCCAAATTCTGGAATGAGTTGTTCCAGAGCGTCGTGCTGTCATACGGCTCGCCCACTGTGTCAGAGACCATCAGTCCCATACCTTCCTGGCCGTTTGACAATGTCCAGTTGTCCACCGTGATTGTCGCTGTCAGCGTAAAGTTTTCTGTCGCAGGGTCAATCGCCGTATAGTAGAATGCCAGTCCGTCCGTCGATGCCGGCACAATCTTGCCCTTGCCGTTCTCCGAGTACACCGTCACCTTTCCTTCTGCCACGCTGCCCTCAAATCCGTTGTCCTTCTCGTTTGTAGAGGAACCGTATGCCGAGAACGACCATGTCCGCATGTTCTCGTCCTTCACGGTCTCCGTAATCGTGCCTGCGCCTTCTGATATTTCCTTTGCTTCGCCTTCGCCGCGGACTGCCCTTACTTCAAAGGTGTATTCCTTTCCGATTTCCAGTCCCTCGGTAATCCTGTGTTTCAGTTTGTTCGTTTCAATGACAATGTCGGTATCCTTTACGGAAAGGATATAGCTGTCTGCCTCCTTCACGGATGACCATTCAAGCTCTATCGCCCCGCCGCCCTTGCAGGTCGCGCTCTTAAATTTCGGCGTCCCCAAAAGAAGCTTAAAGTCATACAGCTCACTGGCATTCGATACCTTATCCTCCGTCTCGCCCTCCCGGGTCGCGGTTGCCTGGAACGTATATTTCCCGGATGCCTTCGGTGTCATTGATGCCGTCACAGTCGAGACGCCTGACACTGTCTTCTCCACGGATTCCACCAGGTTTCCGTCGCTGTCAATCATGTCAATCGTCAGGGCATCTGCACCATCCGTACCCATTACCATCGCAACGGTAACTTCCATGGTGCCTACCGTGATATCATCCTGTTTTGCCGTTCCCTGCACAACCTTTGTGATTGCCGGAGGCGCTACCGCGTTCCACCGCTCGCGGATTTCAGGCGCCTGCTCGCCGATTTCGACTACTACCTTGAAAATATAATTGTTTCCTACGGCATTGCCCAGGTAATATTTTCCTGCCTCGCTTAACTTGAACCTGGTAAGGTATGCCTGGTTTGCAACGGTATCCAGCGTGGAGGTGTCCCCAATGCCTTCCTCGTTGACAATCGTCAGTCCGCGTCCTGCGGATCCGCACGCCCACCATACCGTTACAACCGCCTGGTCGGTCGTTGTAAACTCGATGACGTTCTTCTCGGTGTCCAGCGTGCCGCCAAAGTTGAACCGCTGTGTTCCCTTATAGCCGTCCGGCCATGTCTTGCTGGAACCGTCAAGCTTTGACTTTGCACTGTACCTGATTGTGAAGAAATCCTTCTCGCCGCCTGTCACAGACTGTCCGTCCTGCATGTCGCCTGCCGCAAAACGCTCATAATCCTCCGAACAGAGTGTGTATGCATCCAGTGCCTTGACAAGCGTGTATACATATGCCGTCTTCGATACGGCTGTCTCCTCGCCCCGGACTGCTGTCACTGTTATAAAATAGTGCACCTTTGCCTTTAATCCGGTGAGTGTCATGCTGCGCGCCGCAACATCCGTAACCTCTACTGTCTGCGCATTTGTCGGTCTTGTCTCGCTGACTGTCTCGTCACCTGTGCGCTCCCAGTATGTGACAATATACTTCTCTGCCTCCTTGACCTCTGACCATTCAAATGAAACCGACACGGTTTTGTCTGCCTGCTCGCCAAGGCTTGCCAGTCCGCCTACTACAGGCGCTGCAAGCGGAAGCGTAAAGTCGAGTGTCTTCTTTTCACTGCTCTTGTCTTTTCCCGTCTCGCCCCTGCGGCTTGCCACTGCCTCAAAGCTGTATGTGCCTGTTTCTGACGGTTTATATACATATACAAATGTACTGTCGTCAAGCTTTGTGCTGCTTGTGACGGTTTCTGCCTCCGCTGCGCTGCCCCTGTATACATTTACCTTCAGTGCATCTGCGCCGTTGGTTCCCATAACCATCTTCACGGTTACTGCGATCTGTGACTTGTCCTCGCTGCCGTCCGCATTTTTGGCAAATGAGACATCCGTAATTTCCGGGTCTGCAACCTCGGACCAGTCGTTGCGCGGTTCCTCTTCACCGCTGCCAGCCGTGGTTTCCGTTACCTGGATTTTAAAAATCAGGTTATTGTTAATGTCTCCACCGAGGTAGTATGTTCCCGCCTTATTTATTTCAAGTTCTGAAATATACGGGCTGTTTTTTGTAAGGTTCGTTTCTGATGTCTTGGCAGCCTCTGCCCCCATTTCATCCAGAATGATCATCTGGCGGCTGTCGTCTCCGCCTTCTACCCACCAGACCTTAACCTTTGCCGTTCCTGTGATGTCAAATTTCACTGCATTCTTTGATGTGGATGCCTTTCCGCCAAAATTAATGCGCTGTGTTCCCTTATAGCCGTCGCTAAACGTCTTGCCACTTGCATCGACCTTTGACTTCGCACTGTAAATTAACGTAAAAAACTCATTTGTCCCTGCTTTCTGGGTGTCACCATCCTTTTTCTCGCCCGCATCAAATGCCGTCAGGTCACTTGATGCGTCAAGGACATACTCTTTTGTCACAACACCTTCTGTAAGTTCTGCAACCTCTATCGTTATAATCCGCACACCGCGGTTCATGCCTTCTGTCTGCGGCGATACAATCCGGTAAGTTCCTGCCGGGATTTTTGCGTATGTCAGCGTTGTTGCTGCCGTTCCGGTCACAGTTGCAAGTCCCTCGTTATTATCCATTGCAATGCCAGTCTCATCAACCAGTGCAATTGCCGAGGAATTGCTGCCGCCCGTGGAAGATACACTCATGCTCACGCTTGCAGGCTTTGTCAGCGTAAACTCAAATCCTGCCGCAGACCATTTTCCTATCTCGACGCTTGTCACCTTTCCGCTGCTCTTGCTGATCCTCTTTTTCACCAGCTGGTCTGCTTTGTCAGCCTGTCCCGTAAATACCTTGAAAAATTTGTCATATACAGTCCCTGCCGCGATTTCCTCATTATCTGCCGCCGCAGTGAGTGTCGTGGCGTCAAACTTATAGGTCCGAAGCTCGTCCCCTGACGGCTGCTCCACTACGATTGTCTTTGTGTCCGATGTCTTGGAAAGCGCCTCTGTGAGGTACGCTTTCACCGTCACTTCATACGTCATGTCTGCCGTCAAACCGGTGAGCTGGTACTCTGTCTGCGACAGTTTTCCAAGTTCTGTCTCATCAAGGGTTATGGTCTTTGCCTCTTTGCCTGTTTCCTTATAAGTAATCTCAATTGTCTTTGCCCAGTTTGCCTTTGTCCAGCCTACCGTAACTGCGCCCAGGCCTGTCTCCTCGCTGATTTCGTCAAATGTCAGCTTTACTTCCGGCTTTGATGCGTTAAATACCTTTCCGCTGTCAGCCGGCACTGTGACGGACATCTCCTTTCCGTCAAACGGATTCCAGCTGCCAAGGAATGTCGCCACGGAAATCGCCTCGCCGTTTGCAAGCTTGTCCTCCGTGAGCACACCGCCGCCATTTGTCGTATCCCTCTTGGCAGAATTGTCAACTCCTGCTGCATATTCAAACGTTCCGTACTCTGTACAGAGTGAAGAACCTGTTGAAAGTCCGGAATACCATCCTGCCGGAGAAATCAGGGACGCCCCCTCGCTGTCATACCAGTACTCATCCGTTGCGTCAATGATTGTTTTATAAAATACTGCCTCACCAGTATTTGCTGTCCATGCCCTTCCAAGTCCGCTCGGTTTGGACGGATGCTCGGATGCAGAGTCAACGCCCGGTGTAACCGACTTGACATGGCAGTTGTACATCAGATATCCATGTGCGGCACTCTGCTGTACGCCGCTTCCATCTTTATACGCCTGCTGCTGGGGCGCCGTAATATATGCCACATCCCCGCCTGCATCACTTGTATTCAAGTACAAGTCGCACTTTGCAAAGACGGCTGTCATTCCGCCAAAAATATAGTCTACCGCGCCATACACGTCACAGCCGTAAAATCCTGCCGTCACGCCCGTGCCGCCATATACGACATCCTGTCTGCCCACAAAGGAACAGTTATTGAAAAAGATATTCTCACAGTTATTCTTGATTGCAAGCGCTGTCGCCCGTTCCACGTAAGCCTTTTCCTGAACCTTCGTGTCTCCCACGGTTTTCAGCTTTGCCCTGGGAGTGCTGCCCTCTTTTCCGTCACTTTTCTTAACCAGAACGTCCGCTGCACACTTTTGGGAAATGTACTGGTTAAATGAGTTTTCAAAGATAATGCCGTCTGCCTCAAAGCCATCGGCGTTAATAATTACCGATGCATTCCACATTGTCGCATTTCCTGCGCCGGGATTCACCGTCGAGGGATATCCGTTTGCCTTGTTTACCTCGAGCAGCTCCGCATCATATTGGTAATCAGAACCCATACTGCAGTATGAGTATCCATGACCATAATACCATGTGATGCGCACGGCGTTTTCATCAATGTCAACGCCCTTGTTTTTTAATTTTATGCTCGGAGTTGCCGCCGCGTTCTTCAATGTCACGTTCGGAACATCCACCACGAGCATTTCCTCGTAATTGCCGGGCTGGATTTCGATTGTGACACGCTGTGAGTCGGTGCGCTCCATTTTCCTGACGGCAGCCAGCGCGTCATTGATTGTCGTATAGTCACAGCCTGATGCGCCTACTGTTATCTTTTCTTTGTAGTCGGTGGTATAGATTACCTTTATGGATAATAAATACGTATTTGCCGTGGCAGCAAGTTCTACATATCCAGCCTCGCCGCTGTATTGATAACTTGTCTCCGCAGCTGTCGCCGCCTCGCCTGCCAAAGTATATGTATTTGCTTTCAGTTTGACGACCACTTCGCATGAACCAGTTACAGGAATTTTTACTTTTGTTCCACTGTTAAACTGGGCATCATTCGCCCTGTTCAAGGTATCAAACTTGCCTGTCGCCGCATCAATTTCCAGTCCGTGGAAGCTTCCGGTTGTCCCCTGAATCTGAACGCCATTTGCCGCACCATGTAAGCCTGAATCCTTTTCAAAATCCCACTCTGTGCGTTCCTCTTTTACAAAACCAACCGTTGCCGTCACATCCGCATCGTTGACAACAAGGTTTGCTGTCCGTTTCTGGACATAAATGCCTGCGCCGCTTACTTGTACCTGATATGTACCATTCCTTAAAGAAACATTATCTGTGCCCTCAAATGAATATACATATCCGTTTCTCTTGTCTGTATCTTCCGATTCCATGTTAAGATAGGAGAATGTATATGTTGCTTTCGTTACACTGTCCATGTCGGCTGTGTCAACGCCTGTCACGTTAATTGTAACCTTGTGAGTCGGCTTTGCCTCAAAAACAATGTTCTTGTCTGTTGCCGCAGCTGTCGCAGAAATCGTTGTTGTCGTTAACGTGTAGTCATCAACCGCATACTGCTCTTCCTTATCTGCCGCCTTGACTGTATATTCCACGCCCTTTTCAAGCTTTGTGCTGTAGCCTGTGCCATTCATTGTCAGTTCGGGCACATAGACACACTCACTGTTTTCCAGTGTGATATCCAGCTTCTTCAGGTCGTCTGCACTGATACCAGTAAAGCTTCCGCTTACGTCCACAAGCTCAACCGCCTGAACCGTTAAATCATGTGTCTTCGTCGCAGTTGTATAGGATGTAAGGTCAAGCACATCCTTTCCGCCTGTAACAATGTAGCCGTTTTCGCTGACGCCCACTTTATATTTGTACTTGTTCTGAAGTTCTATGCTGTACTGTCCATCAGTGACAGAAGCCGTCTTTACTTCCTTTGTTTCCTGATTTTCAAACGTAACAGAATAGTTTGCCAGGACGGCTGGTGCCGTCACACTGCCGGAAACTGTTATGTTTGCGGGGTGCTCCCTAGTAATACGTGCAAGACCTAACTTTCCAGAACTATAGAACCTATACGAACCAGACTTTGGTGCATAATATGTAAATGCATCAAAAGTCTTACTGCTACTATAGTCCTGTTCAATATCATCAATATCCTCCTGACCAGCTGCTGGCTGATAGTCAAGAACCATCTTTGCCGCTGCGCCATTACTTTCCTGTGCCCAAAAAGTAAGAACATCGCCTGCCTGAACATTATCTATCTGAAAATAATAATTGGCTCCACTTGAATTGCAGTAAATCCATCCGTGAGAAACACCATCAGATGTATTTTTTCTTGTTCCACCTTCTTGATAACGGGTTATATTTGCATTATGGCTGTATAATCTGTTACCTGTACTTGTCCCTCCCTTAAATGTAAAATCTCCCACAGTAAAAGTTGCTTGTATGTGCTTGCCAGTTACGCCTGTTGCATCACCCTCACTATAGGCATAAAACTGCTTATTGATTATATCTTCTGTCAGCAAATCATTATAATTGTTGTTTCCTTTGATATCTTCATCAGCTCCGCCGTCAAAATCCCAGACATCAATCTTATCTGTCTGTGCCGGTTCCGGATCCTCCGATGGCGGTGTCACTCCCTCAATTGTAAGATTACCTGTATACTCACTTTCAGGAAGTCCCTCAACTTTGTAGCCCAGCGCCCCAAGCAATTCCTTATTGCTGCTGCTGTCACTCACCTTCAGGAAATCGCCCAGTTTGATGGAACCATCACCGTTTCTCAAGCTTTTGTGAACATTACTGTCAGCCGTAGGTAATGCTGTACTGACAAAATCACCTGCCGCCAAAGTCACTTCTGTACCCGTTTGGAACGCAGTACCCTGCATGGATTCCGGTTTTGTCAGGCTGTAGTTCTTGCTATTCTTGTATAATACCGAACTATCGACCGCGCCATAAAATTTATCCGCGCCAATTGCCCTGCCACTAAAGTTCAGAGAAAGAAGTTTTATATTAACTCCGCCTCTTGTTCTGTCCATCGCAAAATTACTATATGCTTTATCTGTGTCCACGCCATTGTTGAACGCCGTACAATTCTTTAATACAATTGCACCAAGATTCTCATTGTCCGTGAAACCATGCATTGCGTTGTTAAACGAAAGACAGTTCACAACAATATGTGCGGTAGCGTCAAGGGAGGGGTCTGCGTTCGCCGAACCACCAAGCTTAAATCCGTTGCCGTCACCCGCCACAGAATCATTACCGTCAAACATAAATCCGTTGTTAAACGCGATACAATTTTTGATTGTCACAACGCCTATGTTGGAATTTGTATTTTCATACTTGGAATACAAGTCCCATCCGTCATCACTGTTACTATATGCAATACATCCGTCAAATACATTGCCTTCCCCACAGGTAATCTTTGCCGCAAATCCATCGGCATCCTCACCGTCCTTTGCACCGCCTACGTTGTCATAGTTAAGGAAAGACGTACAATTCTTCACTGTATTGTTACTGGGCCAGTCTGCTTTTGTCGCATCGCTGCTTTTAAACCTTGCAATCTGTAAGCCCGCATCCCTGTTTTCCGTAAATACACACATCTCAATGAGATTGTTATTTCCTGACAGGAGCATACCATTGTCCCCGGCGCCCTTAATGGTTATCCCATAAAAATGCCAGTAATCACCGTCAAGAACAACACCATAATTGCTGTCATTATCTTCCATTCCGGAAAAATCGAGCACAACCTCAGCGTTATCCGCTGCCTTTATGGTTTTCATATTCCCGCTTGTTCCTGAATTACTATCTTCAATCACAATGCGGCTGGAAAACGAATATGTGCCACCCAGCATGATAATGGATTTCCCCGGCTGTATGTTTGAAATGGCAGCCGCCAAATCCAGCGGGCTGTCACTCGTCCCTTCGCCATCTGCCTTACCATCAGGGGAAACATAAAGATCTGCGCTGTAGTCGGCATTTCTTTCCAGTGTCTCTTCCGTTTCCAATTCCGTTTCTGTTTCCGACTCAGTTCCTGTTTCTGACTCGGTTTCCGTTTCTGTATTGTTTTCTGTCTCTGTCTGAGTTGACTCCTCAGTTTTCATCACGCTTTCGCTTTCCTTATCGGTTTCCGTTTCTGTCACCGATGTCGGTTCGCTGCTGCCCTGGCTTTCCTCCGTCGGAGTCTGCGGCTCATTCACGGTACCTTCGCCAGACTCCTTCTCCTCGCCAGCCGGGCTGCTTTCCGTTTCCGCACCAGTCCCGGAACTATCCGGTTCTTTGTCCGGTTCCGCGGTTTCCTCGACAGCCGTCTGAATCTCCTCTCCGATATCAGGAGCTGCTTCGCTGGCAAAAACTGTCATGTTTGACATGGTCATGGCAACTGACAGTACAATCGCCATAATCCGCTTTTTGATTTTACCTTTGTCCCTTCTCATTGTTACCTCCTTGCTCTCCATTCCATTACATGACTCGTTCATTCACCAGCTGCTCATCCGAATCCCTGATGTCACCTGTGGCTTACTGTATAACTCGATTCATCCGGATATCGTATTCACCTCATGGACGTGGATTAATATTGCTTTTTGTAAGCTCTTACAATCGATGTCAAAAAAATATAATGTAGATTTACTATATCAGATAAATTGAACAATTTCAACTTGCTTTTTTTACATTTATTTGAATATTTTGCTTTTTATTTAACGAAATTTATCCATTTATTTTGTCAATTATGCACATATGCATTTTTTTTAGATGGCTTCATTTTTTACGTTTTATATTTCTAAATTATATTTAATTTCTCATATTTATCAGCTATGCCCTCCACAGGACACCTAATTTTCTGTAAAAACTTTCACATCGGGCGTAAGGGCTTCCATATATGTTTCCCCCTGCTCGTCGCGCCGGGCGCGGACGCATTTTTATTGCGTGTGCAAAAAAATAACACCGGAAATTTATTCCAGTGTTGTTTTTTTGCACACCTCTTAATACGCCCTGCCCCAGTATACCATTTTCTTTGCCGGTCTGCCGCAGCACACACAGGTCTTGCTCAGCTGCTCCTGCTCAAATGGCATACAACGGCTTGTCGCTGCAAGCTCATCCTTGATTTTGTCCTCGCAGGCGCGGTCGCCGCACCACATCGCCTTGACAAATCCCGGCTTGCTGTTGATGGTGTCGCAGAACTCCTCCCAGCTTACCGCGTCATAGATGTGTGTCTCAAGGTGCTTCTTTGCCGCCTCATACATATCGGACTGAATCGCCTCGAGAAGCTCCGCCGCCTTTGTCTCAACCTCGTCCAGGCTTACGTCAATCTTTTCCCTCGTGTCGCGGCGCACAAATACGCACTTGTTGTTCTCGATATCCTTTGGACCGATTTCAATGCGGAACGGAACACCGCGCATCTCGCACTCGCTGAACTTCCAGCCCGGGCTCTTGTCGGTGTCGTCAACCTTTACGCGGAAGCCCTTTGCCGCCAGACGGTCTTTCAGCGCGTATGCCTTGTCAAGCACCCCTTCCTTTTTCTGCTGGATAGGAATGACCATGATCTGGGTCGGCGCCACCTTGGGCGGAAGCTTGAGCCCTGAATCGTCGCCGTGTACCATGATGACCGCACCGATAATGCGGGTGGACAGCCCCCATGAAGTCTGGTAACAGTATTTTAATGTGTTGTCCTTATCCGTAAACTGGATTCCGAATGCCCTTGCAAACCCATCGCCGAAATTGTGGCTGGTTCCGGACTGCAGTGCCTTTCCGTCATGCATCAGCGCCTCGATGGTGTAGGTGGACTCGGCGCCCGCAAATTTCTCCTTCTCTGTCTTCTGCCCCTTTACAACGGGAATCGCAAGCACGTCCCGCACAAAGTCGGCATAGACATTGAGCATCTGAATCGTCCTCTGCTCCGCTTCCTCGGCCGTGGCATGGACGGTGTGCCCCTCCTGCCACAGGAACTCACGGCTTCTTAAAAAAGGACGTGTCGTCTTTTCCCAGCGCACCACGGAGCACCACTGGTTGTACACCTTGGGCAAATCGCGGTAGGACTGCACTTCATTTTTATAAAAATCGCAGAACAATGTCTCTGATGTAGGACGCACGCACAGCCGCTCCTGCAATGGCTCGAGACCGCCATGCGTCACCCACGCCACCTCCGGCGCAAAGCCTTCCACATGGTCTTTTTCCTTCTGCAAAAGCCCTTCCGGAATAAACATGGGCATGTATACATTCTCAACGCCTGTCTTCTTGAACGCCGCGTCGAGCTGCTGCTGAATCTGCTCCCAGATTGCATACCCCGCAGGCTTGATTATCATACAGCCCTTCACACTCGAGTAATCGCACAGCTCCGCCTTCTTCACGACATCTGTGTACCATTGCGCGAAATCCTCCTCCATGGAAGTAATTTCCTCTACCAGTTTCTTGTTGTCATTTGCCATTTTTCCTCTTCCTTTCTATTCTTCACTATCTGTAATATATTCAAGCAGCTTGAAATCCTTCTGAATCGCAGTGTAATCCTCCCATGGGATGTTCTTTATGATACTGCTTCTCTCGTTGAACTGCTCTGCAGCCGTCCGTACACAGAAAAATGCGTCAAATTTTGCCTTTGTTATCAGTCTGCGCTTTGACAAATATCTGCGTTCCGTGTCTGTATTATCTATAAAATCTCTGCATTCTTCTACAATCTTTTTGTCATATGCATCCTGATCTGCGACGGCATCCAGCAAAAATGTCTCCATCGCCCCATTTTCCTCAAACGGAATAACCATGACCAATAACCGCATCTGAATCTCGATGCCTGCATTGATTGTCATATGGCAGCCTGTCCATTGATTATTTTTAATCTGTTTGTCCAGGGTGACATTTTCACTTTTTAAAATGGACTCGATGCTTTGTATAAAGCGTGTTTCTGTGTCTGTCTCGTCCCTGTCCGTGATAACCACTATGGAATGAAAATAGTCATTATTTTCCGGTGATTCCATATAGTTCTTTCTCAAAACCTCTGCCAGTCCATCCGCCAGTCTGCTGCATCCGCCTGCTGCCGCTATTATAATGCTGTTTTTCCCTTTTCTCAGAAGCCTTGATTTCTGGTTAGGCAGCTTAAACTGTCTCGTCTGCCCTTTTTCCGTATCTTCCCATCCGCAGACCTTTCGCATATAATACTGCAATAATGTATAGTCCGTGGAACCTTCGCAGAGGATTATCCCATTCCTTACCGTAACTCAACACCCCAATCGTCCTGTGCTTTTATCGCTTCCTTACAGCGCATTTTCCTTACCAGATTTTTGCCATCCTTGTTATACAAGGTATACAGATTAATCTTATCCTGTAGGTCAGGTGCACACTTTAATACTTTATCTATTGCCTCAAGACTATGCGAAGACAGGAATACTTGTACATTCAGGTTCTGCGCACTGTGCAAAATCCATGCAAATATATTGTTCATCGCAGAAGTATGGATTGCAGTCTCAAATTCATCCAAAAGCAGAATGCCGTCTTTTGCTTTCACCACAGCCGCCAGTAAAACAAGCGCCTTTTTCATGCCGTCACCATATACGCTTAGCGGCATTGCCTTATTGTACTTATCAGACAATATCATATATTCTGTCCCATTCCCGGATTTCGTTATATTCATGATGCTGTCATCAAATTCATGCAGAATCCGCATCATATCTTTATAAAGCATCGGACTTTCCATAACCTCATCCAAAAGAATGCTTCCGTCCGCATGTGCACTTGGTGCGACATATTCTGTCGGAAATATTTTGAGCGGAGATTCCTCCTTTGGCATCCTTGTCTGAAAATCATATAAATCATATGCTTTCTCATCAAAAGATGTAATCACCTGTATTTGAACACATTTCGCTTCAGTATACCCATCTCTTGCTGCATGACTTATTTGGCAGTCTGAACCATTAATTTCAGAAACATCATTTTCAGAAACACGTACCTCCTGAACCGCCGCATCTAAAATTACTTTTATATTTTGTGATTTTGTAGTGCAGACATACCAGATATTCCTTGATGTATCAGCAGGAAATAAATTTAAAATCCCCTTATAATAACTTCCATTCCTAGTCATCCTGCACATCTTTATCCACGTTGAAAGGCTTGATGGAGCTCTAAGACTCGATAGCAGCTCGAGTACGCTTGTCTTCCCACTATTGTTATTCCCTGTCAGTATATTGATTTCGTTCAAATCCTGCAGATCCAAATCTCTTAATCCACGGTAACTTATTATCTTAAAATTCTCAATATGCCTAGCCGTATGTCCCACCGTCCTTCCCTGTTCTGATTACACTACCCTATATACTAGCAAAAACTCCCCAAAAAGTAAACAATTCCGAAAAAAATAAGACACAAACATTCCATTTGTGTCTTATCCGTAAAACCTACAAATCCATCAAAGCTCGTCCGCAATCGCCGCCGAGGAGACAAATGTCCCGACAACCGAAAGCACGACGGCAAGAATGATAATCAGCATCCCGCCCATCAGAAGTATCATGGCTCCGCCGCCGTCATCACCGGTACTCTCCCCCGATGCTGCCTGACCATTGTCGTCAGCCACAGCATTTTCCACCGCCGGCTCTGCCGCCTGTGTGGTGAAAGCGCCGAACGAAAGCGCCGATATAAACGCACCTACAATCATGGCAAACGCAAAGCGCATAATCCTGTATGAAATGTTTTGTTTTGTCATTGAATCCACCTTCTCCGCTTTTATTTTTGAGCCGCCCTGAATCACTTCCAGCCTGCCCTGTTCTGTATGAAACTGTTCAATAATAAAGTGTCCGCCTTTTCGATTACACCTGTTATTGTTAAACAGTTCCTAATAAACCGCCTCTGTATAACAGTTTACCATACAATTCCAGAAATGTGAATTATTTTTCGTTTATTTCACCAAAAAAATCGTAACAGTTCAGCCTTCGGCTTCCTGTTACAGGCATCAAGCCATGCAAAACCACTTCGTGGTGGCTTGATGCATCTCAACCACTACGCATTCTTACGTGGCTTGTATAAGCCATAATTTGCAACAAGTGCAAAGTCCTGGGCTGAACTATTACAAAAAATCACAATCTTACAAGCTCGCCGCCCCTGACCTCGACAATCTGCTCACCCTCCACGCTAAGCCACAGGCTCTGCACACAGGGATTGTACACGAACGAACCGTCTGCCGCAAACTGTGCCATTTTAGTGACATCGATGTAATCCACTATCTCAATATTCGTGGCATACCAGATATCGTCCCTGCCTCCTGCAAGCCGGCAGAAATCCTCCATTATGCTCCAGTTGTCATTGTTGGTAAACTCATAGCTGTGCCCCCATACGTACATCAGGTACAGATACTGCTTTTTTTTCAGCTCCACAAACTGCTGCCCCAGCCCCATCAGGTTATGGTTGTGGTGGCAGGTCGCCTTCCACTGCAAAAAATTATCCGGAATGGAAAAACCGTCCGAGTCACCTACAACCCTGCCGTATCGGATGCCAAGCGCCGGAAGCATGTCGCAGATTTCCTGCGAGTAAGAACCGTTCGGATAGGCAAGTCCACGAACCGGATACCCCATAATCTCCTCAAGCTTTTTCCTGTCCTCTATGATTTCCTGCGCAACGCTCGTCAGCGGACAGCGCCCTATCGTCGGATGCGATACCGTATGGCATGCGACCTCATGTCCTTTGTATAGTTCCCTGTACTCTGCCTGCGGTATGCGCACCGGGTCTCCCTCCAGCCCGCTGTTTACATTGAATGTGCCCTTGATGCCATGCCTGTTAAATAATTCGACAAGCCGCCTGTCCTCGTGCTTGCCGTCATCATAGCTCATGGTCAGTGCCTTATGCTTTCCTCCCGGAAAACACGTATAAATTTTCTTAATGTCTGTTCTCATCCTTCGCTGTCTCCTGTTCCTTTTTTACATCCTTTACATTCTGCTCAAAGTGTGCAATCAGCCTTCTCCCATCCTCCTCGCCAGAATGCTCAAGCGTGCGGATAAAATCCTCAATGGGCCCGCGCGTCTCACTGTCTGCCATAACAAGCGAATGTTTCAGTCCGGCAATATAATCCGCAATGCACTCACTGAATTCAAATGACACCCTGCTGCCAGGAAGCATTGTAATATTAAGCGTGTACGCAACATTTGTCCACTCCACCTTCTGTGTCATGGCACACAGCTCCTTTGCCTTTTTCAGGAAATGCATTCCCTGTGGCGTCCTGTCCAGAATGTCGTCAAACGTAACGCCGAAAAAGTCCAAATCCTCCTGTGAGGCAATACACTCCACTTTCAAATCCGCCTTTTTGTGGTATTCCATACCATCACCTCCCTGCCTGCCGCGCGCCCCTGCGCCACTGGCGGCATATTCCATCTGCATGGGTCTTTGCATGCAGGAAAGCTGCAGCAATCGTTTTCTCATTGCTGCAGCTTTCTTGTTGATTTCCATAATGACAAGAGCTATTCGTCCTCTTCCACTAAATCCGTATGGAACATAAGCAGGAACTCTGCTCCATTTTTGATTGTGAGCTTCATCACAACGCCCTTTCCGTCCACTGAAATTTTAGAATTTATCTTTTTCACAGTGTCAAGGTTTAACTGAACCGTTGTAAACATATCATCACTTACCAGGCACATCACCCTGCCAATGACCTTTGCCTCCGAACATATCACCGACAATGACATGTTCAGCCCGGTTCCGTCCGTTACGTCCTCTATGGTTGATAATGCGATTGGTATATTCCTAACGTCCATCAATACTGAAATCAGGCTGTCAGCGTCATTAACGATTAGCAGACGGTTTCGCATTACCTCCAAATAGTTTGTCCAGTTCTGCATTCCATCCATATTTTGGCCTCCTTTGTGTTACTCCCCTTTACCTGAGTTCTTGCAAAATACAAGGCCTATTGTTCATACTTTTATTATACTTTCTATGCAAAAAAGTGTCAATAAATAAAGTGTGTTCTTTTTGTCAGAATATTTTGTTACTGGTTATCCCTCATGCAAACAGCTGTAAAAATTTATTGATATCCAGTGAAAATTCCATTTTCTTCCCTGTAACAGGATGATCCAGACACAATTTGTCTGCCAGAAGCGCCACATTGCGTATTGCCAGCTGTGCGGAAAGCTCCTTTGCCTGTGCAGATCCGTATTTCGTGTCCCCGAGAAGCGGATACCCGGCATGCGCCATCTGTACCCGAATCTGGTGGTGTCTTCCTGTATGGAGTTCTATTTCCAGAAGCGCATACGTGCCCGCACGACTATTTTTCAAAAGTTTCCAGTGAAGCGCCGCCGCCTTTGCACCGTCCGTGCCTTCCGGCACAACCCTCGACAGATTGGTACGCCCATCCTTAACCAGATAGTCCGACAGTTCTCCCTCCTGCTCCTGCAAAGCCCCCGCGACAAGCGCCACATATTTTTTGGACAGTTGTCCGCCCCGCAGTCCGGCACTGAGTGCTTTTGCCGCCCCTGCATCCTTTGCAAAAACCAAAAGCCCCTCCACCGGCTGGTCGAGTCTGTGCACCACACCGATATAGGGAGGCTCGCCTTTCTTTTTGCGATAGTTTTTCAATTCCGAGACAACATCCGCCTGACCGATTCTGGCTGTCTCTGTCGCAATCCCCGCAGGCTTGTGAACAACCAGCAGGGTATCATCCTCATACACTACCATTTTATCCATTTTATTTTATCCTATTCGCGTCACATGTACCGCAGGCACCTGCCATTTTCCCTATAGCTTGAACCGGTAGCCGACACCCCATATCGTCTCGATATACTGCGGTTTGGATGTGTCTGTCTCAATTTTTTCACGAATTTTCTTGATATGCACCGTGACCGTCGCGATATCGCCTATCGAATCCATATCCCAGATTTCCCTGAAAATCTCTTCCTTGGTGAATACATGGTTGGGATTTTCTGCCAGAAATGTCAGGAGGTCAAACTCCTTTGTCGTGAATGTCCGCTCCTCACCATCCACAAACACGCGCCTTGCAGTCTTGTCAATGCGGATTCCCCTGATTTCCACAATGTCATTTTCCTTTGTGTGGCTTCCCACAAGACGATTGTAACGCGCCATATGTGCCTTGACACGCGCCACAAGCTCACTGGGGCTGAACGGTTTTGTCAGATAATCGTCCGCGCCAAGCCCAAGCCCGCGGATTTTGTCGATGTCATCCTTCTTCGCCGAAACCATCAGGATTGGCACATCCTTGTCCTCCCGGATGCGCTTGCAAATCTCAAATCCGTCAATCCCCGGCAGCATCAGATCGAGTATAATCAGGTCAAAATCCTCGGCAAGCGCCGTGGCAAGCCCCGTATCTCCGCTGTTCTCAATCTTTACCTCAAAATCATTCAGCTCCAGGTAATCCTTTTCAAGCTCCGCAATTGCTTCCTCGTCCTCAACAATCAATATTCTGCTCATTTCTGTTCTCCGTCCTTTCCTATTCACTATGGAACTACCTTGTTGTGTTCCTCCGCGCCCTTTTTTCCAATACAGCCTTATTTTTTCCGGATACTTTTTGTCAGATGACGACCTCGTCCGCCCGCTCCGTATACTTGCGCAGCACAAAATGCATACAGGTTCCCTCTCCCTGCCTGCTGGTTGCCCACACGTAGCCGCCATGATCCTCGATGATTTTCTTGACAATGCTCAGGCCGATGCCGCTGCCGCCCTGCAATGAGTTCCTTGACGAATCTGTCCTGTAAAACCGCTCAAAAATGTTTCCGATGTCCTTGGATTCTATGCCCTTTCCATTGTCCTCAATCTCGATTTTAACCGACTCAACCTCGTCGAGGATACGGATGTCAATCACGCCGTTATCATGCCCCATGTACTTCACGCTGTTGCTGATGATATTGTTGATGACCTTTTTGAGCTGCTCGGGGTCTGCCACGACACAGGTATCTGCCGAAACGAGGTTTGTAAAATTCAGATGCATATTTTTGGACTCCAAATCGAGTCCGACTTCTTCCACGCAGTCCGAAAAGTAATCGGAAACATTTAAAATGTGAAAATGATATGGAATCTTGTTGGAGTCAATGCCCGAGTATGTCGTCAGCTCATTGATCAGCCTGTCCATATCATTTGCCTTATTGTAGATGGTCTTGATGTACTTATCCATCTTTTCCGGCGTGTCCGCAACACCGTCCATGATTCCCTCCACATATCCTTTAATGGAGGTTATCGGTGTCTTGAGGTCGTGGGAAATATTGCTGACAAGCTCTTTCGACTTCTTCTCATTCTGCGCCTTCTCCTCCTCGTTTTCCTTCAGCTGCAGCCGCATCTGCTCATAATTGTCGAAAAGAATACCGATTTCATCATCGCGCCTGTTTGCCATATGGTAGTCAAAGTCGCCCGTGGATATCCGCTGCATGGCAATACTCAGCTCCTTCAATGGCTTGTAAATGTCCTTGTTAAGCCATCCCGTAATGATGGAGCTTGTCATGAACAAAATGAGCATCATGGCAATCACAAGGCATTCCATCAGCCGCCTGTTAATCATCGCGCCAATCATGATATCTTCCTTTGACAGCTCCCGCAGCACGTCAATATTTTCATAATACCCGAAACCAAAAAATACAATCGCAGCACATCCCAGCGGGACTAATATGATTGTAAGAAATAGAACCATCATTTTGGACTTGAGTTTCATATGCGACTTTTTTTTCATGGCGACCTCCATTCGAAATCCGGCAATCTGACAGAAAGCATTTCAGACATGCTCTAAGGATCTGTTCAAAATAACCTATGCATCTTGACTTGTCTATTTCTGCACAGTTCCTAATGCGCCATTTTCGAGCGACGCTGTTTTTATAGGATTAGTATATCATATCCTATTTTAAAATATAGTCTTTTGTGGGATTGTTAATTTTTTTTTAATCAGAAAAAATTTAAAAATAACCTTGACAAAGTGAAATAAACTGAATATAATAACAGTAATCATTACTGATTTATTTGCAAGGGCAATACATATCTGCTAATGATGGGAATATTAGATTATCCGTAACAGTTCAGCCCAGGACTTTGCACTTGCTGCAAAGTCCGTAAAAACAGCGTAGTGGCTGAGGTGCATCAAGCCACCACGAAGTGGTTTTGCATGGCTTGATGCTTGTAACAGGAAGCCGAAGGCTGAACTGTAACAACTTTCCAGTATTTCCGCAGCTCGAAACCGACTCAGAAAGGCAGGGGTTACATGGCTATGAAGTTCAGCCGCCAGAGGGCAGCTATCCTCTCCTTCCTAAAATCCCGTAAGGATCATCCGACTGCCGAGTTCGTGTACTCCAATGTAAAGGAGGAGTTTCCAAACATCAGTCTCGGCACTGTTTACCGCAACTTAAACCAGCTGGCGGAGGCAGGCATGATAGCAAAGCACAGTTTTGGGGTTCTTGGCATTGATCATTTTGACTATGACACCAGACCACACCAGCATTTTGTGTGCAGCCATTGCAACGCTGTCATCGACTTACCCATGGACGGCAGGGATTTTTCATCCATCGATGCCGAGGCTTCCAAAGGTTTTGACGGACTGATTCAGGGACACAGGTTATACTTTTGCGGTATCTGCAGAAGCTGCCTTGACCAGGGCGTTTTGCAGGACGAAGAAAATCATTGAAAGGAAGCGCCCCAAATTTTATGGCGCTTATCAAAAATAGGAGGTAATTGAATTATGAAGTTTGTATGTGGTGTATGTGGTTATGTTTATGAAGGTGACAGCGCTCCGGAGAGATGTCCGCAGTGTAACGCTCCAGCTGACAAGTTTGTCCAGCAGGCAGGCGAGAAAAGCTGGGCAGCAGAGCATGTTGTAGGTGTCGCACAGGGCTCCAGCGAGGACATTATGGCTGACCTGAGGGCTAACTTCAACGGCGAGTGCACAGAGGTCGGCATGTATCTTGCAATGGCAAGGGTTGCGCACAGGGAAGGCTATCCTGAAATCGGTCTCTACTGGGAGAAGGCTGCATGGGAGGAAGCTGAGCACGCTGCAAAATTTGCGGAGCTTTTAGGCGAGGTGGTAACAGATTCCACAAAGAAGAACCTCGAGATGCGTGTGGAGGCAGAAAACGGCGCTACAGCTGGCAAGTTCGACCTTGCAAAGCGTGCCAAGGCTGCAAACCTTGACGCAATCCATGACACCGTCCATGAGATGGCCCGCGACGAGGCAAGACATGGCAAGGCTTTCGAGGGACTGCTTAAGAGATACTTCGGCTAATCAAAACGCCCGTAAAATCAAAGAAAGACAGTTTTTTAAGGGGATCGGCTCTTTTGGGCGGATCCTCTTTTTAATTTCAGCGGCTGTACAAATAGCTGTGTAAGGTTTTGAGCGAATCGGATAAGCTGTGTAATAAAAACCTGTGTAACCAGAAATTTACCACTTAAGCCCTCTTTCGAGAGCTCAAATGGTAAACTCCTTATCAATTTTGCTTTTCCGCACTTTTAATACAATTCGTGCTAGAATTGCAGATTCCATATTTTTTAAAAGCTCGGTACTTTCACCATCAAATTCTCGTAACAAATCTTCAAGCCCAACGAAAAGTTCAAAAAAACTTTCCAGTTTTTCTTCACCTATGATTAAACGCGCCTCGCTTGTAAAATCATCAGGCGCTTCTGCATTGAGCCTGTTTAAAGCATTTTGCATTTTTATCGCCTCGTATGCAACCTTGTATTAGGAGGTATTGCATTGAAATTTATGATATGGAACACAGTATTAATGAAGACCGTTATAATACTATCGGAATGGTAAATGATATTCTATTTGTCGTTTATACAGAGCGGAAAGAAAACATACGTCTAATATCGGCAAGACTTGCCACCAAAACGGAAAGGAGCATTTATTATGATACGGACAGTTACTTTGGATAGAAACCAGAAACCCACAAAGGAACAAATCAGACAAATAGAGGAAGCGGCAAAAAGAGAAATTGTATTTGATGAGGATTCTCCCGAACTTACTCCTGCAATGGAAAAAGCGTTTCGTTTGGCTGCAAAAAATCGCAATACACAGCAAAAAATAAACATTTCCTAAATAAAACCTCCTTGGAAGCCGTATCCCATGATACCGCCCATGAGATGGCGCGCGACGAGGCAAGACACGGCAAGGCATTTGAAAGACTTCTTAAGAGATATAAATGGGCAGGGAAAATCATCCCTGCCCATTTTGTCCTGTTATTAGCTGATGACCGCGCTGTGCCGCAAAAGATAGCTTCCGTCTGTCCTTGGCACTGCCTCCACATGCATGCTGCATGCGTTTTTGTGTTTCTCCACCAGGTAGCGGTCGATATAGCCCTCCTGGCAGTCCCCTCTGTCGTATGCCTTGTAAATGCTGTCCCAGAGCTTTTTGTCCGTGATGATGAGGTCAAACGTTATGTTCTCCTCGTCCCTGTCTGCCATTGCGCCAAAGCATTCATTAAAGTAGTCGCCGATATTGTCAATATAATGCTCATCACCGCCGCCCCTTACCGTCAGTACCGTGATGGACTCTGTGTTGGTCGCAGTCGTCTGGTTTGTCGTGGTATTGGCTGTTCCTGTACTGGTTGTCGTGTTTGTACTGGTCGATGGTTTTGTTGTCGTGCCTGCAGATGGTTTTGTTGTATCCGCCGGCGGCGTCACGGATGGGTTTACCTCAAGACCACTGTACCGGTTGCCGTTACACGGCGGAAGGTAGATTGACAAATCCCTCCTCACATGGTCTGTCGCATAGTCCGCATCCGAACAGTTAAAATAGTCATATGTGTTCGGATTGGTATCGTCCCATGTGCTGTCCACATTGTAGTAGCCATCATCAAGCTTCACAATATTCCATGCATGGTTTTCTCCGGCATAACCAGTCACATAATAGCAGGGAATGTCAAGCTGCTGCAGCACATACTGCAATGCCCTCGCATATCCGGCGCATACTGTCCTGCCATACACAAGCGCGCTGTAGGCGCTCTGGTTCATCGGCGCATTGGCATCATATTTTACTTTGCCAATCAGCGTATCATGCACAATTTTTTCCTTGTCGTAATCCGTGTAATTTCCATAAGTCTCATCGGTGATAAGCTTTGCCGCCGCCTCGAACTCGGACTTTGCCGCGTCAAGATTGTTTGCCGTCACATTGAACACAAGCGTAATGTCAGCCACACTGCCCTTCGGGGTGTACTGGTACTTATACGCCGTGTCAACCCAGAATAATTCGGGATGGTCATTGACAACGGATGTAAACGCATTCTTCAAGTCGTTCGCCGTAATATCCGTCACTGGCGCAAAATGCTTGTTCTGCGCATCCGCATTGGCATATATCTGCCGGTAGAGCGACTTCTGCGTGTCGTTGAGCATCTCAAAATACGGATACATCTCCGCATCGAATGTCAGGCCGCTCCCCGTCTCACCCTTGCCAAGCTCCGCAGCGATCTCGTCTGCCTTGGTCTGTGTAATCTCCGTTCCTGTCGCCTTGACGGGTATATAGCCGGTCAGTCCTGCCACCTTTCCGGGAATATTGAGTTTTTCCTCCGCATTGTCCTGTGCACTCTCCGCCGAACGGGTATTTTCCGCCGCCGGAAGCTGTCCCAGCGTCACGGTAGTGTTCGCGGCAAGCGCCATCCTGTCAGGGACAGGAGCGGTCTTTTCCTCCGCATCAACCGTTATGGCTGCTCCTAATTTTACTGCAAGTTCCGGATTATAGTGGCATAGCGCAATAAAAAGAAGTATAAGCGCCAATAAGCCACCGAATCCGTACAGTACCTTCTCTACTATACGCATATCAGTAACCTCCTCGATTCCTATACTCCCCCATGAGCTCCTTCATAAACATCCCTGTTTGATATATTTGATTGACGGCGCATCAGACAGCGCCTTTTATATGGTATTATTATAAAACGTAACCAGCTGTTTGTCAACGAGACGTCTGAAAAACTTTTTCAGAAAAGTTTTCCAGACGTCTCCCATTTTCTATTTCTTTTTCTGTATGATGTCGTGTTCTTCCAGCAGCTTCTCGATTACGGTTCCCTTCACTGCCTTCAAAAGAGGGAGCTTGAGCGCATTCAGAGGTCCCGGAAGCTCGATGTCAAGCGGTGATTTGCCGTCCATCAGTTTCACGGTGCTGTCAAGAAGCTCGCGGATGTCATACACGCTTCCCCACACCTCCGGCACGCCGCGGTCGACCTTTAACAGCCCGTATACCGCCTCCATCGCAGTCCGCACGGAGTACTCTGTCGTAAAGATGGTATCTCTCGGCGTTTCGGCAAACTGCCCGAGAAATGCGAAATTGACGCAGCCGTCGGGAATGACATCCGGTCTGTCCCCTTTTCTTCTCGGCATGAAAAATGCCGTGATATATGGCATCATGGTAGGTACTGTCACAACCTCATCCTTTGCCAGTGCCGGGATGTCCTCAGCAGGAATGCCCAGATGATAGAGCCACTCCTGTGTAATCTCCTCACCGGTGCACTCCTTCATCGGCTTCTTCACGTAGTCGCCCTCCACGTCGGTAAAGAGACTGTACACCCAGACGCATACCTCATCCTTTTTCTGCTCCTTGAACTGCCCCTGCCTGTTGATTGTCCAGCTTAAAAGCCACTTGGAATCCATGCAGCTCACGATACCGCCGGTAACGACATTTCCGGTGCGCGGGTCACGCTTGCAAATCTTCTGAATCTGGTCAATAATCTGCTGGTTCGACGTGGTGACGGTCGCTGACTCCCAGTTTGTCTTTTCAATATCCGAGCAGAACTTTTCAGGGTGTCCAAAGGATGCATCCTGTGCCGCAATGTTTTTCCACAGGCTCCAGCAGCCGCTCGTCCTGACTTCCGCATTGCCGACCGGCGCATGGGTATGGTCGCCATAGATGGTTCCCTCGGTACAGCTGCCGTTTGTGACAAACACAAGGTCATTTTCCGTGAGCGGAATCGCCGTCTCCTTGCCGCCTACCCTGCACTCGATGGTCTTTGCAATCTTTTTGCCGTCATCTGTCTTATCAAATATGACATTGGTTACCTCGGTCTTGTACTGGAACGTGACGCCTGCCGCCTCAAGGTATTTGACCATTGGCAGAATCAGCGACTCATACTGGTTGTATTTCGTAAACTTGAGCGCGCTGAAATCCGGCAGTCCGCCGATATGGTGGATGAAGCGCTGGAAGTAGAGCTTCATCTCGAGTGCGCTGTGCCAGTTTTCAAATGCAAACATGGTTCTCCAGTACAGCCAGAACGTTGAATGAAATACCTCGTTGTCAAACACATCCTCGATAGTCTTGTCATACAGGTCTTCGTCCTTTGTCATGAAAAGCTTCATAATCTCCATGCAGCCCTTCTGGCTTAAATTGAACTTGCCGTCTGTATGTGCATCCTGCCCCTGCTTTACCGTTGCCCTGCACAGGGAATAATTCGGGTCTTTTTTATTCAGCCAGTAATACTCGTCAAGCACCGATACGCCTGGTGTCTCTATTGAGGGAATGCTGCGGAACAAATCCCACAGGCACTCGAAATGGTTCTCCATCTCGCGGCCGCCGCGCATTACATACCCCCTTGACGGGTCATAGATGCCGTCACATGCACCGCCTGGCAAATCCATCGCCTCCAGTATGTGGATATGCTCACCCTTCATCTGTCCGTCCCTTACCAGGAAGCACGCCGCTGCCAGCGCGCCGAGTCCGCTCCCTACAATGTATGCCGACTTATCATCAACGCCCTCAGGCTTTAAAGGGCGGGCAAAGGCTTCGTAATTACCATTACTGTAGTATATTCCCTTGCTGTTTCGCTCGAACCTGCCGCGCTCCGTATTGCGAAAGCTGCTTACCCTCTCGGCCACCTCCTTTTTGCGCGCCTCTTTTTTATTCTTTGATACAATTGCTGTCGCGCCTGCTGCCACTGCCGCTGCCGCCGCAACCCCGATTTTTACATGATTTTTGTTTGCCATTTTTTTCTCCTTTCCACTCTCGTTTCCGTTGATAAGCATAGTATATCACAAAATGACCAATGGTCAATTCCTTTGTCGTTTTATTCATGCTTTTTTTAGAAAGGTTATAATTTGGTTATGATTCCTCCTCCTGCACATAAACGATATCCTGTATCAGTTCCATTTCCAGCATTCCTGTGTCAAGCGGCATTGTCCGTTCCATTCCTTCCCCAGTCTCCCCGCATATTGCTGCAGTCCTGTCATGCACGAGAATGTTCTCCGTCCTGTCGCCCAGCGGAAGCGTTACCCCGCATTCCCCAGCCGTGCCTGTCTCGCCGGCCTGTCCCGTTTTTATTCTGCCTGCGGCCGCCTTTCCCGATACCATTTTCCAGCATTTCGGAATGTCCAGCACAAAAAATAACACTGCCGCAGCCATCCCACACAGACCCGCGGCAGCGAATAAAAAACGCGACACATTTACCATATCCCCTATACTCATGATTCCCTGCTCCTATAACATATTATTCACATTAATGCTTTGTCTTATACGTCGCCCGCACTATCTTGTGCGCCCCGTCGATAATCCAGCGGATTGATTCTATCTCTTTCCTGACAGCGCCCGTTGCCCCCTGCTCCATCTCCTGCAAATCCTCCTCTATTTCGCCAAGCACCGAAACAATCTCCTCATGCGCCACGCCGTCCTCCCTGAAATATCCCGCATACTCGACAACCCTTGACGCAATTTCCCTGTATATGCGCAGCGTGATAATCTCCCTGTCGGGCTGTGCGTCGTTCAATGCCTTTAATTCCATAAGGCTGTGCCAGTACGCTCCGTATAGCGTGGCATCCGTACCATCTATCTGCGCGGCAATCACATTTTTGTAGAATGTGCCAAGCTCCACGTACAGCCTGCATCTCTGGTGCTCTGCCGTCTTTGTGTCGTCATCCGCATAGCCATTCATGGCAGACTGAAACCAGCTGACTGCCCGCGACTGCCTGTTCTCCTCATGTGCATAGTAATACCAGTAGGCATTCCCCATCTCATAGCAGAAATCGGCATACTCCTTCGAATTCCTTTTCTGGAACTGCTGCAGGTACTTGTGCGTGCTGATGCCCAGTTTCAGAACCATCTCCTCCTCCGCGTCACTAAATATGCCGTCCTCGACGGCTTTTTTGTAAAAAGCGTGGTATGCCTCCCCCCTTGCCGCATCCACGGCAACCGCATCCATATACAGCCTGCACGCCGCATCGGAGTCCGGCGACATCTCTGCCATCTGGATGAAATCCCGGTACGCGTCACCCTGCTCCTTTCCCGCCGCGGCGGAAAATCCCATCCCTCCGGCTGCACACAAAAGGGAGAGCGCGGCGGCTGCCCCAAACAGCCCAAGCCTTCCGCGGTATCTGCGCTGTGCCTCCGTCTCCAGGTCGTGGTAGTGCGCAAGATCATAGCGCAGCTCCCCGGCTGTCTGGTATCGCTCATCCGGATTCTGCCGGGTGCATTTGGCTATAATCCTGGCAAGGCCTGTCGAAAGCTGCTCATTCCACCTGGTAATCGGACAGATTTCGTAGGGCGGCTCTGCCGGATTGTGCCCTGTCACCAGATGGTACAGTGTCGTTCCCAGACAATAGATGTCGGTGCGGGCATCCGTCTGCCCCATGCCGCCAAACTGTTCCGGAGCCGCATAGCCTTTGGTTCCCAGACAGACTGTGTCTGCCACGTTTTTCTCCTTAAACTCGCGTGCCGTGCCAAAGTCAATTAATACTACGCGTCCATCCGATTTTAGCATAATATTCGAGGGCTTCATATCCCTGTAAATCACCGGAACCGGCCTTGTATGCAGATAGTCCAGCACATCACACAGCTGTAAGGCCCAGTCAGCCACCTGTTCCTGTGGCTGTGCGCCTTCCTCTGCGAGAAGCCTCTCAAGCGTGTTCCCTTCTATATAATCCATAACAATGAGAAAATTTTCATCGGAGTCGATGACATCAATGATACTTGGAAGATTTGGATGGCTCAGCTTTTTCAGTAAATCTGTCTCCATAATGAGACTCTGCCTCATCAGGTCAAAATCCCTGCTGACCGATTTTCGGACTTCCTTGACTGCCCATGGCTTGTTTGCCTTTTCGTTTATCGCAAGATAGACATTGCTCATGCCGCCATGCCCGATTGCATTCAGTATTTTGTATTTTCCGTCGATGACGGAGCCGATTTTTAACATGTTTATTTTCCTAACTTGTACAATTTTTATACCAGAATGTGATACTCACAGCATATTTCATACGGCGTCACCCTCATGTGTTGACTGCCTTGGCAAGAATTGCCGAGATATTATCGCGCTCCCCCCGCTCCTTGTTCACGCCAATCAGGTACCGCAGCTGCTCATTCATGATGTGGGAATTTTCCAGCCTTTTCTCCACACGCCAGTCCATGTCCTCAAATGCAGTATGACAGTACGCATACACCTCAGCATCTGCCAGGTTATGCCGGAACCCGTCCGAACATAGCAGAAAACTGTCGCCCGCGTACAAATCCCCCTGCAGAAAGTCAGGCTTCACGCTGTCTACTGTGCCGATACACTGCAAAAGGACATTTCTGCGCGCGTCATTTTCTGCCTGTTCCGGTGTCATATGGCCGAGCGCAACCTCACGCGCCACATAGGTCTGGTCTGCCGTCAGCTGCTCCATCCCATTCCCCATGACATAGACGCGGCAGTCCCCTATATGCGAGATATAATAGCGTCCGTCGAGCAAAAGCATTGCCGTCAGCGTCGTTCCCATCGTGGTGCCGTGCCCCTTGCCATAGTCCATAATTCTCGTATTGCACGCATTCGCCATCTGGTGCCAAATCCGTTCCAGGGCGCTCTCCGAAAATCCCTTTGCCAGAAAATATGGAAATTCCCTCAAAAACCACTGTTCATAGGCGCGCACCACTACCGTGCTCGCCACTTCCCCCTGTTCCAGGCCTCCCATGCCGTCACACAGAACCGCAAATGCGGCTTCGCCGTAGTTCGTATTTGCAACCTTTACCGCAAGACTGTCCTGATTGACAGGTTTTACAGTCCCGGCATCCGTCTGTGCTGCCACTGTATAATGCCATTCCATATGCCATACCCCTACCATGCCCGTTTTTATTTTGTCAGGCTCCTGAATTCAAAAACATCATCCGCAAGCTGCATCAGGCATCCATCCTCCAGTTTCCAGTACTCGCCCGGTTCCAGTTTCCTGCCGTTTATGAACGTGTGGTTGAGCGAACCTTTGTCCACCAGATAAAAGCCGTCCGGCTTTTGTACGATATCTGCATGGTTTCTGCTCACTGCAGGATTATCCTTAATGCAGTAATCCACATACGATGCATCCTTGCCCATCTTAAACAGGCTGCGGTTAATCACAACCTTTTCCCCCGTGCGCTTGCGTATAATATACGTGACCGCGTCTGTTTTTCCAAGCGCCTTTGTGCGCTGCCGCAGTTCCAGGCTGTCCTTTGCGTTTTTCTTAAGGCCGTCAAACTCCTCCGTACTGCCATAGGTACTTTCTTCCACCGCCGCCTGTGGTTTTGCTTCCCCTGACAGGCCGGCCAGCAGCGTATCGCAAAGCTTCCGAATCTCCACAAGGCACTGCCTGATGTCCTTGCCCGGCTCGCTTTTCGTCGGAATATATGGCATCAGTACCGTTTCACCGGATTTGTCCACGTACATTTCCTTCGGATCCAGCAAAAGCCTGTCCGCAGAAAGCATATATTCCTCAAGGCTGAGCGCGGCCGCAATCATATCCGCAAAGAAACGCAGCAGCTGCTCCTTTCCCTTTACACTGTTGTTCTCATAAATGTAATCATACAGTCTCTTCTTACCTGTCACGCGGATTCTCCACTCACCATCCCTGTATTCTGCCTCAAGAAGCCCTTTTATCCTGTTACCCGACAGCATTCTGACAGCAAGCCCGTCGACCAGTTCCTGCTTAATCTGACAGACGCGGTATGTCTCGCCATTGTCCGTCACACTCTCCATACGGAACTCCTCATGTTCCGCTGCACACTCCTCTGCAGGTTCTGCCTCGTCGTCCCCCGCATCCGTACCGGATTCACACAGCTTTATCATCTGCCTGTATATCTGCTCCATGCTCTGGTATTTGCCAATATGGCGCTCGTCACTGTCATCGTTCTCCGTCAAATATCCGATTACCGTGCGGGATGGAATTTCATCCTTTCTGATATCGGTATTCTCGACACCATCCCCCAGAAACAGGGCATCATACTCCACTGCCTTGATATCAACGGCATCAAGTCCAAAACCGCCGTTCTTTACGTTTATCTCGAAACTTTCCCTATGATGTTCCTTCAGGAAGCCGACAAGACGCCACAGATAATTCTCATCACGCTCCAATATTCCTATTCTGTACATTCTATGCCAACACCTTCCTAATAAAAGATATGTCCGCCAATTCTTATGCCCTCAAGCCCTGGTATCGGAGTCCTAAAGTAAACACACTGTCCTACATTTGTCGCACCGCTCATCGCCTCGTCTGCTGCCTGATAGCAGCTTGCCGTCGCGGAATCGTTTGCGAGCGCCAGTGCCAGCCGTCCGCTTGCCACCGGGGAAAACTGCTTTTTCTGATAGACGACGCCCACCACGGTATTCGGGTACACGGAACTGAGCACCCTGTTAATGACCACTGCGCCCACAGCAACCTGCCCTGCATATGGCTCCGCGCCCGCCTCACAGTATATGATGTTTGCCATCAGCTTGCGGTCGCCTTCCTCAAACGTGACCTCCGATATGTCGCGCCATTTTGACTTAGCCGCAAGGCGCGATTTTGCCAGCTCCTCCTCGTACTGCTTCTGCAGCGCCTCGATATCCTGCTCCTGCTCGCTAATCATGGACTCGAGCGCGTCAATCGTCGCCTCCGCATCTTTAATCTGGTTGGAATACTGTGCCACGTTCGCAGATGTCTGACTGACAAGACTTGATACCTTTCCTTTTTCCTCCTCGACCTCCGCCTTCAGCTCATTGAGCGCCGCAAGCTCCTCCTCGAGCAACGCCTTTGTCTCCTCAACATGCTTTCTGGTCTGTGTAAACTGCTTCAGCATTTTCTGGTCATACTGGTTAATGCGGTCAATATAGTCGCTTTTGTTCAGAAAATCCGAAAAATTTGTGGCAGAAAACAGGATATTCAGGTAGCTGTCGCTCCCTCCCTGTTCATACATTGCCTTGATGCGCACTTTCATATTGGCATACTGTTCGTCCTGTATGCGGACAGCCTCCTCAAGCTCTTCCTCTGTCTGCGCAATCAGCGTTTCTTTTGCAGCAATGTCTGTCTCAATCCCTTCAAGCTTTGTACTCACGTCCGCAAGGTCGTCATTGAGCGTACTAAGCTGTCCCAGCAGCGAATTTTTTGTAATCTGCAAAGACTCTTTCCTGTCCTCGGTGTCCTCTTTTGCATCCTCCGTCCTTTCCTTCTCTGCCTTTGCCTTTTGCAGCCGCTCCAGTGTTGTCTCAGCATATACCGGTCTCGACATACTCGCGGCGGACAGCACAGCAAGCACCGCTGCAAGCATCACTGCCGCCGGCCGTTTATATGACGCTTTCATGAATTCCTTTAACCCTCCACGTTATATTATACCCATGGCAGATGAAATCTGCCGTGAGTATTGTGCCAGCCGCAGCCGCGAAGCGGCATACTTCCTTATGCGGCTGTGTACATCACATTATACTGAGCGGTCAGTCTTTTCGACCGCCAGTATATCTGCCTTTATTTCATTGTTTCTTCTTCCAATGTCCGGATTGCCGCAACCCTCCTGCGGTGCTTTTCCTCTCCCGGAAACGTTGTGTTCAAAAATGTGTCCACGATTGCAAGTCCGAGACTGGTTCCCACAATCCCGCCGCCAAGCGCAAGCACATTTGCATCATTGTGCTCCCGCGTCAGTTTCGCAGACAGGGTATCCGAACACAGCGCACAGCGCACGCCCCTGACTTTATTCGCCGTGATGGATATGCCGATTCCTGTCGTGCAGACCACAATTCCGCGCTCACATTCGCCTGACGCGACAGCCTTCGCAACTGCCTGCCCAAATGCCGGATAATCGCAGGAATCTTTTCCGTAACAGCCAAAATCCTTATACTCCATATTGTTCTCTTTGAGATACTTTAAAATCTCCTGCTTCAAATCATACCCGCCATGGTCACTTCCAATTGCAATCATACTATTATCCTCCATATGCTCACTACACGGTATCACACCCTGACTACCTTATGCCCTGCCGCCTTCAGCAGCCTGTTCATCACTGCCTGTCCGTACCCCTTGTCCCCAAACGAGTCTGAAAAACACTCGGAATAAATATGTGCGATGTTCTCATCGTCAAACTCGCGCAGAAAGGAATACAGCTGTTTTGCAATAATCACGGTGTCAATCCTGCTTCCCGCATTTTTGATGCTGGAAGCCTTATATTTGTGAATTTGTTCCTCCGTGCCGATAACGCCTGTGCGTTCCCCGGCAGCCTCGTGCATTGCAGCCTGTTTATTGATATACCGCACCACCTTTTCCGGTGCGCCCTCCACGACCACAAGCTCACCCTTCGGCGCATAATGCCGGTATTTCATGCCGGGTGCCCGCGGTGCCTGCCCGGAATCTCCATCAAAGACCGTGACATCCATATCCACGTCTCCGACCAGCCGCGACATCATCCCCTGGGTGATATTTCCGGGACGCAGTATCACGGGCACCCTGTGGGTCACGTCCACAATCGTGGACTCAATGCCGATATTGGCGCCCTTCGAATCAATAATCATGTCTATCCTGCCGTCCAGGTCCTGTATCACATGTTTTGCAAGCGTCGGGCTTGGCCTGCCGGAAATATTTGCGCTCGGCGCTGCTATGAATCCCCCGGAAAAGCTAATTAAAAGACTTGCAAGCGCATGTACCGGCATCCGCACTGCAACCGTGTCCAGCCCGCCCGTCGTCTCATACGGCACCAGATCTGTTTTTTCAAAAATCATCGTAAGCGGTCCCGGCCAGTACATTCTTGCAAGTTCTTCTGCCTTCGGGGGTACTTCTTTCACTATTTTTTGAAGATCGTCCATGTTCGAGACATGCACAATCAGCGGGTTATCACTCGGTCTGCCCTTCGCCGCATATATCTTTTTTGCCGATTCCGGATTCAGCGCATCCCCGCCGAGCCCATACACCGTCTCTGTAGGAAAAGCCACAAGCCCGCCCCGCTTAATAATATTCCCTGCCTCTATCAGCTTTTCCCTGATGCTTTCAGGCGCATCCGTCCCTTCTATGGCAACGATTTTTGTTTCCATAATCTATGTCATGCTCCCACACTGTTTTCCATACAGCAGCCGGCTTCCTGCAAATCTGCGGCTGCACACCATTTGTACCATAAAATTTTTCAAAATTATTTTAGCATACTTATTCCATTAAATAAAGGTATTAATTTAAAAAATTTGTAACAACTTTTTAAGAATTGATGACCTGCATAATTCCCATATAGATTGCCCACGCAACCCGCTCCTGGTAATCCTCCTGTGTCAGCAGCTCTGCCTCGGCCGGGTTGCTCATGAATGCGCACTCGACAATCATAATCGGCACAGACGTCTTTTTCAGGAGATAGTAACTGCTGTTATCTTTTGCAACCCGCTCCTTTTCAGGCTTCAGTGTCTTAATCAGCTGGCTCTGCATAATCTCGGCAGCCTCCTTGCCTTTTACAGAATCCTTATAATAAAACACCTGCACGCCGCTGACAGACGCATCAGGATAACTGTTCTGATGGATGCTTACTGCAAGCGCCGGTTTTGCCTCCTCAATAATGGCAAGACGGTTCTTCATGTCACGGACTTTTTTGTTTGTGTCGCTTTCCTTATATAATCCGTTATCGTCTTTTCTTGTCATCACCACATTGATTCCGCTTTCCCTCAGGTTCCTCTCAAGCTTCAGTGCAATTGCAAGGTTGATATCCTTTTCCAGCGCATTGTTGACCCCCACCTTTCCAGGGTCGATGCCGCCATGCCCGGCATCAACCACAATTGTTATCTCCCCCGTGCCCCTGCCAAATATCCTTCTCGCATGTTCCTCTATCGTGCTCACAAACTGCGCAGACTCCCTTGCTGCCACAATCATGGCCAGAACCAGCAGGAACGCCAGAATTTTTGTTGTATTTTTGCCCCGACCTGTGCCCATTCCATACACCATACCCAAAACTGTTGGTACATTATATGAAATTTTTTTCTCCCCAATGCCAACGTTATCACCCCAAATGGTTAATATTTTGCCGGAATCCAGTCCTACAAAAACGATTAAGCACTGTTTTTTATGTTTCACTTTGGTAAAAGTGCACATTTGTTTCCAGTTAAAAGAGAAAATATTTGACAAATTTTGCACTAAAATATATGATTATATTATGTTTAATCTATATCTAATAAATTGAGGGGGACTTTTTATGGATTTGGAAGTATTAAAAAACGAAGAACGGCGCATGAACATGATTATGTTTCTTTTTATGACAGCCATACCGATTGTTGCCTTTACATATGTAACGCTTTTTAATGGCGGAAAGGCGCGGGACGCCGTTGCACTGGTCATGACAGGATGCAGCATCCTGATTAAGCTGCTGCAAAAACCGCTTGGAAAATATGCAAAATACCTGTACATTTCCATCCTGCCTGTAGCGGGTGCCGTGACCATCGTTGTCGGCACGCCTGCCTGCTTTGGCGCAATGGTCGAGGCTTACTTTTTGATTCTGTTTCTGGCCGTGCCATACTATGACTTATCTGTAATTAAAGTATGTGCCGGTTCTACCCTGATAGCAAACATAGCTGCCATGATTTTCTTTCCCAAGGCATATTTTGCCATGTACACGCTTCCCATCTGGATATTTATCTGGATGGTTTATGTGCTCGCCATTCTTGTCGCAGCGTTTATCGTGACAAGAGCCTGCTCATTATTTGCAGATGTGGAAAAGAAAGAAACCGAAGTCATAGGACTGCTCGAGAATGTCCGCAGTGCCTTTGACGGGCTGCAGCAGTCATCTGCCAAAATCTATGATGCCCTGCATGATTTCGAGCAGACCACCACGGGCATCGCCGCATCGACCGAGCAAATTTCCAACAGCGCGAATCTGCAGATTGACCAGGTGCGGGGAAGTCTTGAAATTTTTAATGATTTGAACGATAAGATTGTGGACTCCGAGGACCGTGTTGTCCAGACAATGGAAAACATCCGCGACCTCAAGTCCAAGAATGATGACGGCATCAAGGCAATTGAACAGCTTGCCAAAAAATTCGGTGAAAATATTGAATCGACAAAAGTGGCATCCGAAGGCGTTACGCAGCTGGCGCACAAGTCAAGCTCCATCGGCGAAATCATCGAAAGCATCGGACAGATTGCAAAGCAGACCAACCTCCTTGCGCTCAACGCGGCAATCGAGGCAGCAAGAGCCGGCGAGGCAGGAAAAGGGTTCGCCGTCGTAGCCGACGAGATTAACTCGCTCTCATCCGAGTCCGCATCCGCAACCCAGAAAATTGACACCATTTTAAAGGATGTCATATCAAGTGTCGCGGAAATCAACAAAGTCATCGACAACAACAATGTCATCGCGCAGGAATCCAACGAGAAGCTCGACGACACCGTGAAAATTTTTGAGACGATGCTCAACTCCTCGGAGGAAGTCATCAATGTCACAAGCCTTCTCAAGGACGAGCTGGAAAACATTGTCACCATTAAGGAGCGCCTGCTTCAGGCAATGCAGAGCGTGGAGGAAATTTCACAGCAGTCTGTCCAGAATACCACGGATATCAGCGCATCAACCGCAGAGCAGGCAGCAGGGATTGAAAGCATCCTCAAATTTATGGAGGATGTCCAGAACGGCATTGACCAGCTCTCCTCCGTACTCAATTCCAACAGCCAAGGCGCATAACTTTCCATGCAAAAGATTCCAGTATAACAGTCCTGTATCGGACTGTTATACTGGTGGCCGAAAAGACTAACCCCGAACCCATTTCCCGACAAGGCTGTTTATAAAAAACACCACAATGTCCGCTGCCACGATGGTAGACCCGACCGGAGTAGAAAAAAGTATCGACAGCACAATCCCTGCAAACGCACACAAAACGGATAAAACCGCGGCGTAAATGACCACTCCCTTAAAGTTCTGTATTACACGCATCGCTGATAATGCCGGAAAAATGATAAGCGCCGAAATCAGAAGCGAGCCGACAAGGTTCATGGCAAGCACGATGATTACTGCCGTGATAATGGCAATCAGATTATTGTACACACTGGCTTTCAGCCCCGTCGCCCGCGCAAAGTTCTCATCGAAGGTCACGGCAAAAATACGGTTGTACAAAAGGATAAAAACCGCCACGACAATAACCGACATCACGACACACAGCCATACTTCGGCTTTTGTAAGTGTCAGAATGGATGTCGAGCCAAAAAGCGTGCTGCACACGTCACCCGAAATATTTGCCGACGTCGAGAACAGGTTCATGACGAGGTAGCCGACCGCTAGCGAGCCGACCGAGAGCATGGCAATCGCCGCATCCCCATGTATTTTCGGATTCTGTCCTGTCCTGAGAATCAGTATCGCCGCCAGTACCGTCACCGGCATCACCACAACCGAAGTGCTTCCGATGTCAAAAAGCGTCGCAACCGCAAGCGCCCCAAACGCCACGTGCGACAAGCCGTCACCGATATAGGAAAACCGTTTCAGCACCAATGTCACCCCGAACAGCGCCGAGCAGAGCGCAATCAGCGTCCCGACAACCAGCGCATACCGCACAAAAGGATACGACAGATAAAATTGTAATGTTTCCACCATTTTGATACCCCCGTCCTAAACCATCTTTTCGCTGTAGCTTCCAAGTTCTTTCCAAAAGTCACTCTTTACATAATCTCCTGCTGACCCGATAAAAGACCTTTCCTTCTCCACATGAAGAATCCTGTCCGCATATTTCACTGCGGCATGTATGTCGTGTGAAACCATAATGATTGTGAGTCCTTCCGTGTTCAGTTCCTTGATCAGCTGGTAAAATTCCGCCGTCACCCGCAGGTCAAGTCCTGTCACCGGCTCGTCCAGAAGCAGAAGCTTTGCGGAAGCGCACAACGCCCGCGCCAGGAGCACTCGCTGTTGCTGGCCGCCCGAAAGATTCCGGTAACATTCCTTTTTCAAGTCCCAGATATCCATACGCTTCATATGCTCCTCGGCAAGCTGTTTCTGTTCCCTGCCAAAAAAGGGTCTCCTGCCGCACTTGGAGAGCGTTCCAGACAATACGATTTCCCACACGGATGCCGGAAAGTCCTTCTGCACAAATGTCTGCTGCGGCAGATAGCCGATTTCATATGCCGCCAGGCCGTCCCCATATGTTATGCTTCCGCCCATCAGCGGGGTAAGCCCGAGCAGCGTTTTCATCAGTGTACTCTTTCCTGCACCATTCTCCCCCACAATGCACAGGTAGTTGCCCTTTTCCACGGTAAAGCTGATGTTTTCCGCCACGGGAGTCCCCTCATAGCCCAGGATTAAATTGTCGCATGTTATATATGCCATTCCCATAACCTCCTACTGCACTGCCACATTCAGCGCCTGTCCCAGAACACTACAGTTTTTCTCCATCGCAGCCAGGTAACTAAGTCCTGCCCTGATGTCTTTTCGCGACACGGACTGAAGCGAATTCAGGACAAATATTTTCTGGTTCTTCGTTTCCGTATTCTCTATCAAGACCCGCGCCAGCCTGTCATCCGACCCATCCAGCACAATCACCGCACCAGTCCCCAGCGCTTCCAGCTTGTCCGCCAGAAACGCAACCGTGCCAAAGCTTGCCTCCGTCTCCGCACTGCATCCCTCAAAAGCGGCATAATACTTGATTCCATAGTCCTCCACAAAATACCGGAATGGAAACCTGTCCGCAAACAGCAGCGTATCGTTCCTGCTTTCTTCAACCACCCTGGCATACTCCAGGTCAAGCGCATTCAGCTTTGCCAGATACGCGTCACAATTCTTTTCATACAGACTTGCATGGGCGCCGTCCAGCGCTTCCAGCTGCACAGAAACCTCCTCCACAATCATCCCTGCATTGCGGAGGGAAAGCCAGATATGTTCATCATATTCCGATGCGTGTCCCTCATGTCCATGACCTTCCTGTCCCATGTGGTCAAAACTTTCCAGATGCTCCTCCTCGACAAGGTTTCCGCTGACGACTTCCATCATATTGATGACCCGCATATCCGGATTGACCGCTTCCGCCAGCGCATCATCAACCCATACGTCAGATTCGCCCCCGACATAGACAAACATATCACAATCCGAAACCCTGGCGATATCCAGTGCCGACGGCTGAAAATTGTGCAGGTCTCCCCCCTTGTCCATCAACAATGTCAGCAAAATATTTTCTTCATTTCCCTGAATCAGGTTCCGCACCCAGTCATACTGCGGAAAGGTAGTGCATACAATATGCAGGCGGCTGTCATCTGCATCCGGGACGCTGTCAATGGCACATCCCGACAGCAGGCACATACAAAGCACGACAATCACAAGCATCCTTTTCCATTGCTTTCTTATCATAATCATCACCAAGCCCTATTTCCTTTGCGCGTCCGTGTGCAATCGAGTAGGGAAAATTCTTCTTCCACTACCCGCGCGCCGACGACGCGCCACTTTAGTGGCATATTTCCTCTGCGTCGGCGTGTGCATAAAACAAAACGCAAATCATTTGCATTTTGTTATTATATACACATGCGATAAAATTGTCAATAGCCTTTGAACACCCATGTGCATAAAGAAGGAACAGTTCAGCCTTCGGCTTCCTGTTACATAAAAAATCCCATAACTGCCAAAAAACATGCAGTTATGGGATTTACTGTTTTTATGCCGTGTTCTGTTTTCCGTAACTGTTGAGCCGCCGGCCGCCTGTCCCTATTATCCTGCCCCCTACTGTGCCATATAATCCGCAATCACGTCCCAGACACCAGAAACCTCCAGTCCAAGCTTCCAGCTCGCCACTCCCTTGATGCCCTGACTCTGCATCACCTGAAGCTTCACCCGTATGGATTCCACATCCTCCAGCCAGCACTGGTACAGCGTGTCGTTTACCTGATATTCAGCATAATTCTGGCAGGGCTCGTCCAGCCATGTCGGCGTAACCCCGGTTCTTTTCACCCAGTCAGCCTCAGCATTCATCGTAAGTGTTGATGCCTTCAGCCCATCTGGTCCGGATTCCCACACCCTTGTATAAAACGGCACCGCATTGATAATCTTTTCTGCCGGAACCACTGCCTTCGTATCAACAATTCCGCCCTCCACAAAGCCAATCGACGCATTGGAGCCCGCCGCCCCGCCGCCTACATAATGCTCATCATAACCCATGATAATAAGGTAATCTGCCACAATCCCCTGTTCCTTGCGGTTATAATGCGCAGTATATTCAGATGGGACATAGTTGTCAACAGAAAGAATAACCCCGCGCCTGCGCGTCTCTATCGACAGCTCCCGCACAAACTGGACAAAATGCGTCCCCGAATCACTCCGAACCTTCTCAAAATCAATATTGATTCCGTCAAGCCCATAGGCATCCACCTGTGCCATCAGTCCGTCAATCAAATACCTGCGGTTTGCGGAGGAAGACAACAGTTCCACAAAATCTATCTCCACACCATACAAATCCATGCTGTCCACATCCGTGACTAGCGCCCACACATCGATGCCAAGCTCATGCGCCTTCGCCACATAAGACTGGTTGGCAAGGCTGGTGAAATCCCCGCTGTTGCTGCTCAGCCGGAACCACGTAGGAGACACCACATTGACTGCCCTGGTTGGCGCAAGCGCCGCCGCCAGTGAATCCCCCCCGACCTCGTCAAACACCTGATGGAACGCCAGATTAATCTTACCGTCTTTTTTGACATTATTGTATACTATCTCCTGGAATCCCGTACTGCATTCCCGCTCTGCCTGATGTTCATCCTTCAGAACCTTATTCTCGACATAACCGATAAACGCATCCGTTGTCTGCACCTTCGACCAGTTTTCCATCTTTTCCAGAATCTCCACGGAATCACCGGCAGCAAGCTCCTTCAGGATATCACTCTTGATGCCGCCCTGATAGCGCAGCGCCGTCTTTTTGGAAACCGTCGCCTCCGTATAACTGCCCCACTGCGTATAAATCTGCACGCGCAGCGGCTCATCATGCACCAGATACTCAAAATTGGCATACTTTTTTACATAGTCTCCCGCTATATACAAGGTGTCACCCTCATAAAATGCCGCCTGATACCCCAGATCCTGTCCGGCATCGGACACATACATGACATTGCTGCCCTCTCCGATACTAATCCGCACAACATCCGTATCCGTCGTAAACAGCAGTACCTGCTCCGCACTGTTTACATAGAAACGATCCGTAAAATATTTCTCCACAGCAGGAAGCGTAAAGTAACAGACCCCCTCCCGGAGTCTTGCCTTCTCCTCCACAATCGAATCCTGCACCACCATGGCAACGTCATCTGCATTTGTAATATTAAAGTACTCGTTTAAGTCCGCCTTATTCTTCGAATAAGAATATTTCTCCAATATCCGGCTGCCAAGTGCTGCTGCTATCACAATTAAAATGAGAACAATCGGCACAAGTACCGTAACCACTCTTTTTTTCATACGGATACCTCCAATTGTTCTCATTATAGCAAAAGTTTGATATGAAGTACACAAAAATATTTTTTTCATGTAACTTCCTTTTACCAGAAATGTTGTTGTTTTAGACCTCTGTTTTCTTAAAAGTATAGGATATCAGGCTTTCAAAAAATTTCCTGAAAAAGTTCCTATCATTTTTTGTCTGCATATGATAAAATATAAATGTCTTGTTAGCTTTGCCATTTTCCGGCAAATCACATTCCGCCGTGATACAGATTTTATGCATAGAGGGGTTTTCTATTTCATCAATAAAACTTATCACGGTTCATATTTTATCCAATGCGCGCCAAAGCCAAAAGGCCGCTTCGTGATTTGTGTGATATATAAATTGCGTAAGATGCCAAACATGTACATTTTGAAAATATTTCATTCTGGATATGTAAAGCATAAAAAGCCCATGTCTTTTCAATCGTCAATTCTAAGACTTGGAAAAATATTTTTGCGTTATCAGCACAAGCTAATAAGACAATGAGAAAATTTTTGACAGCGCCTCCCTTCTGTACGAAATTTGTTCTCAATGCATCTTACACAAGCATTATTAGCACATTTCGAAATTTTATGCAAATTGAAATGTAAAAATTCGTCCGAAATGTAAAAATTAATACAACTTTTTTGAAAAAACATCTGTTATTTTGACATTTGGGACGATATACACAATATACCCCGCCTTTTACTAATTTTAGTGATTATTGGTATTTTAATAAATTTTTTAAAAACTGTTGTCCTGCCCTATTGACTAAAGCATCTCTACATTATAATATATGTGAGAAGGTCAGTTGTTAATGTCCATTTTAAGCTGGCATACGGCAGTACACGTACACTATATCTCAAGATATTTTTAATAGTGAGGATGTGAATAATATGAAAATCGAAAAAGTAAATGACCATCAAATTCGCTGCACGCTGACAAAGGCAGATCTTGCTGACCGGGAGCTCAAGATCAGTGAGCTGGCATACGGCACGGAAAAAGCCAAAAACCTTTTCCGCGACATGATGCAGCAGGCTTCCTACGAATTTGGATTTGATGCTGATGATATTCCACTTATGATAGAAGCAATCCCTCTTAATTCGGAGTGCATCGTTCTGGTAATTACCAAGGTGGAGGATCCCGAGGAGCTTGACACGCGCTTCTCCAAGTTTGCCCCCTCCGTCCACGACGAGGAGGACGATGACGACGATATCGGCAACACGCTGGACAGCATGCTTCAGAGTCTGTCCGAGGGCGCGGACGATGTCCTTGACCTGTTCAAGAAAATTCATGACAGCCACCTTGCGGAATCTGTTCCCGACAACGCCGCCGGCAAAAGGAACGCAAAGATACCCGCAAACGCAAATCTTGGCGTTGACCTCACACGCATTTATGGCTTTGAATCCCTGAACCAGGTGACACGGCTTGCCCATATTCTCATACAATTTTATAACGGAAAAAATTCGCTGTACAAAAATGAAAAGAAACCGGGCTATATGCTGGTGGTGACGCAGTCCGACCACACGCCCGAAGAGTTCAACAAGATATGCAATATGCTCTCGGAATATGGCAATCCTGAAAAAATTGCTGCCGCGAGCGAGGCATATATGGAAGAACACTTTGAACCGGTCATCAAGGATAAGGCAATTCAGGCGCTTTCCCTTGTATAGCAAAACCATGATACAAAAAATCCACGGCTTACAACTGCCGTGGATTTTTAAGTAGGGCAAAAGGCATTTTCCCAGCCAATTTGTTCAAATTTGAAAGATTTATGCAAGCGCCGAAATCTTTTCCATTAGTGCGTTGATGTCCATTCCGTGTACCATCGCTGCTTCCTCCAATGTCTCTCCCTGTGCGGAAGGGCATCCAAGGCAGTGCATACCCGCATCCATAAGTACAGGTGCCACCTCTGGCTTCACACTTAAAATTTCACCAATTGTCATATCCTTTGTTATTGCTGCCATTTTCATTCCTCCTAATATGCCAATATAATACATGACATTTTTTCTTAATTATTCCTAATCAACGTTGTTTTATACACTGCTGCCAATACTTACTATAATATATTTTTTTTATTTAATCAAGAAAGAGTTCATAAAAATTCTCCCCCTCAGACGCACTTCTTTTCCACGCCTTTCCATCAGCCCAAAGTTTCCTATTGACTTTAATACGGTAAACTGCTAACATGATAATGTAAAAAAGGGCATTTCACAACCCTGATTTATACGCCTGCCAAAGCAGGCAGATGGGAGTTAGAACGTAATAAAAATTTAATTTTTTACCAAATGGAGGAACATTATGAAAAATATATTTACCAGAGCCTTGACCTTAACGACAACGCTTATGCTGTCCGCTGCACTTGCAGGATGCGGCAGCACACCCGCATCATCCACGGATCGCTCCGCACCGGACACACAGGAAAATAGCAGCAACGCTGTTTCTTCTGCGGAAAATGCAGAACCGGAATCCGGCACAGCCCCTGACTCTGTTACCGCCCAAAATGATGCATCCGACCTTGACTACATCAAAGGCAAGGGCACTCTGGTTGTCGGCATCACCGATTTTGAACCGATGGACTACAAGGACGAAAATGGAGAATGGATTGGATTTGACGCGGACATGGCAAAGGCATTTGCTGAAAGTCTCGGTGTCTCCGCCGAATTTGTAGAAATTGACTGGGATAATAAGGTTATGGAACTCGAGGGCAAGACAATCGACTGCGTATGGAACGGCATGACCCTCACGCCCGAGGTCACAGGCGCCATGGAATGTTCCAATGCCTACTGCAACAATGCACAGGTTATCGTCGTTCCTGTCGACAAGGCTGACAGCTTCCAGGACAAGGACAACATTCCTGAAGTAAGCTTTGCCGTCGAGGCAGGAAGTGCAGGCGAAGCACAGGCGTCCATGTTTGAGCTGGAGCACACTCCTGTCACAACACAGGCGGATGCGCTGATGGAAGTAGCCGCCGGGACTTCGGACGCAGCCATTATCGACTCCCTCATGGCTGCCGCCATGGTTGGCGAGGGGACAGGATATGCCAGTCTTACCTATACTGTCGGACTCAATAGTGAAGAGTACGGCGTCGGCTTCCGCAAAGGCTCTGACCTTGCAGCCGCACTGAACGACTTTTTCACTGCAAGCACCCAGGATGGCAGTATGCTTGCAATTGCAGAAAAATATGGTGTACAGGCTGCCCTCATTGAATAGCGCCAGAAGAGAACAAGAAGCAGGAGATTCCTTATGCAACTGATTATTGAACAATTTCCAATCGTTATCCGCTCGCTTAATATCGGTTTTTTACAGACCCTAAAACTGTTTTTTGTCACGCTCATCGGCGCATTCCCGCTCGGTCTGCTCATTGCGTTTGGTTCGATGTCCCACTTTAAGCCGCTGAAATACCTCTCAAGATTTGTCGTGTGGATTATACGGGGCACCCCGCTCATGATTCAGCTGCTGATTATATACTATTTTCCGGGGCTGATTCTGCATACCCCCATCTGGGGCAGCGGCGAAAGCGGACGCTTTCTGGCAGCCAGTGTATCCTTTATATTAAACTACGCATGTTATTTTTCAGAAATATACCGCGGCGGCATCCAGTCCATTCCCATCGGGCAGACCGAGGCAGGGCTTGTGCTCGGCATGACAAAAACACAGATTTTTTTTAAAATCAAGCTGCTGCAGATGGTAAAACGAATTGTTCCTCCAATGTCCAATGAAATCATCACCCTGGTAAAGGACACTTCCCTTGCCCGCATTATCGCATTGCAGGAAATCATCTGGGCAGGGCAGTCTTTTCTGAAAGGTTCCCAGGGAATTTCAGGAGCCATCTGGCCGCTGTTTTTTACCGCAGTCTATTATCTGATTTGGAACGGGATTCTTACAACCCTTTTAGGATACCTTGAAAAGCGGCTGGATTACTTTAAGTAAGGAGATAGTGTGAAAAAGGAGCATGGTTATTAATATGGCTATTTTAGAAGTACGGCATATTCAGAAAACATTTGAAAAGACCCCGGTATTGAAGGATATCAGTTTTTCCATGGAAAAGGGACAGACCGTGTCGATTATCGGTTCCTCGGGAAGCGGCAAGACAACGCTTCTGCGCTGCCTGAACTTTCTGGAAAAACCGGACGGCGGCATGATTGCCGTAAATGGGGAGACGCTGTTTGACGCTGCCAATCCCGCCGCCACAAAGGAGCAGGAAATCCGCCGGAAACGCCTTCATTTTGGTCTCGTGTTCCAGTCGTTCAACCTGTTTCCGCAGTACACCGCACTGCAAAACGTCATGCTCGCAGGGCAGCTGCTTGCAAAGGAAGCGCCAGACTACAAGGCGCAGAAAAAGGAACGTCTGCTCGCCATCGAGCAGCAGGCAAAGGAACTGCTGTGCCAGATGGGGCTTGCCGACCGGATGGAAAACTATCCGCACCAGCTTTCCGGCGGTCAGTGCCAGCGTGTCGCAATAGCGCGCGCGCTGGCGCTGACACCGGACATCCTGTGCTTTGACGAGCCGACCTCCGCGCTTGACCCCGAGCTGACCGGCGAGGTGTTGCATGTGATTCGTGAGCTTGCCGACAAGGAAACCACGATGATTATTGTCACGCATGAAATGGCATTTGCGCGGGATGTCGCAGACCACGTTATCTTTATGGACAATGGGACAATCCTGGAGCAGGGAACGCCGGGCGATGTCATAGAAAACCCGAAGGAGGAACGCACAAAACAATTTTTGTCACGGTTCCACCAGGAAAAGCAGTTTCTTTAGGTGTGGCAGTTTCCTCTGCCACACCTTTTGCTTTGGAACTTCGGCGCAATGCCAAATTTATTTCCGCCTTGCCTTTACCGATTCATTGATTGCCACCCCAAGCATCACGAAGGACGCAACCAGAAACGCAAAATAGGCATAAAACAGCGGTGTTGAGGACTCCACGCCCTCTATGTTCGCATACAGGCTGCCGCGCGACAGGTATGCCGTAATCTCCCTTCCGCTGCGATACTCATAGACATTGTGTGCATTCTTGAGCGCGTATTCCTCTCCCTCGTACTCCACCGTGATATCGTAGAAAGTGTACGAGGTGTTGGTCTTGCGGTTCTCAAGCACGTGTTCCTCTGCGCTTATGACCGTTGCCGTGACCTCCTCATACTCCACATCTTCCCTGTCCGAAAGATATCGAAGCCCCACCGTGCCAATCACACATACCACAAATAAAATCCACATAAGCATCGCTTTCTTTTTCATTTCAAATTTCCTCCTTTTACAATTCCAATCATTTTAGAAACTGTAGGAAAATAAGTGATGCATATTGCGCAGGATATTTCTTCGAGGATGTATGTCAAAAAACGTAGGCGTAGCGGGCTACGACGAGGCTTTTTGGCATGCATAATCGGAGAAATAGTCAAGTCAAGATGCGTCAGTTATATTTCTACAGTTCCTTATTACTGTATCTGCCCCAAAATTTTCGGGTCCTTTATTTTCGCATCCTCCGCAAACAGCAAAATCTTTGACATGATTTCCGCCGTCTTGGGATCATCGTCCACAAATGGCAGGAAGATGCGCCCGCGCTGCTGCGCGTGAACCGGCACGACAAACAGCATGGCATTTCCAAGCTGGTGCACGACGCCGCTTCCAAGATGCACCGTATACTCGCCGAGCTTTCCCTTGATTATCGCGTGGCTGCCCTCGAGACGGACATTTTTCGTCCGGAACAGGGCAAGATTGCATTCGACAATCGCGCGGCGCATCTCGATTGTCGAGTGGCTTGTCTCCGGGTCGACACCGCCCGCATGGGCAACGCTGACAGCCAGATCGACATCGCGCATCACCTCGCTGTAAACAATGTCCGGTATCTCCTTGATTTTCAGGGATTTGCCCGTCCTGCGATCCGAAAATACCACATATTCCAGCGTTGGCGCCTCCGTGTCGCTCGGCGAGAACCAGTCCGCCATGGCGTAAATGCACGCAACGATGTCTTCCTTATAGTAAATCTTTTGCAGGCCGTCCTCGTAGTCCGCCACCCAGCGCCTGCCCCGCAGGACGCCGACCGTCTTCTGCGGCTGTATCTGGTTGCCGGAAAACAGCATCGAATGATACTTGTCAAGCTCCTCGTCCAGCTTCACATAAAGCTCGCGGAACACCTGTTTAAAGGGCTGTTTTATCTGTCTTTCAAACAAAAGCTTCTGGTACTCGTGCCAGTGCCCGCTGCTGTACAAATCAAACGGATGCGCGATATAAATCTGCTCCTCCGGCTTCACTGGAAAAACAGCGCCAGTATAGTCCACAATTCCGTCCTTTGTGAGAAATCCAAGACGCACCGCCTGCCCATCCACAGTCCGCACCACAAGCGGCTCTGTGATGGGGCGCGCTATCGGATTCTGGTACAGCTCCAGAAACTCCCAGACCTCGAACGCGGTCCTGTCCTCCATCGCCTGCTCCATCATCTGCCTTGTCCGGCTGTGCTGCTCCTTTAGCTTTTTGACGACTGCCTGATATTGCAGCACGGTCTCGTCCTTCTTGTACTTTGCCGGAACGGATTTTTGCAGCTTACCGTCCTTTCTGCACTGCAGGGAGCTCTTTCCATTCTCATCCACCTGCACCATGATTTCGATGTCGCCCACTGCCCGCCAGTCGAAGCATTCCGCGGACTGCTCCGCGAGCTTTCCCTCCATGCGCAGTGTCAGGCGCGTCACATCCGTAAATCCCGCATTAACGCTCAGGTTGCGCAGGGCAATCTCGACCGCACGCCCCTCGCTTGCCCGCCGCTGTGCGCCAAACTGCCTGCTTTCCTTTTTGTACTTCTGGATAAACTGGTAGCGGTCCAGCAGCTCCTTCTCCCGTTTCTTTGACGGCTTCGGCAGGGGAAGCAGTCCGATGCTCATCAATAGGTCCTTGTTCCGCCTCGCGTCGATTTCCGCCTCCAGTGCCTTTCGGTCTGCCTTTCCAAGCGCGGCGTCCGCATATTTGCGCGCGCGCCCATGCGCCGTTCCGGTTGACGAGTACTTGGCGGCATCGTAGAGCATCATGAAATTTTTCTCGCCAAGCTTCCCATACGCCTCAAAAAACCACTGGACGTCAAAGGCGCCGTCGCGCAGCTCCTCCGGCGAAAGCGGCGTGTACTTTGCAATCACCGACTTCACCTTGTCGTCAAAGCCCTCGCTGGTGTGCGCGATAAAATAATAGCATGCGCTTGAAAAGCCAGGCATTTCAAGATATTCCTCAACCATCGGAAGCCACTGCTGCGCGTACATGGCAAGCTCCACAAGGCGTTTTTTTGTAATGTCCGTCCCCTTCAGCGCCCGCTTCAAATCCTGCGCCGTCTCCCCGGGCTTTGGCATGGAAACCTTCAGCAGATGGCTGAGCACGTGGCGCCTGTCGTCATCACAGGAATAATAATAGCTGCTGCGCTGCAACGGATCCTTTCCGAGCGCCGTCAGAATCCGTATCATATAGTCAATGCCATAAATGACACGAATCCGGTGAATGTCCTTTGAAAAAGGCGTCGTCTGTTCGCCGCGCTTTAGCTCCACCTCCAAAACAACCGGAATCAGTTCGCTGTACAGCGTGTGGGCGAACACCATCTCGGGCATCTCATCCCTGATTTCATCGAAGTGGTACTTGCCGTCCACGAGCGGAATTGCCTGATAGCCAAAAAAGTCATATACCCCGCGGTTTCCCGCCTGTGAGGAAACTGCCCCTTTCTGCTCCACCGTGCTTACCGGATCCAGCAGGCTTCCCATATCGCAGTACGTAAATACTGCCTTGTAAAACAAATCCTTGTCCCAGATGCCGCGTACATAACACTGCACATAATCCGAAAGCGCCAGATAATTCTGCTGCCAGCGATAATATCCGTACTGCGGCGCCACTTCCCGCGCATGCTGTTCGTGATAGTACTGCTGCAGCCGGAAACGCAGCGCGAGGGCATTTCCCCAGTCCTCTCCCTTTGCGGCGCCAAGGCACTGGCACATATCACTGAAAACCGGCAAGTCCAGTGCACGCCTGGTATAAACATACTTCGTACCCCAGCGCTCTTCCTCGACCGTAAACAAATCGTTGGAGCTGTCCAGCAGGGAGAACAGCTTTGCCGTCACACACAGACCGAAATGCACCCGCAGCGAGCGCGTTACGTAATGGTCATGCAGTGCGGAAATGATATCGACTACCTGTCCGGAATAAGTAAACCCTACGGCAAGATTGGAAAATGCATACCCAAAGACCTTTTGGTACAGTCCGGCATTACGCTTATAGTCGCTCCTCAGACCGATACATTTGCAATACAGCTGTACCTCGAGCAGCCGCTGCGGCGACTGGATTTCCGTCTCATAAAAGTTTTCCCAGAGCGCCCGGAACGGATATCTGTCCAGGGTCTCGCCGCCGTGCCAGTTTATAACCTTCAGACCGTTTCCAAGCATCTGGTCATCGCCCCACGCGGTCTTGTATTCACGCTCGCGGTTCTCGTCAATCAGACTGTCCAGCTTTTTCAGGACACGGATATACACATCCTCCCCATCCGCAAAAAGCTTTTCGGCACCGCTTCCATCCACGTCAATTTCCGGGATAATCCATTCCTTTTCTACATCATACAACCCATATCCCGGCAGATTCAAAATGTCCTGCGCCCCGCTTCCTTCGCCCAGCAGCTCATCCAAAAGCACCTGTTCCTTTCCGGTCGGGTTTTTCAGCGCCCGAAGCGCGGGAATGACTGCCGCAAAAGCCACCTTGTCCTTCTTTTGCAGCCCCAGGGCAAGGTCAAGCGCCCCCATATGACACTCCTCGGACTTCTGCGCAAGAAGCCGCTGGATGCACTCCGCCAGGCTCTGCCCATCCTGCCTGCGCAGCAGCTTCAGCGTTCCGGAGCGCCCCTTTTTGTAGTTCAGATTCTGTTCAATCTGCCTGTAGTCCTCCACGGTAAGCTCGATGTCCGCCGTCAGCCTGTACGCCGCCTTGTTCGTGTATTCCTCCGCGTTGTGCAGCAGTTCAAACAGGACTTTTTTACGCGCCTCTGATGTGGGATGATAGAGCAGCACCCGCGCAGCAGCGGCCCTTGACGCATTGTAGCTTTTTCCCTGACCGACAAGCGAAATCCATCCGGCAGCCTCATCCAGATAGTCGTCCTTTTGCAGCATCCACGCAATCACACAGATGCGCTCCGCAATGTCCGACAGACTCATCTCGACCTCATGCCATGGAAAAATGCAGGGCGAGAGCTTCAGGCCTTTTTTCGGAATCCGCCCTAAAATCCCCTTTAAAATTCCATAGACGGCTTCTGCCTCGGCGCTGTCCTGAAACAGGGGCTCCGGCGACAGGGGCTTTGGTTTGCGCACTTCGCCATCGCCAAAGCTGTAATTGTACTCATCCTCTCCCCGAATCAGGGCATAGAGCTGCGTTTTCCCTGACGACATAAAACAGGGCAGGAAACACGCGACAAGCTCCAAATCCTCCGGACAGGAGAGCAGAACCTCCTTCGCCACGCGCATCTGCAAGTTCTCATCCTGCAAGGAATGGCAGAAGTAGGATGCCGTCATCTTCTGATGCCTTGTGCCGTTTCGGATAAGCGCGACAACCGTCTCCACCGCGTCCTCCGCATTGTAAAAGCCCTTTGCCCAGAGCGCGCAGCTGATGGCAACGGCATCGTCCGACGCAAGCTGCCCCTCCAAAAAATCCGTGTCCCGCAGGCACTGCCCCATCATCCGCAGCAGCTTGCCGCTGATGCGGTCCACACTCTTTTCATTAAAAATACCAATCCATGTACTGACTGCCCGCTTGACGGACGAATAGCGAATCAGGTCATTTTCCTCGATCACGGAGAACAGATACAGAAACGCCTCCGGCCTGCCCTCGTCCATCGTTTCACAGACGACCTGGCGCGCGCCCTCCTGCAGCCGCGCCGCCAGCAGGAATTTCCCGAGATCCTGATACAGCGCCTGACTCCTCGACATCACGATACCGCGAACCAGCTCGCGGCTCATCATCAGCGTGTTGCCCTCGCCAAAGAGAATGTCCCTGACCGCCTGGATGGTCTCTTCCTCCCCCCGGTCAATCTGCGCCGCCAGAATCCACGAGTACGCAAACTCGCTTCGCGCATGGTCGTACAGCTCCTCCGAAATGGTTCCGGTCAGGACTGCCGCAAGGTTCCCGCCATAAAATTCCAGATACGCATATGCCCGCAGCAGCCGGATGCTGTTCTCCACAAACGGAAGGTAGCTGCCCGAGCGCAGGCTCCTGCGGTACCATCCCGCCGTCATCTGGTAACAGTTCATCGCGTCGAGCGCGTCATAAAATTCCGCCTGACGCGCCTGCGCCACGCAGACATCCACCACATTTTTGTATGTACTGCGGTACAGGTCGCTCAGCTTCCCGGTCTTGCTCTGCCGCAAAAGCTGGCGCATCTCCGCGCACAAATCCTGCGGCATGTTATAATAATATCCGTCCGGAAGCATCTTGCGTTCCTGTTCGGAAAGGTGCGCTCCTTTTTCCTTAAACGCCTGCTGCATTGATTCCGTCAGCCTTCTTCTGGAATCATAAGTAAATCCTGCCATCTGTATTCCTCCTTAAACTTACCACCCCGATAACATTGTCAGACGAATGAATGTAAATACGATATCATCTTTCCACGGAATTGCATCGGAAAGGGCGGTCAGCTCCTCCTCGCCCGCAAACACGCGGTAAATGCCGTCCTCAAAGCATTGCAGCGTATTTTCGACAGTCTTGTCTTCCACCGCGTCCGCACCAGTGCGCAGACCGGAGGAAATCTTTCCACGCGATGCCTGCGCCGCAATTTCCTCCTTTGTCAGATACGCCAGAAGCTGCCCCTCGTCCTTCCGCTCATTGTACTGCCTGACGCCGAGTCTTGTCAGGTTCACGAGAAGCTCACGGACAGTCTGCGGCTTCTCGTCAAGTTCAAACATGGCAGGCGCGATATCCACGCGGTTCTGCTTTCCCAGCTTTTTCATTTTTACATGGACTGTGAATGACATGCTTGTTCCACCCTCCCCCAGACATGTTAAAGTTTTTCTTCTTTTATTATACTTACATTCCATTGTGATAGCAATGTGAAAATAGGGGTGGTTTTAAAAATATTGTATTTTCTGTCGTTTTTGTGTATAGTAAATTTGTATATAGGAAAAACATCGGAAAGGAGTGATAAATCCATGAGAAGGCGAACATGGCAGGCGCTGCGCCAAAACGGTGCCAAGAGCCCTTTTGCCCATGCAGAACAGCAGGCATATAGCACTCTGTATGGGCGGCAGCCAACTGACTAAATACAAAACCACTTCACAGCGGCTATATCGGTTCTGCTGTTTCTGCACTTTATTTATGCAAATCGTTATGCCAGGGCGTGTTTGAAAAATGCTCTGGGACATGGTTCTATAAATAAGGAGCGGTAAAAATGAAATACATCAATGCAGCAGAAATACTGCCGGAGAACTTGTTGAAGGAGCTTCAGGCTTACGCCGATGGGGAACTCCTCTATATTCCAAAAATTTCAACAAAAAGGGAATGGGGCGCCGCCAGCGGTTCGCGGCTTTTTTATCAGACGCGCAATGAGGAGATTCGGAGGCTTTTTCAGCAAGGCTGTTCCGTCGGGATGCTTTCGGAACAGTATGGTCTGGCGTACAGTACCATTAAAAATATTGTATATCGGTAATAAACTGCAGGGGAGGCTGTAACTCACATGAGCTGCCGCCTCCCCTGTTGTTTGAAATCAGGGCAAACTGGTGCAAACAAGGACAGGACTTTTCAGCCGCCATCCATTATACTAAATGTACACAAGGAGGGACAAAACGATGTCAGTACAGCTTATCCAGCAGGCAATCTCCTACATGGAGGAACATATCCTTGAAGATATCAACTATGTGGATGTCGCCAAAAGCGTCCATATGTCCGGCTACAACTTTCACCGGACATTCAGCTTTATCGCCGGAATGACCGCCAACGAATATCTCAGGAGCCGGCGTCTCACACTTGCCGCGCAAGAGCTCCAGGAGACCGACCTGTCGGTGACGGACGCCGCCTACAAGTACGGCTACGAATCCCCGGAGAGCTTCTCAAAAGCCTTCTCGCGGTTTCACGGCTCCACGCCGAAGCAGGCAAAACAAAAAGGCGCGAAGCTTCATCTGTTCAGTCCCCTTGTGATAAAAATAACATTGGAAGGTGGTAATATAATGGACTACAGAATGGAACACAGGGAACGCCAGCAGTTTATCGCAGTTGTGCGGGCTTTTCCCAACGAGATTATCAATGACGACAACGACCACAGCATTCCCGACTTCTGGACAGAATGCGGCGAAAAAAATCTGCTCGACCGCATAAAATCGCTTCGCCCGGAGGGAAAACGTGACCTGTACGGCCTGTGCAGCCCCACAAGGATGAATGAAACCCATTTTCATTACGGTATTGGCATCCTGCGCGATGAAGACACTGATGTATCCGGTCTGGATGCCCTGCTGGCAGACGGATATACACTATGGGCGACCGAACCGGCAGACTATGCCGTGTTCAAATGCTTTGGTTCCGACGGGGACTGTCTCGGGGAGACATGGAGCAAATTTTTCAAGGAGTTTTCGCCCCAGACCGGATACACGCAGACAGAAGACACCGACTACGAGATTTATTTTGAATGCGGAGAAAAAGACCTGTTCTGCGAGCTGTGGGTTCCTGTCCGGAAAAATGCGTAGCATTACCCGACGGACTGTCTTCCTGGCAGTCCGTCAAACCCTGACAAATCCGTCCGTCCAGTGCAAGTCCCCAATACGGTAACAGCTTATAGCCCACTCCGCTCTCTCATTTGCACGCTGCATCAGGCGGCACTCTTCCTGTGCGCGCTCCTCCGTCAGAAAACATGGGCTTTCGACAATATCAATCTCATCAAGATACTCATTGGTATTCCACCCCTGCACAAACCATACGGACTCCGGCACGACATGGTCAGGATTGCCGGCAATTTCTTTTTTCACGATTCGGTACGTACAGTCATATTCACAAAAACCCTGCACATTTTCCAGGTAATACTGCGCTGTATCCTCTGCCTGCGCCTGCGTCGGAAAGAATCCGATTAGAAAATCCTCTGAATAATTGTCATAACTTAATTCCCTGTCCGTCAGTATCAACTGATATACCATATACCGCCCACCCTTCTTATAACTTTCCTTTCATTATAGGAATACTGGATTTCTGTGTCAATTGGATTTTATTATACTGGTGGTCGAAAAAAGAGGGGGCAAAGACACTGTTTGCAAAGTAGGTAAAATCAGGGGACAGGGTTGAATGTCCCCCAGCTTCGTGCTATACTTTATCAGAGGCAAACCGGAAATCAAATACCTCGCGGCATTCGGCAAAGTTGTTGATCTGGCTCCAGTCTATCGGGCTGATGAATAGCAGAAGCAGATGTAGCGCGTATTTTGCCAACACACCGGAATATCAGAAAGGAAGGATGCCAAAATGCCGGAACTACACAGTATTCCACTCATTTACCCAGAAGGCGTGTACAGTGTCGTTGATTTCAGCGGGGACGTTGACAGCGACAACGCTATTTTCTTTGATTATGACGCACAATATCAAATGCTCACCTATGACATTCCTGTCAGGAAGGACTGGCGTGGGATGACGCTGTACAGTGTGCCGGAGGATGACCTCATCCGGACGCTCCGCGCCGTCTATGGCAAGGACGGAACACTTCAGAAAATTACGGCTGTGCTGAAAGGCCGTGAAACACTTTTATACATCCGCTATGAAAACGAGAAGCACGCTAAAGCGGAAATTCGGAGATTCGCCATCCAGAATGCCAATGCCATTATTGAACAAATCCGACAATGCACAGATACTGTGGCAAGGCTTTTCATTGAGTATTATTGTGACTCTGATAACATGGATTACCATGCCGTGATTGGCACTGCGAACCAGATGGAAACGGTAAGGCGGAAAGGTTATTACGAGGATTCCTGCGACTATGCCGGCAACTATCCGTCTGAAAACATTGAGGGCGATAACAAGATGCTAATAGCAATGGTGCGCTGCGCCGAGGGTCATCCATGCGAGAATTTCCGGTATGCAGTGGAAATTATGTCAAAACATATTGAGGAACACGCACTGTCAGCGCTGCACAAAACTGAGGACTTCAAATATATCTGTGCGGAATATGACTAAAAATCAGGATTTAAAATTAATTTGCTGATAAATATCTTTTTAATCCTTTTAACCATAGCCAATATGTAATAAAAGAAAATACCACTAAATAAATAAAATACCATAAAAATGCCACCATATTATAATCATTTTTTAAAATATCTACTGGACCATTAATTGTGGTAAATATGGGTATTATCCAAATCAATAAATATTTAATTGCATTAGGATACATATCTTTGGGTCTTGTTGAAGCATCTACAAAATATTCTGGCATCCCCATTAATTTGCTTGATTTTTCTTTCCAAGATGATACCATAACGACAATTTGATTTAATAAAAACAGAAACCAGATGCCCAAAAGAATAAATAATACAAACCCAATCATTTGCAAAATACTATAACTTTTTTTACTCATAATAATAACCTGTACTATAATCGCTATTGTTAGATTAATAGCACTTGGTAAATCAACTCTATAAAAGATATAATAAAAAAAGGAATTTACTGGTCTCACAAAAATATAATCTAATTCTCCTTCAATTATTTTTTCACAAAGAGATTCATGTGCAGATGAAAACAACATCTGATAACCGCACTGAATTATATAAGATACCACATTTGTATAAACCGAAATCCTAACGTTGAAATGAATGACAAGAGCATAAAAAACATTCTAACATTAATGATCACTAATAACAAACATGCTATTAAATAATTTATTTGTGAACCTTTCAATTGTAAACACATTGTAATAAATACAATTAT
>ERZ778517.91-NODE-91-length-101908-cov-6.684712_pt1 | contig 101908 bp, 91 predicted proteins | sample MGYA00510341_ERZ778517 | MGnify/ENA primary metagenome ERZ778517 (study PRJEB29527, sample SAMN07138964) | mouse gut metagenome | material: feces | host: mouse | place: China:Nanjing | collected 2016-01-25 ...
ACGCGTTTTTGCGGTTTGTGTTTAACTCGGGCATCTCTGTTATCCCGACGTTCTTGTATGTAGTCTCATCAGTCATATTTTGAATTGTTACATGGAGACGGATCAGGATATAATTTTACAGGCTGTTTGGAAAATAGCATCGGGGTGGTTCAATGAAAATGTAGTTATTCCTATAACAAATTTCTTTAAAGGGTTATGGGAATCTGTATCAGGATTTTTCAAAAGTTTATGGGAGGATATAGTCGCCGTATAGGCAAGCGTTTCTTAATGGTTTGACACGAATGTAATTACGCCAGTTACGGATTTCTTTAAAGGCGTTTGGGAGGACGTTTCAAAATTCTTCTCAAATTTATGGGAAGATATACAGACCGTGTGGGAAAGTGTAGCAGGTTGGTTTGACGAAAACATCATTGCTCCCGTTCAGAATGCATTTGAGGCGGCTTGTGACGCAATAGGCGGCTTCATTGGTGGGGACAAGTTGGGGCGGAGTTGACTTGGTGCCGACAGTATCATTACCACGACTTGCAACAGTTGCAGTATTCCGTGGCGGAAATCCGTTTATGGCGATAGTCAACGACCAGCCCAGCGGTCAGACGAGCGTAGAGGCACCGTTGAAAGTCATCAAACAGGCATTGCGCGAGGAACTGGCATCATTTACTGACAAGTTTAACAATGTACAGCTTACCCCCACTTTCGAAGTCGAACAGTTTCAACCGATACCGCCGCCGGAGTTTGATTTTGAGAGCAGATATCAAAATTCGTACCAAGCGGCAGAAAGACATATGCAACAACAGTACGGCTCAGGCGGATTTGGCGAAAGCCCAAGTGGAATGGAGCGGGTTGTTTACAATGCAGTTTACAACGCGACATTGGCGGCAATGAGGAATGAGGGTGGCAAGAATATCAATGTGAAACTTGAAGGCGATGCGTCAAAATTCCTGAATGTTATGTTCGATGAATACACGACAAGGGCTAGAGCTTCACAGCATGATTTGATTCCTGTTTTTGGGAGCTGATATGATGAATTTCGTCAGCAGTAATATGGTTTGTCCGAAAAACGGACGGAGCCAAAAAGACATTGCCGGACAGAGAATTATGTGATATATTGTCGATATGGAACAATCGTGTTGCAAGGTGGAAAGCCTCCCTAACTTGAAAAAGAAGGGAGGTGGTGCAATGAGTACATACGAAATCTTGAGTCTTTTATTTTTCGGTGGTAACTTTCTAATTGCGCTGCTTGCCTATATTGATAGGAACAACAAGCGAAAATAAATAAGCCTACCTTGTACTTGGTCGGTCACAGGTAGGCTTATTGCCAAATGTGGAGGTCAACCACTTTGTGGGCGGTTGTTCCTTACCTTATGTATAATATAGCATATCCGGCAGCAGAGCGCAATATTTTTATTGTCTTTTTCGTTATATATTTGTATTCTATCCTTCATTTCTGTATTAAGTCAAGGCAAAATCCAAATATAAGTGGTGCAGACAATAAAAATATCTTAAATCTGTTGCAAAACCGTTCTAATAACACGAAAATAGACGGCAAAAGACGAAACTGGTAAATCGGACAAAACATTGATTTTACAATTGGACGACACAAGATGAAGCAGTACGAACAATGGTTTGTCAAGAAAAAATACTTGACACCTTATTTCTTTTGTAGTATTCTAATAAAGTCGCGTGGCGTAACAGGGCGCGCTGGCATTCTGATGGAGGATAGGATGTGGAATCTGGTAATCTGGCAGCGAAAGAGGCTGTGATCGGACTTGAGGAACTTGAATATAAGGGCATGCTCTATGATTTCTACGGGGAGCTGCTGACACAGCATCAGAAAAAAGTGTATGAGGATGCGGTCTTTAATGATCTGTCCCTGAGCGAGATCGCAGATCAGCAGGGGATCAGCCGTCAGGGGGTGCATGATCTGATCAGGCGGTGTGACAGGATCCTTGCCGACTATGAGAACAAGCTTCATCTGGTGGAAAAATTTTCGAGGATCAGGCACAATATCCAGCAGATCGACAGACTGACAGACGATGAGCAGATTAAACGATTGTCAAATGAGATTATAGAGGAGCTTTGATCGGATGGCATTTGAGAGCTTAACAGACAAACTGCAGAATGTTTTCAAGAATTTAAGAAGCAAGGGACGGCTCACGGAAGCTGATGTGAAGGCTGCGCTCAAGGAAGTGAAGATGGCTCTGCTGGAAGCAGACGTAAACTTCAAGGTTGTGAAGCAGTTCGTAAAGTCAGTGGAGGAGCGGGCGGTTGGATCCGATGTCATGAACGGTCTGAATCCCGGGCAGATGGTGATCAAGATCGTCAATGAGGAAATGGTAGCCCTGATGGGTTCTGAGACGACAGAGCTCCAGCTGCAGCCGGGCAAGGCGACTACTGTGCTCATGATGTGCGGTCTGCAGGGTGCAGGTAAGACGACCGCGGCGGCAAAGATCGCCGGAAAACTGAAATTAAAGGGCAAGAAACCCCTGCTCGTCGCCTGTGATATCTACAGGCCGGCCGCGATCGAGCAGTTACATGTAAATGCGGACAAACAGCAGGTTGATTTTTTCTCAATGGGAACGAGCCATAAGCCTGTGGATATCGTCAGGGCTGCGATGGAACATGCTGCAAAAAACAATAACAATGTCGTGATCATCGATACAGCCGGACGTTTGCACATTGACGAGGAGATGATGGCGGAACTGCAGGAGATCAAGGCAAATGTCGATGTGCATCAGACACTTCTGGTCGTGGATGCCATGACGGGACAGGACGCCGTCAATGTGGCGAAAGAGTTTGACGAGAAAGTGGGCGTCAGCGGAGTGATCCTCTCCAAGATGGATGGCGATACGCGGGGCGGTGCGGCGCTCTCCGTGAAGGCGGTCACCGGCAAGCCGATCCTTTTCGTGAGCACAGGCGAGAAGCTCACGGATATAGAGCAGTTCCATCCGGACAGAATGGCTAACCGCATATTGGGTATGGGTGATGTCCTCACGCTGATCGACAAGGTTGCGGAGGCAAACCTTGAGATGGATGCCGAGAAGGAAAAAGAGATGGCATCGCGTCTGAAAAAAGGTAAGTTCGACTTTGAGGATTACCTGGAAAGTATGAACCAGATGAAAAAACTTGGCGGCCTGTCAAGTATTCTGGGCATGATGCCCGGCATGGGGATCAAGGCAGGCGATATTGAGTCAGCGATCGATGACAGACAGCTTGCGCGCATGGAGGCGATCGTGTTGTCCATGACGCCGGCAGAACGCAAAGATCCAAAACTGCTGAATCCAAGCCGAAAGCACAGGATCGCAAAAGGTGCAGGCGTGGATATCGCGGTAGTCAACCGCTTCATCAAGCAGTTTGAGCAGTCGCAGAAGATGATGAAGCAGCTCCCGGGAATGATGGGAGGTTTCGGCGGTAAAAAGGGGAGATTTAAATTTCCTTTTTAATACATTATTATTAATATAAAAGAAAGATTTATGAGGTGAAGAAAAATGGCAGTAAAGATCAGATTAAGAAGAATGGGTAAGAAGAAGGCTCCTGTTTATAGAATCATTGTAGCGGATTCAAGATCACCCAGAGACGGAAAGTTCATCGAGGAGATCGGAACATACAACCCGAACATGGATCCCAGCGAGTTCAAGGTGAACGAGGAGCTTGCTAAGAAATGGCTTTCAAACGGTGCACAGCCGACAGAGGTAGTTGCGAAGATCTTCAAGGCGGCTGGTATCGAGAAATAATGACTCTGACACTCTTGGAGGTGTGAATGATGAAGGAGTTAGTCGAAGTAATAGCGAAGGCTTTAGTAGACAACCCCGATGAGGTAGTCGTTACAGAGAAGACGGAGGGTAAGAATATTACCGTGGAGCTTCATGTAGCCCCGGCCGATATGGGGAAAGTCATTGGCAAACAGGGCAGGATCGCCAAAGCGATCCGTTCGGTTGTCAAGGCGGCATCTTCCAAAGACAATCTGAAGGTGGATGTTGAGATCGTGTGATCAAATGGGCATAGGGTGCGGATCGAGCAGGGAAAGTCTTCCCTGCTCGATTCATTGGAACTGTTCGGAAATAAGGAACTGGAGGTCTCATGGAAGATTTATTGCAGGTAGGCGCGATCACGCAGCCGCACGGTATCCACGGTGAGGTAAAGGTATTTCCAACTACAAATGACGTGAAGCGCTTCAAGAAATTGAAGGAAGTGATCCTGGATACTGGCAGGGAACAAAAGGTCCTTGAAATAGAGGGCGTGAAGTTTTTTAAACAGTATGCCATTTTAAAATTCAAGGGTTATGACAATATCAATGATATAGAGAAATACAAGGGGAAACCCCTTCTGGTGACGCGGGAAAACGCGGTTAAGCTCGGACGGGATGAATATTTTATAGCGGACCTGATCGGTATAGAGGTATATGACGAGGACGGAAAATACCTCGGAGTACTGCAGAAGGTGATAGAGACCGGGGCGAATGATGTGTATGAGGTGAAGTTTGAAGACGGCAGGGAAGTGCTTTTTCCGGCGATCAGGCAGTGTATCCTTGATGTGGACATGGAAAACAGGAAGATGAAGGTGCACATTATGGATGGTCTGCTGGATTAGGAGAGGAGTCAATGTATTTTCATATTATGACGCTGTTCCCGGAGATGGTGCTCGGCGGGCTGCGTACCAGTATCATCGGAAGAGCGGAGGAAAAGGGCTGTATCTCCATAGAGGCAGTGAATATACGCGATCACACGACCGACAAGCATAAGAAAGTGGATGATTACACATACGGCGGCGGTGCGGGCATGCTGATGCAGGCGCAGCCTGTGTATGACTGCTGGAGAGCGCTTGACGAGAGGATCGCAGGACGAAAACAGGAACAGAACGTCCAGAAGACAAGAGTGATCTATGTGACACCGCAGGGGGAGGTCTTCAGCCAGAGGAAAGCGGCGGAACTGTCGATGGAGGAGGATCTGATCTTTCTGTGCGGGCATTATGAAGGGATCGACGAGAGAGTCCTTGACGAGATCGTGACGGACTATATATCGATCGGGGACTATGTGCTGACGGGGGGAGAGCTCCCGGCGATGGTGATGATCGATGCGATCGCGAGGCTTGTGCCGGGGGTGCTGAACAACGGAGAATCAGCACAGACAGAATCCCACGCGGACGGACTGCTGGAGTATCCGCAATACTCGCGCCCCGAGGTCTGGCATGAAAAGCGGGTGCCGGACGTGCTGCTGAGCGGCCATCACGCCAACATTGAAAAATGGCGGCTGGAGCAGGCTCTGAAAAGGACGAGGGAGAGAAGACCGGACATGTATGAGGCATATATCCGGGAACACCCGGTCAAACCGTCAAAAAAATAACGATTTGAAGAAAAAAGGCTTGCATTTATGCATTGTTTGTGGTAAATTACTAATGTTGCGAATAAAGAGATGGTCCTCTGGTACGAGTCATGGGAAAGATGATGTGGAAGTATTAAGAACGTCGAAAGAATAAGGAGGCAGATCAAATGAATGAGATTATCAGGGAAATCGAGAAGGAACAGTTAAAGGAGAAGGTTGACAGCTTCAGGGTTGGCGATACAGTGCGTGTTCACGGCAAGATCAAAGAGGGAAACCGCGAGAGGATCCAGATCTTTGAGGGAACCGTATTAAAGATCCAGGGCGGCAGCAACAGAGAGACCTTTACTGTGAGAAAGATCTCAAATGGTGTCGGTGTAGAGAAGACATGGCCTATGCATTCTCCTAATGTGGAAAAAGTAGAGCTTGTGAGAGCTGGTAAGGTTCGCCGTGCGAAACTGAACTACTTGAGAAACCGCGTTGGTAAGAAGGCTAAGGTTAAGGAACTGGTTAAATAATTGGTTTGCGTGGCGGAGCTTGGTGACGGGCTCCGCTTTTATTTTGATTTATATTCGGTACTTGCAATCGTATTACATATTGAGTATAATAAACTGTGTATCTAAAGATTATTTAAGGTCTGTAGAAAAATAGCTCCTGCAGCGCTTTATTTCCTGGAAGGACATAATGGATGGCTAGAAGAAAGGGATTGACGTTTTACCAGAAAAAGAAAAAACTGAATATTGTTGTGATCAAAGAGATCTTTAGCTGGTTTTTCTGGATATTTGCCTCGATGCTGCTCGCAGTCGTGCTCGTTTTCTGCATTGGAATGCAGACGAGTGTGATCGGGCCTTCGATGGAACCGAGTCTGTTCAATGGACAGAAAATATTTTTGAACAGACTGATCTATAAGGTGGCATCGCCGAGGGAGGGGGATGTGATCGTGTTCCTGCCGAATGGCAATGAGAAGTCCCATTATTACGTAAAGCGGGTGGTGGGCGTTCCGGGGGATACACTGTACATAAAAAATGGCCTGCTGTACGTAAATGATGAGGCTGTCGAGGAATATTTCAACGACAGGATCGCAGAGCCGGGGCTTTTGGGAAGTGAAGTCACGCTTGGCGAGGACGAGTATTTTGTGATCGGCGATAACTGCAATAACAGCGAGGACAGCCGGTCTGCAAATATCGGTACAGTCAGGAAAAGCTATATCATAGGAAAAGCGTGGATGAAGCTTGCCGCAGGCGACAGTGAGTTAGGACTGATCGAATGATCGGATCAAAAATAGAAAGGCATGAATGAATTATGGCAAATTATCAATGGTATCCAGGGCATATGACCAAGGCAAAGCGGATGATGCAGGAGGATATCAAGCTTGTCGACGTGGTGATCGAACTGGTGGACGCCAGGGCGCCGCTCAGCAGCCGGAATCCGGATATCGATGAGCTGGGAAAAAATAAATCAAGGATCATTCTTTTGAATAAATCGGATCTTGCAGATCCGATCAAGAATAAAGCATGGATGACATATTTTGCGGACAGGGGATCTCATGTGCTGGAGATCAACGCAAAGACCGGCTCCGGGGTGAAATCGATCCAGGGTGTCGTGCAGGAAGCCTGCAGGGAGAAGATCGAGCGCGACAGGCGGAGGGGGATCCTGAACAGACCTGTGCGTGCCATGGTGGTCGGGATCCCGAATGTCGGGAAATCCACGTTTATCAATTCCTTTGCGGGGCGGGCATGTGCCAAGACCGGAAATAAACCCGGAGTGACAAAGGGAAAACAGTGGATCCGGCTGAACAAAGGGCTTGAACTGCTGGATACGCCAGGTATCCTCTGGCCCAAATTTGAGGATCAGACGGTGGGGCTGCACCTTGCCATGATCGGTTCCATCAATGATGAGATCATGCATCTGGATGAGCTTGCGTATGATCTGATCCGTTTTTTGCGCGGAGAATATCCGGGCTTTCTGGAAAAAAGATATGATATAGAGATACCAGGGGAACAGGATGCCTATGATACGATCAAGGCAGTCTGCGTCAGCAAGAAATGCTATCTGAAAGGTGAGAAACTGGATATCATGAAAGCGTCTTCGATGATCGTGGATGATTTCAGGAATGGGAAAATAGGTAGAATAACATTGGAGATACCGGGATGATGGAAACAGAATTAATAGAAACAGGGGAAAATAAAATGAAGAGCGTATTGAAGGAAATACTGAGCATCAGCATCTATCTGCTGCTGGTATTTTGTGCCGCATATCTGATCGTCACATATGTGGGACAGAGGACACAGGTAAGCGGGAGCAGCATGGAGACAACTTTGAGTGACGGGGATCACCTGATCGTCGATAAGATATCGTACCGTTTTGATGATCCGGAGCGGTTTGACATTATCGTATTTCCTTTTCAATATGATACGGATACTTACTATATCAAGCGGATCATCGGCATGCCGGGGGAGACTGTGCAGATCGATGAGAGCGGAAATATTTATATAGACGGCGAACTGCTGGAGGAGTCCTATGGACGGGAGGTTATCCAGAATCCGGGGAGGGCAGACGATCCGATCATGCTCGGTGAAGATGAATATTTTGTGATGGGCGACAATAGGAACAATAGTTCTGACAGCAGGGATCCTTCGGTCGGAAACATTCATCGCAGTGATATCATAGGCAGGGCATTTATCAGGATCTGGCCGCTGTCAGAGTTTGGTATCCTGAAGCACCAATAGGGAACGAAAGGACATGGTTTTGTGGAAAAGAAAGCGGAAAAGAGAATAGAAGAGATCAAAAATGAATTTAAGGCAGCATGCGAAAGTGAGCTGCCTGTTTTTGTAGAAACATACGAAAAGGATCTGCGAAGCGGCGTACAGGCGCTTGTGGCGAAGGCGAGGAAGGGCATCGAGGCGCTTGAAAAGGAAAAGAAGCGCACAGAAGGTATGAAAAAGTACGAAAAGGAATATGCTTCTTATGGATATATCTGCGGGATCGACGAGGTCGGCAGAGGTCCGCTCGCAGGACCAGTGGTGGCGGGAGCCGTCATACTGCCAAAGGACAGCCAGATCCTGTATCTCAATGATTCCAAGCAGCTGAGCGAGCGAAAACGGGAAGAACTCTACGATGTCATCATGAGAGAGGCGGTCGCTGTGGGCATCGGATATGCATCGCACACGAGGATCGATGAGATCAATATCCTGCAGGCAACGTATGAGGCGATGCGCCAGGCGATCGGCAGTCTGAGTGTACAGCCGGATCTGCTGCTGAACGATGCAGTCACGATTCCTGGGGTGGAGATCCGGCAGGTGCCGATCATCAAGGGTGATGCCAGGAGCGTGTCGATCGCTGCGGCGAGCATTGTCGCCAAGGTGACAAGGGACCGCCTGATGGTGGAGTATGATAAAACGTATCCGGAGTATCATTTTGCGGACAATAAGGGTTACGGGTCCGCTGTACATATTGAAGCGTTGAAAAAGCACGGGGCGACACCGATACACAGGAAGAGCTTTATCAAAAATTTTATTGAGGAATGACTTGGAGGGAAGCTTATGGACAGCTTTTTATCGGGATATCCACACAGTTATGGAGGAACACCGGTCGGACAGGGATACACGGGAAATGTGAGCGTGACTGGGAGCGGAAGTGCGGGGGCTGGCGGCTCACAGGGAGTCGACGTGTCACAATTGCAGCCTGGCGATACCTTTCAGGGCGAGATCGTCTCTGTAAACGGCGAGGATGTGCAGATCAGGCTGACAAACGGCGACTACATGGCGGCGAAGCTCGAGCGCGATGTGCAGGTGGCGATCGGACAGTTCATGAATCTGCAGGTGCAGTCCAACAAGGATAACAGAGTGGTGTTGAAGCCCGTCTATGACGGCAGGATGCAGATGCTGAGAGTGGGCGAGGCAGCGCTCAGGGCAGCGCATATGGCTGTCAGCGACAGGAACATGACACTCGTGTCAACTTTGCTGGAAAACGGCATGTCCATCAACAAGAACACGTTGATGCAGTTTAATCGTCTGACGCTGCAGAATCCGGGCGCAAGCATGGCGGATCTGATCAAGCTGACGAAGCTGCAGCTCCCGGTCAACGACAACAGCCTCATGCAGCTCCAGAATTACCAGAATATGGAGCACCGGCTGCTTGACGGTATCAGGGAGGCTTCAGATGAGATTTTAAAGCTCTATGACACGCTTGTCGGGAAAACGGCGGCGCAGGAGAGCCAGAATACGCCTGCGGGCAGTATGCCGGATACAGCGCAGGGCACGGTGTCCGGACAGACAGTACTGCCTGGACATGCAGTACTGGAAAACGGCGGAAAATTTATGGAACAGGTGCTCGTACTGCTCTCGGGGGAGGAGGGGACTGCAGAGGGAAAGCCAGCGGTTATGGAAGCTCCTTCTACAGAAGCAGGTCAGAGCGGTCAGGTCAGCCAGGGGACACAGACAGGTCAGGCGGGTCTGACAGACGGTGGTCAGCATCTGTCTGCCGATCCGGCGGAAACTTCCGCGGGAAATCCTGTGGAAAATGGAGCTGCCGCAGGAAAGGGCGTATTGCAGGGACAGCCTGCTGCGGATCTTCTGGAGCGTGCAGATACTGCGGTCAAGGGTGCTCCGCAGGAGCCGTCCGTGGCGGAACAAACGGTATCACAGTCCTCAAAGCAGGGGATAAATGCGGCGCATGACACGCAGCAGCCCGTGCCGCAGGATGCGGGAACGCTTGACACGTTACTGAACCAATTGAAGGGCGAGAAGCCCCAGACGCTTCCGAATAAGATCATTTCCCTGATCAGGGAAGGCGCCAGGGAGGGAAAACTCGGCCTTAAGGATGTAAAGCAGCTATTGATGGACAGCGATCTGGGAAAGCAGCTGACAACGGAGCAGAAAGCGGTCATATTCCGCTCGGAGCCGTTCAAGTCGATGCTCAGGAACGGGCTGCAGAAGCAGTGGACGCTGACGCCGCAGGAGCTGACACAGGAAGGTAAGGTAGAGGAGTTTTACCAGAAGCTTGCAAAGGAGAGCAGCCAGCTGACACGCATGATGAATGAGGCGGCACAGTCAGCCGGCCAGTCCGGGAACGGCGCACAGGCGCGCGCCATGGCAAATATCAGTGAGAATGTGGAGTTTATGAATCAGATGAACCAGGTGTTCAACTATGTCCAGCTTCCGCTGAAATTCAGCAATTCCCAGGCACATGGGGATCTGTACGTCTATACGAATAAAAAGAATATGGCGCGCAGGGACGGGATGCTCACGGCATTTCTGCATCTGGATATGGACAATCTGGGAGCTCTGGATGTGAGTATTTCCCTGCAGACAGAGAGAAATCAGGTCACTACAAAGTTTTATCTGGATGATGACGCGATCGCGCTGGTCGAGGGACATATCGACGAGCTGGCACAGCGGCTTTCCAGGAAAGGCTACCAGTGTAAGAATATGATACTCGAAAAGGAAGAGGACAAGACAGTGCTCGAGCGCATGGAGGAGCAGGTGGCAGGCGGAAACGCGGTGCTGGGATACAGGACTTTTGATACCCGTGCATGATGAAGGACATATATAATAGAAGGTGTTGGGGAGATGGCAGGAGACAAGAACAAGAAGGTGAAGCAGGCAGTCGCACTGGAGTACGATCCGTCGGACAGTGCGCCCAGAGTGATCGCGATGGGCCGGGGAGCTGTCGCTGAGCGGATCATTGAGCAGGCAAAGCAGGCAGATGTGCCTGTCCACAGGGATGACAAACTGGCAGATACACTGTCAAAGCTGCAGATCGGGGACATGATACCGCCGGAGCTCTACGAGGTGGTGGCGGAGATCCTTATGTTTGTGGACAGCATGGACAAGATCAAGGCAAAGGTAAGCGCCTATCAGAACAGTGTCAAAAAACAGTAAGTTACAGGGGAGCGCGGATGAATACCAGAAAAAAGGGTGCTGCGTATGAGCAGACTGCCATAGAATATCTACAGGGGCGGGGAGTGGTGATACTGGAGCACAATTATAGAAACCGCAGGGGCGAGATCGATATTATCGGGCGCGACGGCGAGTACACGGTGTTCTGCGAGGTCAAATACCGCAGGGACGACGCCAAAGGGGATCCCGCAGAGGCAGTGAACTATGGCAAACAGAGAACGATATGCAGGGTGGCGGACTATTACCGCATGATCCATCATATGGGAGATCTCACGCCTGTTCGGTATGATGTGATCGCGATCTGCGGTGAGGAGATCACATGGTATCAGAATGCGTTTGAGCATATTTATGGATAGGAAGAGCGCGGCAGGATGATCATAGGATAAATCATAATAAAAATAGAAGGAAAGCATGCGTATGGCAGAAAGTATTATCAGGGCTGGCGTCAGGGAAACCTGCAGGCTGCATTATGACAGCGGCAACAGGGAGATGGCATATTTCACTTTTGACGGTCTGGAGCAGACAGGGATCGTCGAGCATTTTTTTACGACGAGATATGGCGGGGTGAGCAGCGGTCATCTGTTTTCTCTGAATTTCAGTTACTCGCAGGGCGATATCACAGAAAATGTGGATGAAAACTTTAGAAGGGCGGCGGCGCATCTGGGGATGACGGGCGGCGATATCGTCTGCTCGCAGCAGACACACACCACAAACGTGCGCAAAGTGACTGCCGCCGACAGGGGAAAGGGAGTCGTCTGTGAGCGGGATTACACGGATGTGGACGGCCTTGTCACAAACGAAAAAGGGATCATTCTGGCAACTTTTTATGCGGACTGTGTGCCTCTTTTTATAGTGGATCCTGTGAATCAGGCGATCGGTCTGTCACACTCCGGCTGGCGCGGGACAGTCGGAAAGATGGGGAGAGTGACCCTTGACAAAATGCGGGAAGCGTATGGTACAAGACCAGAGGATGTCAGAGTCGCGGTCGCACCCTCCATCTGTCAGGACTGCTATGAGGTGAGCGAGGATGTCGCGCTGGCTTTTGCGGAAGCTTTCGCGCGGGACGACGCTAAAGCTGTGGAATATCTTGTGCGGTATCAGCGGGATCATACGCAAAAGGACATTGAGAACTGTCTGATGTACCGAAAAGAGGATGGAAAATATCAGCTCGACCTGTGGTATGCAAATTTCAGGGTGTTTCGCGATGCGGGCGTGCCAGATCAGAATATCGAAGTGACAGATGTGTGTACCTGCTGTAATCCATCGCTTTTGTTCAGCCACAGAGCCAGCGGGGGAAAGCGCGGCAATCTCGGGGCTTTTTTGATGCTGAAGTAAGATATATATTTAGAAATATTTGTTTGAGAGGGAGCGGTTAACGACAGATGAGTGAGGAAAATCCAATAAAACCATATATACACCATGCGAAATATTATGAGACGGATCAGATGGGCATTGTTCACCATTCCAACTATATCCGCTGGATGGAGGAGGCGAGGATGGACGCGATGAGCCAGTTTGGGATCTCTTACCGGAGCATGGAGGAGGGCGGGATCATCAGCCCGGTTGTCTCCGTGTCCTGCCAGTACAAAAGCATGGTGCATTTTGACGACACCGTGCAGATCCAGGTGAAGGTGATCAAGTACAACGGCGTGCGGCTTGATCTGGAATACGAGATGACGGACAAGGAGTCCGGGGAACTCCGCACCAGAGGGACAAGCACGCACTGTTTTCTGGATCGGGAGGGGCGTGTCATTTCATTGAAGCGCGACCGCCCTGAGATCGATGAGCGGTTTCGGCGTCTTTCAACAGGATTTGCGGTTCTGCAAAGCGGGAACGTGGATAGTAAAATATAGAAAGGAATTGATATCAATGAGAGAAGTAACAGAGCAGCAGATACTGGCAATGGCACCGAATCCGGCTGCGGCATCAAATGGCAAAAAGATATCCCAGAAGGGCGGATTTGTCAAGCTTGAGCGGACGCAGGATGACACGCTCTATATGGGGGAGTGCACAGGAAGCGGCAAGAATAATTATATCACGTCGGCGGATTACATAGATGAGGACAACCCGGTGTTCCGCTGCACCTGTCCGAGCAGGCAGTTTCCGTGCAAGCACAGTCTGGCGCTGATGTATGAAATGCTTGCGAAAAAAGAGTTTGGGATCTGTGAGGTTCCGGAGGATATCCTCAAGAAGCGCGAGAAGAAGCAGGCAAAGGAGAATAAGGCGAACGAGGCTGCAAAACCGGAGAGTGAGATGACCGAGGAGGAGAAGCAGAAGGCCGAGAAGAAGAAGGCGTCTGCCGCAAGGACTGCGAAAAACGCAAAGGTGAAAAAATTGAAATCCCAGATTGAAGGGCTTGATATGGTGGAGAAAGTGGTCAATGAACTGATGGCGGCAGGGCTTGGAACGATCGGCGGCGCCTCGCTCAAGACGTATCAGCAGCTTGCAAAGCAGATGGGCGACTATTATCTGCCGGGACCGCAGAGACTGTGCAACCAGCTTTTGATCGAGATCACGGCGTTTCAGAAGGATCAGGACGAGGTGCACTACGACGCTGCGATCAGCGTGCTCGAGAAATTGTGGACCCTGATCAAAAAGTCGCGTCAGTACATCAACGAAAAGCTTGCGAATGATGATGTCGCTCTGGAGGATACGGTCCTGTATGAGGAGCTTGGCGGTATCTGGAAGCTGTCCGAATTGGAAGAATTGGGAAAGAGCAAAAAGAATGCGGCTCTGATGCAGTTATCATTCTGGGTGACATTTGACGAGGCGCGGAAGGAATATATTGACACGGGCTGCTGGGCGGATCTGGACAGCGGGGAGATCTATATGAACTACAATTACCGGCCGCTGAAATCCCTGAAATATGTGAAGCAGGAGGATAGTGTCTTTGGCGTTGCGAAAGTACCGAGCGCGGTGTTCTATCCGGGTGACGGCAATGTCAGGGTCCGCTGGGACAGCGCGCAGATCCGGGAGTATGAGCAGGCGGATTACGATGCAGTATTCCAGCATGCAGTCCCCTCTGTCAAACAGGAGGCAAAGGCTGTCAAGAACTTTCTCAAAAACGCGATAACACAGCCCATGATGATCAAACTGATCGCCTTTAACAGGATCGGAAAAACGGACGGGGGTTACGTGCTGGCTGACAAAAATGACGACACAATCCTGCTCGGAAATATGCCTGGAATGGAGGATACGACGCTGCGCCTCTCGATGCTTCCCAATGGCGGACTGCTCAGGGATCAGGTACTTCTCGGCGCCTTTTACTATAACAGGGAGAACCGGAGGCTCATGGTGCAGCCACTCAGTATCATCACGCATGATACGGTCGTGCGCCTCCTGTACTAATAAATATAATACATAGATCCGAATGACGCATTGAAATAGATGGTAAATGAGTGATTCAGGAAATGAAGAGGTATGACAGGATGAGACGCAGATTTAATATAACGGGATTCTGCAGTCCGCAGCGGCATTATATGGTGAGGCTTGATGACAGATTAAAAGCCATCAAGGAAAATTATGTGGATGAGGGAAGTTATTTTGTGATCAACAGGGGACGGCAGTACGGAAAGACGACGACGCTGAATGCGCTGGAAGAGTATCTAAAAGGAGAGTATTTTGTCCTGTCTTTGGATTTTCAACTGATGGGGACAAAAGACTTTTCGGATGAGGTAATATTTGCAAATTCTTTTCGGAAAGATATTGCCATGGCACTGGAAGATGTGGAAGAACAGACGATTACTTTGCCGCGAACAGCATCTGATGGTGGTGCGTATGGTTTAAAGGAACTTTTCATCGATCTGAGCAAAATGTGCGGGAACAGTCCGCGTCCGGTCGTGCTGATGATCGATGAGGTTGACAGTGCGGGTAACAATCAGGTTTTTATCGACTTTCTGGCACAGCTCAGGGGATATTACCTCAAACGTGATAAAAGACCGATATTCCACTCCGTCATTCTGGCAGGTGTTTATAATATCAAGAATTTAAAATTGAAGCTGCGGCCTGAGTCAGAACATCAATATAACAGTCCATGGAATATGGCGGCTGATTTTAAAATAAATATGAGTTTTTCTATTGAACAGATTGCGTCCATGCTCAATGAGTATGAGACAGAGCACTGTACTGGAATGGATGTAAGGTCTGTGGCAGAAGAGATCTATCAGTACACATCAGGGTATCCGGTGCTTGTTTCATCTATCTGCAAATATATTGATGAGGATATTGCTGCTGACGCAGAGGATGTCCAACTGAGCAGGGCATGGTCAGAGGAAGGCGTGGCATGTGCGGTAAAGAGGATCTTAAAGGATAATCCTCCTCTATTTGAAAGCATGGCAAAGCAGCTTGACACATACAAGGATCTGCACAATATCATAGAGAACATTATATACCGCGGCAAGCGGATTCCTTTCAGCATGGAGGAGAGATCCATTCATCTCGGTGTCATGTTTGGATACCTGAAAGAGGAAAATGATCGTGTAGTGATCGCAAACCGTATTTTTGAGATGTGTCTGCTGAACATGTTCATGGCGAAAGAGGCCATCACCAGTGAGGTGTTTGCGAAAGGCGGGAGCGACAAGCCGCAGTTTATCAAAAACGGAAGACTGGACATGAAGCTGGTTCTTGAAAAATTTGTGGAATATTTTGATGAGATCTACAACAGGAAGGATGCAGGTTTCGTCGAAAAATACGGGCGCAAATTTTTCCTGCTATATCTGAAGCCGATCATCAACGGCACAGGAAATTATTACATTGAAGCACAGACGAGGGACGAGCGGCGGACGGATGTCATCGTGGATTATCTCGGGGAACAGTTTATCATAGAGTTGAAGATCTGGCACGGAAAGGAGTACAACGAGCGGGGTGAGCGGCAGCTCACGGATTATCTGGAATATTATCATAAGGATAAAGGATACATGCTCAGTTTTAACTTTAACAAGGAAAAGGAAATCGGCGTCAAAGAGATCACTGTATGTGGTAAGACAATCGTAGAGGCTGTCGTGTAGAGAGGGGGGATCCGATGCAGGCGCAGATTGTCGCAAAAGATTTTAAGAAATACGGGATCTATGAGTTGGAGTTTTGGAGGATTTAATATATGAATACAGAACCGATTTATGAATTGCGCGAGCGTCTTCGCGCGGCTGCTATGGCAGGAACAAGCCTGCTGTCTGAGGATTTTCGATTGAAGCGCGCCTGTGAGGCATTCAGGCCGCTGGAGAAGGCTTCGCCTGTATTTGCCAAGGTAGGACAGTTGGCAGCGAAGCTGACAGAGCCGGACTGCCAGGATCCGCAGGGAGCGCTGCTGGATGCGATCACGCTGGTGGATGCTGTCATATGCACACTTGGCACAGTGGATGTGGCGGGGGAGATCGAATATGCCGAGGTACTGAACACGGAGGAAAACATGGGCAGTCTGATCGTCAATGCGCCGTATTCCACCTTGAAGGAACTGCTGGAGGCGCTGACGACATCGGGCAGCGGTCATTATGGGACGGTGTGCGATACACATGATCATCACCCGGAGCTATTTCGGGATTATCGCGTGAAGCACACACTGGTGCAGGCGCTGGGCGCTTCCTATTCCGAACTTGCGGAAGATGTGGAGCATTGGCTGATCGAAGATGACGACAAGACGATCCTGCCAGCGCTGTATAAAGATTTTGACCCAAAAGGAAAGAAAGAGATGGTGCGCCGCGTCAGGGTGATCGGCGCGCTTGCAGGCGCTGATGCCAACGATTTTTATATCAAAATGCTTGGAGAGGCGCAGAAAGATGTGCGCACAGAGTTGATCAAGGCGCTCCGCTATGAGCCGGGCAATGTCTCACTGCTCCTGGATCTGTCCAAAACGGAAAAAGGAAAGAACAAGGACAAGGTTTATGAGATGCTCGCGGCGGTACAGGATGAGCGTGTAAAAGATTTTTACAGAGAGCTTGCAAAGAAAAAGCCGGACAATGCCTTAAAATATCTGCGAAATACAACGGCAGAATGGGCGGCAGAGCTGGTGGCTGATCTCTCTGATGATTTGGTCGCCAAACTGGATACTGCGGCCAGTGTCCCGGAAAAAGAAAAGCAGGAGCTATTGGGCAGGCTGCGGTCTGTTGTGCGCGCTCTTTTCGGAAAAGGGGGAACGCGGATCTGTGAATGCTACCGGAACCTGCTCGCACAAAAAGAAAAAATCAATGCGCTGCTCAGAGAAACATGGAAAGAACCCAAAAATTCGTATGAAAAGGATGTCCTGCAGTATGGCGCGCTGATGCCCCCGCAATTCTGGTACAAGACAAAGGGCATGGATATCGAGGCCTCACTTGGGAAATTTCTGCATCATTCTGTCATAGTGAACCCGGATCCGGCGCTGCAGGCGCTTGCGCTGGAACTGTATCAGAATGGAAATTCCGGGAAGACAAACGCAAAATTCCTGTCGGCCGCCGCGACGGTAAAACTTTCTGGAGATGAGAAGTGCGTGGACTGGCTCGAAAGGCAGACTACGGAAAAAGTGCTGCTTATCTCAAAACGTTCCGGAGAGCGTCTGATGGCAGTCATAGAGGCTGTGAATTATATTATGTGGGACAGAAAAGAGAACAGGTATCATCTGTATGGTTCTTATGTGGATTGCGATCCGGAAGATTTACATGCGGGAAGGTGGAATGGACTGGTCTATGAGGATGACTTTTATTCTGATTACGGCAATGTTGAGAGGAATATCGAACTGCCGCACGCAGGAGAGCTGATCGGCTGGCTGATCAGACAGGAAGCGTCGCAGCAGCTGGAGAAGGTACTGGCGCAGCTGGCGCCGGCGAACGACGAGGCGCTGTGCAGGGAAATAGGGGAATATTTTTATCAGAGGATATTGAACGCATCGAACAACGACAGGAACCGGCTTGTGAATTATCTGAAGCTGTGCGGCTGGAAAGACTGCAGGGGGCTGGGCGTAAACGTTGTAAAAAAAGATCCGGGCATCACGATGTGGAACCTCTATGGCTGGCTGATAAGCCTGCCTGGCAGTAAAGAGGCGATCATGGAGGAGATGCGTACAGTCTGCCGCATGATAAAGAGCGGTGAGCTGAAGGTGAAAAAATTGAACACGGAAGAGCTGGAAGGATACATGGACAGATGGTATATGGCATAGCAGGCGCAAGGCGGCTATTTTGAAAAATGGAGGGAAATATGAGCGAAGAATTATTGAGACTGCCGGCGGAGCAGTTGTTTCAGAACGAGATTGATGCTTTGATCGCGGCGGAGAAAAATCCGGTTCCGTCAGGGTGGCGCATGTCACCCCAGTCTGTAAAGACGTATATCTGCGGGGGAAAGGCTGGAAAGACGAAGATCACACCCAAATACATAGGGCATGAGCGGCTTGTGGAGATCGCGATATCGACACTTGTGACAGACAGGGCGCTATTGCTGATCGGGGAGCCGGGAACTGCGAAAAGCTGGCTTTCCGAGCATCTGACAGCGGCTATTAACGGCGATTCCACCAAGGTGATACAGGGAACTGCAGGAACGACGGAGGAACAGATCAAGTACTCGTGGAATTATGCGATGCTGATCGCGCAGGGACCGTCGCATGCGGCGATGCTCAAGAGTCCGGTATTCAATGCGATGGAGACCGGAACCATCGCGCGCGTCGAGGAGATCTCGCGCTGTGCGTCGGAGGTTCAGGACGCGCTGATCTCCATTTTGTCAGAAAAGAGGATCTCTGTCCCCGAGCTTGCGGTGGAAGTGGCGGCGAAAAAGGGTTTCTCGGTGATCGCGACGGCAAACACGAGGGATAAGGGTGTCAACGAGATGTCCGCCGCGCTCAAGCGCCGTTTCAACATCGTGGTGCTCCCTGCGCCCGCGAATCTGGATTCCGAGATGGAGATCGTGAGAACCCGTGTGACACAGCTGTCCGAAAATCTGGACCTGAATGCGAAACTGCCCGAGGATGAAGTGATCGAGAAGGTGTGCACGATATTCAGGGAGCTGCGCCGCGGGGAGACGCTGGACCGTGCGCAGAAGGTGAAGGGGACATCGGGTGTGCTCTCCACCGCGGAGGCGATATCGCTCCTGTGCAACAGCATGGCGCTGGCAGGAAGCTTTGGAAACGGTACGATCACCAACGAGGATCTGGCGGCAGCACTGCAGGGAGCTGTCATCAAGGACGAGGAAAAGGATCAGGTGGCATGGAAGGAGTATCTGGAAAATGTCATGAAGAAGCGCGGATCCGAGTGGCTGGGACTGTACAAGGCGTGCAGGAAGCTTGAATGAAAGTGCAGAAAGCCGCAAAGAACAGAATCGCTGTATGTGCCATCGGTTTTGCCGTGATCCTGACTGCCGCTTTTCTCATCGTCAGATTTTGTGCGCCGGGAAAGGAGCCGGTCGAAGTGAAAACGGATCAGGATGCCAGGGATGTGTACCAGATCGCGGTACTGGAGGATCTCGAAGGTTTTATCAGGAAAGTGAGAGATGGGGAGACAGATCTCGACGCGCAGCTCACAGCGGATATTTTTCTGAATGATCCATCTGATCATGAGAACTGGGGACAGACACCACCAGCGTATCAGTGTCCTATGATACCGGAGTATAGTGGGACTTTTGACGGAAACGGCTACTCGCTGATCGGCTATTATTCTGCGCATCACCCTGTTTTTGAAGAGGTAACGGAGGGAGGGTGTATTCGGGATCTCAACATCCGTCTGTCATACTTTTCGGTCTCATATGAAAACAGGGATATCCCGGATCAGGAGAGTGACGCGGATGACGAGGCGGGCATCCATGTAGCGGCGGGCTTATGTGGATTTAATTACGGAAAGATCGAGAACTGTGCTGTCGAGGGAACCGTGCTTGGCGACGGGATGGCGGCGGGCATCGTGGCTTATAATGGAGGGCTTGTGAAGGACTGCTCATTCTCGGGAACGGTCGAGGGCGGAAGATGTATGCTGCGCCCGGAAGAGTCGTTTGACATCGACCGCCCCAGATGGCATGCCGGAGGTATCGTTATAAACAATTACAAAAGTGGAACGATCAGCGGATGTGTGAACCGTGGCGAGATCACACTGCACACAGGCGGCTTGAAAATATGGCGGTCTGGGGGCGGCTATGCGGACAGGATCCAGATCGAGTCCTGTGCCGGCGGTCTTGCGGGCAGAAATAATGGTCTTATGGCAGACTGTACGAACGAGGGAACGGTCTCTAGCGCAAGGGTTCTAGGGGGGATCGCCGGGGCAAATTCCGGCGATATCCGCGACTGTGCGAACAAGGGCAGTGTCATCATGCTGTCGGAGGCAGAAGATATCAAAGCGGATTATATGGGACGTGAGGAGTATGCCGCCGCAGGGATCAGCGGGTACAATACGGGCGGTATTTCCAACTGTTACAACGCAGGTTCTGTCCGCATGGAAGAGGGCGAAGATAAGGGATATGTCTACGGGATCTCCCAGAATATGAGTGCCTGGTTTGACAATGCGGGCGGGTGCGTGAACTGCTATTATCTTGCCGGTAAGACGGAGCAGCGATATCGGTATTCCGGTGTCTATCAATTGTCGGAAAGAGAGATGGAGGACATCGGGTCATATCTTTATGGAGCACGCGCCCTAGCCGATACCGAGGGGTACCGCACGCTGTATGCGGGGATGGATGTAGCGGGAACCGGGGAGACGGATTACATCAGACTCTCTGTCGGCCCGGAGGAAGATATGGTCTACAAGGTAAAGGCGGGCGACAGTCTGTGGAAGATCGCGGAGGATCTTTACGGCGATGGCAGCTACTACGACCGGCTGATCCTGCCAAAGGAGAGCGGGGATAAGGCTGTCATCCATCCGGAGGACGAGGTGGTCGTGCCGCATCTGGAGTACTATCTGCTGCGGGCGTTGGACGAGAGGTCATTTGGCGGTGTTGAGGCAAGGGGGAAGGACGGATCAATTGATGCGGCTGCGTCTTTTGCCAAAAAGGAGTCTGCCGGCTGGCTGTATGTCTATTACCTGGCGGAGACGGCAGGAGACAAAGGCATGTCGGTGATCACGCCGTCGCAGGAGGAAAGCGATACATGGCTGATGGCAGATGCGGAGCCTGCGGTTTTTCCGTCGTGTATCTTTTTTCAGGTGACGTCGAACGAGGAGGGCGATTTCTTTGCCGGGGACTGGAAAAAGGCACAGGAGAGTATCCGCGCCAGTGCAGGGCATTATCTTGGCAGTGACTGCTGGGGGCTTCATTTTTACAGATACATGCTGGATAATGGGGAAAAGCTGTACGGATACTCGTTTCGCTGTTATGCGTACCAGCCTGGCATAGCCCAAAAGCAGGTTCTGGACTGCGCCGTTTTTTACCGCATGCGGGAAGGACTGCTTGCGGAGTTTATCGGCGTGGAGGAACACCGTCAGGAATCGGATCTGCCTGCGGCTGTCCGTTATCTGGCGGCGATCGTGGATCAGGAGATCCAGGTCGCCGAGGAGCCGGTATACGATCTCGGCATGTATCTTGGCAGGGAATACTGGGCGTTTCCATCGCTGCACAATCCCTTTGCGATCGTAAAAAACGGGTGAGGAACATATATTAAGAGTAGGAGTGGGGATATGAAAAATCCAAATTTTTTCGGAATACGGCATCTGTCGCCTGCCGGAGCATATTATCTGAAAGGATTTCTCGATGAGAAGAGACCGAAACTTGTTCTGGTGGAGGGGCCGAGCGATTTTGGAGATATGCTCTCCGACATGGTGCGCGGGGAGACAAAACCGCCGATCGCAGTGCTCGCGTACACAAAAGAAGCGCCTGTGAGGACGGTTCTGTATCCTTTTGCAGAGTACTCACCGGAATATCAGGCGATCTGGTGGTGTCATGAGCATCATGTGGAGTGCCGTTTCATGGATCTGCCCTCGGAAACCTTTCTGGCGATCCCCGAATGCGGTATGCAGGAAGCGGAGGGGGAGGAGGCACGGGTCAGTGTCTATGAGCAGCTCGACCAGAAGAGCGGTGAGGACGGGCACGATACATTCTGGGAGCGCGTCATGGAACAGGCGGGGAGCATGGAAGCTTATCATGTGGGGGCGAACAATTTTGGCGCCAATATCAGAAGTCTCACGGAAGGAAAAGAAAATGACTGGGCGGAGACGGTGCTCCGCGAGGCGTATATGCGCCAGCAGATCAGGAAGGCTGTGGACGCCGGCATGGAACCGCAGGACATTGTCGTGGTGACAGGCTCCTATCACGTGGAGGGGCTCAAAAGCTGGCAGGACGCCGATGAGGATCTGTCCGGGATGCCTAAGGTGGAGGCAAACCATACCCTGATGCCGTACTCGTATTACCGTCTTTCGACGAGAGCGGGATATGGCGCCGGCAACAAGGCGCCCGCCTACTATGCGCTCTTGTGGGAAGGGCTGAATAAGGGCGAGCCGATGTATGCGGTCTACAGCTATCTGATACGTCTTGCCAAATACCAGCGCGAAAAAGGAAATCCGGTCTCGTCGGCTTCGGTGATCGAGGCAGTCCGGCTGGCGATGTCCCTGGCACAGCTTCGGGGCGGGACGATCGCGTCGCTGCGCGATCTGCGCGATGCGGCGGAGACCTGTATCGGAGAGGGAAGTGTGTCCAATATTATCCTCGCGACTGCCGACACGGAGATCGGAACGGCGATCGGGGCGCTGCCTGACGGGGTGAGCCGCACCAGTATCCAGGAGGATTTTTACAGACAGTTAAAGGATCTGAAGCTTGAGAAGTACCGCGATATCACGGCGCAGGATCTGATGCTCGACCTGCGTGAGAACAGGCGTGTCAGTTCAGAGAAGTCCGCTTTTATCGACCTGCACCGATCGTTTTTCCTGCACCGGCTCCGGGTCATCAAGGTGAGCTTTGCCCAGCAGCAGGCGGTCAGCCAGGACAATGCGACATGGTCGGAGCACTGGGTGGTGCGGTGGACGCCGGAGGCGGAGATCGAGCTGGTGGAGTCGGCTTTGAAGGGCGACACGATTGACGGTGCGGCTTCGTTTGCCATGAAGGAGCGCGTGGAGAACGCGGGGAACATGGGAGACATTGCGCTTGTCATAGAGGATGCCTGCTGCTGTGGCATGGAGAAAGCGGTCAGCTACGCGACGGCAGCATTGCAGCGAATGGCGGTGGACGCCGCCTCGGTGGAGGACCTGGCAAAGACAGCGCAGCGGCTGTCGGTGGTCGTACAGTATGGAAATATCCGCAGGATCGATGCGAAACCTTTGGAACCGATCCTGCAGCAGTTGTTTTACAGAGCCTGTCTGATTCTGGAACAGGCCTGCGTGTGCGATGACGCGGCGAGCAAGGTGATCATCACGGCGATGGAGCAACTCAACAGCGCGGAGCTGGCACATGATTTTCTGGACAATGCGGAGTGGATCAAGGTACTTGACAATATTTCGGAGCGGGACGACCTGAACACGAAGCTGTCGGGTTTTGCGGCGGCGATCCTGCTGGAGCGCGGCAGCATGGACACGCAGCAGCTCCGCACGGAGGTGTCAAGGCGTCTGTCAAAGGGGATTCCCGCGGATCTGGGTGCCGGCTGGTTTGAGGGACTGGCGATGAAGAACAGGTATGCACTGATCGCCAGGCTGTCTCTGTGGGAGAGCCTGAACGATTATCTCGACACGCTGGACGATGAGGAGTTCAAGCGCGCCCTGGTGTTCCTGCGCCGCGCCTTTGCGGATTTCTCCGCGGCGGAGAAGGACCAGATCGCGGAGAATCTCGGCGAGATACTGGGGCTGAACGGTCAGGAGGTCAGCGAGGTGGTGAACGCCGTGCTCGACGAGAGTGCGCAGGAGATGATCGAGGGTCTGGATGATTTTGATTTTGACTTGTAAATAATGTAGGAATGAGGAAGAATATGCAGAAAAGTATAGATTATTTACTGGAAGATCTGGATGAAGGGGATTATGATAAGGTTGTTTCCTATATCGAATTTTTAGTGGATGCTAAAAAGAAAAAGAGGAAAGAAGAGCGGGCGGCGGAGGAACAGGTAGATGTTGACATGATTGTAGCTTCTCTGGTTGGTTCTATTCCGGATACGGGTAAAACGCTGGAAGAATACAGAAGTGAGAGGTTAAAAAAGTATGAAATATCTGATTGATACCAATGTTATCCTCGATGTGCTTCTAAAAAGAGAACCTTTTTACAAGAGTTGTGCCAGTGTACTGACTTTGGCACGACGTAAGGAAATTGAGTTGTATGTATCAGCATCTGCGATCACGGATATATATTATATCGCGAATCAGGCACTGAGAGATAGGGCAGAAGTCAAAAGTCTTATTGTTAAATTGATAAAAGTAGTTTCGGTAGCGGGTATTTCGGAAGATGAGATACAAAAGGCACTTGCGCTGCCATGGAAAGATTTTGAGGATTCTGTACAGTATTCAGTTGCTTTACTGCAGAAAATGGATGGGATTGTAACGCGGAATCCTAAGGATTATAAAGAGGCAGAAATGAAAGTGTGGGATCCGGAAGAAATCGTATCGTGGTGGAACTGAGGAGGATTCATATGGAAGTGAAAGAACAGATCAGCCGTTGGCGGCTGATCCTTGGGCAGGAGAGTGACAGGCGCCTGTCGGGAATGACAGACCTTGCGCTGACGCAGGAGCAGGATCTGATGGACCAGGCGCTGGCTTCCATCTATAACCGGACAGAGTCGGGCGGCTTTGGCGGAGCAGGCGGCGGTGGTGCAGGTGGTGGGAAGGGGCCGTCCAATCCGCAGATCAGCCGCTGGCTCGGCGATGTGCGGACGCTGTTTGACAAGGAACTGGTGACAGTCATTCAAAACGACGCAGTGGCGCGCTGCGGCCTGAAACAACTGTTGTTTGAGCCGGAGCTTCTGGAGAATATGGAGCCGGATATCAATCTGGCGTCCACGATCCTGATGTTAAAAGACCAGATACCGAAGCGATCCAAGGAGAGCGTCCGCGAATTTATCAAGAAGATCGTGGAAGAGATCAATAAACTTCTGGAACAGGATATCCGGCGTGCTGTGACTGCTGCAGTCAACAAGAAAAAGCACTCACCGATCCCTTCCGCGTCGGCGATGGATTACAAGATGACGATCAGCCGCAATCTAAAGCATTATAATGCAGAGCTAAAGACGATCGTACCCGAGCATTTTTACTTTTTTGACCGGACGAGTACGACTGCGGCGAACAAGTGGACCATCATACTCGATATTGACCAGAGCGGTTCGATGGGAGAGTCCGTGATCTATTCCTCGATCATCAGCTGCATTCTGGCGAGCATGGCGAGCATCAGGACAAGGATCGTCGCGTTTGACACCAATATCGTTGACCTGACAGAAAAGAGTGATGATCCGGTCGATCTGCTGTTTGGATTCCAGTTAGGAGGCGGCACGGATATCAACAAGTCAGTTGCCTACTGTGAGCAGTTTATCGAGAATCCGGCAAAAACACTGTTTTTCCTGATATCCGATCTGGAGGAGGGCGGAAACAGGGCGGCATTGCTGCGGCGTATCGGCGATCTGAAGGAATCCGGGGTGACTGTGGTCAGCCTGCTCGCGATCGCGGACGGCGGAAAGCCTTATTATGATACGCAGATGGCGCAGAAGCTTGCAGGACTCGGCGTACCGTGTTTTGCATGCACGCCGGAGCTCTTGCCGGCACTGCTCGAGAAAGCATTGAAGGGACAGGACTTGTCACAGTTTGATAAAAAAACGAAGTAGATGGGATGGAGTAATATCAGATGGCAGCGCAGGGAGAAACAAAGGAGAGTACCCGGATCAGAATACGGGAACCGAAGCAGTATAAAGTGATCATGCACAATGACGATTTTACCACAATGGACTTTGTGGTTGACATACTGAGGGATATCTTTCACAAAGACGAGATGGAGGCGGAGCGGCTGATGCTGCTGGTGCATGAGGTGGGAAAGGCCGTGGTGGGTTCGTATCCGTACGACATTGCCGTCTCCAAAGTGCAGACAGCGGCGGCAAGGGCGAAAGCGGAGGGATTTCCGTTTCGGATGACACTGGAATAAAAACATGAAACCAGAGGGCGGCATTCTCCGCGGTGTGTTGAAAAATGATGGAGGAAAGTTATGCAGGTAACAAGAGAGGTGGCGGAGATCATCAATTCCGTGGTGGTTCTGGCAAAGAACAGGCATTATGAGCTTGTGACGCCGGAGCTGGTGCTGTATGTCATATGCGGCAACAAGATCTTTGCGGAGGCGTTTGAGGACTGCGGCGGAAATATTTCGGAGCTGTCGGAGCAGTTGGAAGGCTATTTCAATCAATATATGGTCTCTGTCAGCCCGGAGGGAAACGCATCTGCGGATCCGGATCGAAACCCGGAGTTTTCCGCTGGAATGGGAACCATGCTGTCTTTTGCATGGCAGTCGGCGCAGGGCAGCGGGAAAAATGTCGTCGGACTGATGCACATTATCCATGCCATGTTTGAGCTGGAGGAGAGCTATGCTGTCTATTACATGCAATTGCAGGGGATAGAACACGCTGAGCTTCTGCAGCAGATGACCATATTATATGAGGAACTGTCCGCTGACAGGCGGGCGGCAGACGGCAGGCAGACGGGCAGCAGAGACCTGGCTGGTGGGACAGATGGTATGGATACGCTTGCGGAGGATGCGCAGGGAGAGGAAAAAACTGACAAAGTGTGGCAGCAGTTCACTGTCTGTCTGAACGACGCGCTGGAGGGGGTCAATCCGCTGATCGGCAGGGAGGACGAGCTTGAGCGTACGATGCAGATCCTGTGCCGCAAGGAGAAGAACAATCCGCTCCACATCGGTGAGCCGGGTGTCGGCAAGACGGCGATCACCTATGGCCTTGCCCGTCTGATCGAGGAGGACCGGGTTCCGGAGCCGTTAAAAAATGCGAAGATCTTTTCGCTGGATCTCGGAAGCCTGATCGCGGGGACGCAGTTTCGCGGTGATTTTGAGAAACGGTTTAAACGGGTCATGGACAGTATCAGCCGCGAGGAGAAGCCGATCGTCTACATCGATGAGATTCATAATATCGTCGGCGCCGGTGCGGTGAACGGAGGTTCTTTTGACATCTCAAATATGTTAAAGCCCTACCTGGCGGCAGGCAGTATCCGCTTTATCGGCGCCACGACCTACGAGGAGTACAAGAAGCATTTCGAGAAGAGCAGGAGCCTGGTGCGCCGCTTTCAGAATATTGATATCAGGGAACCCGGTATAGAAGACGCCACGCGCATTCTGGAGGGGCTGAAAAAGAGTTATGAGAAATTCCATGGGGTGACGTATGGAAAGGGCGTGATCGCGTATGCGGTCAGTATGAGTGCGAAGTATGTCAATGAGCGCTGTCTGCCGGACAAGGCGATCGACCTGATCGACGAGGCGGGGGCTTACCGCCGTCTGCACCCGCTTGAGCAGAAAACGCAGACTGTGGGGAAAGGCCTGATCGACGAGATTCTGTCCAAAACCTGTCAGATCCCGAAACAGGTGGTGGAGCATGATGAGATCGAGACGCTTGCAACGCTTGAAAAACGGCTGATGAACCGCGTGTATGGACAGAATGAGGCGATCGCGCAGGTGGTCAATGCGGTGAAATTCTCAAGGGCAGGGCTTCTGGAGGAGGGAAAGCCGCTGGCGAGCCTGCTGTTTGTGGGACCGACAGGCGTCGGCAAGACGGAGATCGCACGGAGTCTGGCGGACGAGCTTGGCGTGAAGCTGATCCGCTTTGACATGAGTGAGTACGAGGAAAAACATGCGGTCGCGAAGCTGATCGGTTCGCCGGCAGGATATGTCGGCTATGAGGAGGGCGGTCTTTTGACGGAGGAGATCCGCAAGAATCCCCATGCCGTGCTGCTGCTGGACGAGATTGAGAAAGCCCACCCGGACATTTACAACATTCTCCTGCAGGTGATGGACTACGCCACGCTCACGGACAATCAGGGCAGAAAGGCAGATTTCCGCAACGTGATCGTCATCATGACCTCCAATGCGGGGGCAAGCCGGATCGGCAGGCACGGAATCGGGTTTATGGGACAGGATGTCAGGGCGGACGTGATCATGGAGGAGGTAAAGCGGATATTCCAGCCGGAATTCCGAAACCGCCTGAACAAGATCGTCGTCTTTCATGGGATGGACGATACGATGGCAGGGCAGATCACGGAGAAAAAGCTCGGAGAACTGCAGAAGCTGCTCCTGGCGAAAAAAGTGGAGCTGTCGGTGGATGCGGCGGCGAAGAAACTGCTGAAAAGGAAGGGGATCTCCACGGAATTCGGCGCAAGGGAGATCGACCGCGTGATCCAGGGCGAGATAAAGCCGCTCCTGGTGGACGAGATCCTGTTTGGCAGGCTGAAAAAAGGCGGAAAATGCAGGCTGGCAGCCGCAGAGGACAAATTTTTGCTGCAATATCCGCAGGAGAAAGGCCGAAAGAATGTTCGAACAAAGGTGAAAGTTTTATAAGTGAGAAGGTGATCGATCATGCCTGTTTTTCGCATCAGTGACAAAGAAATATCATTTCCGGATCCAACGCTCGCAAGGGACGACGGGCTTCTCGCTGTGGGAGGAGATCTGTGTGTCGAGCGTCTTCTGCTGGCATACACGCACGGGATCTTTCCGTGGTATGAACCTGGGGAGGAAATCCTGTGGTGGTGTCCCAAAGAGCGCTTTGTCATCTTTCCAGAAGAGATCCACATCTCCCATTCCATGAAGAAATATATGAAGAAACACGAATTGCGGGTGGTTCTGAACAGGGATTTTGCAGATACCATGCATCGCTGCCGCATCAAGAGAGAGTTTAACGGCGGCACGTGGATATCGGACGAGATGGAAGCGGCATACCGCCGACTGCATGAACAGGGGTATGCGGTCAGTGTGGAGGTTTTTGAGGACGGTGAGCTTGCGGGCGGGTTTTATGGCGTCTGCATCGGCAAATGTTTTTTCGGCGAGAGTATGTTTTCTGAGAAAGAGAACGGTTCCAAGACAGCGCTGATCGCTTTTGCGCAGCTTCTGGAGCAGCAGGGCTTTCTGCTGATCGACTGCCAGTTCCACACGGACCATCTGGAGAGCATGGGCGGCAGATACATCTCATGGGAAGAATATGACGGACTGCTCAGGGAGGGTCTTCGTCCTAAAGAACCGGATCCATAAGGATCACAGCGGCAATTCCTGAAAATCGATCCACAGGGTGTCATAAATGTTCACTTTGACCTTGTCCTCAAAGGTGTACGACGTGGGAAAGGAGCTTTGTTCAAAGTAATACACAGAGATCTCCCTTACCATCGGATCCACGATCCAGTATTCACGGACACCTGCCTTGACATAAAGGTTCAGTTTCCGGACGTAATCGTGGGCGGTGTTGGTCGGCGAGGCGACCTCCACGATCCAGTCGGGCGCGCCGGAGCAGCCCTTGTCTGTGAGCTTGTCTGGATCGCAGATGACACTGATATCCGGTTCCACGATCGTGTTCCTGTCATTGAACAGCTTGACGGCAAATGGCCCCGGATAGATTTTGCAGGAACCCTTTTCGGCATCAATGTAATTTCCGATCTTTTTAATGAAATAGCCAACAATCTCCTGATGTGTGCGGTTTGGCGACGCCATGTCGTAGAATTTGCCGTCGATCAGCTCGGCATGCATATCGTCGGGGAGATTGTAGTAGTCCTCCTCTGTAAAGCAATTGTTTATTCTTGCTGATTCCATAGAAACTCCTTTCTCTGTCAGGGATAAAATATATTATGATGATCATAGTATAGCATAACAGGGTTGCTGATGTAAAGAAAAGGGCTTTATCCTTTTTTCACATTATTTATAAATAGTTTGGTGGTGCAGTATTGCTTTGGGTGATAGAATAAGGATAACATATTAACAAAAGCGTATCAGACAACGTATTCCCGAAGTCCGGGGCACGCTGCATAAACAGGAGGAGAAGAGATGGATTTTTTTGATAAGACAACGAAAGTCGTAAGGGAGATCGGCAATGTGACAAAGGAGCAGACCGAGCTTGCAAATCTGAGGATTCAGAAGGCGGCAGTCGAGAAGAAGCTGGAGAGCCAGTATGCGGAGATCGGCAAGCGCTATGTCGCGTATATCGCGGATTCTTTCCGCACGGCTCCGTTTGATGTGTCAGATATATTGGACGTCATCAATCCGGATCTGGAAAAAGTGGCAGAGATCGCAGAGCAGATCGCGCAGAAGGATCAGCAGGTCAGACAGCATTCGCTGGAAAAGGACAGGAAAAAGGCGCTGGATCAGTTTGAGAGCGAGAAGCGCAAGCTGGATAAGGCGCGCGATCTGGACGTGATCTCGTTTGACGAGTATGAGGAAAAACTGGCGAAGGCACAGAGGAAGTTTGACAATTTTGAGACATTGAAAAAGATCCAGATGCAGTATGAGATGGACATCATCACCAAAGAAGAATATGAGGATAAGGTGCGCAATGTCCTGCAGTAAGGATCTGTGAATCTGCAGAGAAGTACAGGGGGGCGATCATTCGCCCCCTCTTCTTTGGGATTCTGTGTGAGGAGTTTGGATACGGGATAGAAAACTGGACGATCGTGTGGTAATATAAGGATGAAATATTTTTCAAACACGCTCTAGAAAAAGACAGGAAGGGTCATATGGAAGAACAACACAGAAGGCGCGTGCGCTACAAGGGGACGCACCCCAGAAGATTCGAGGAAAAATACAAGGAACACGATCCGGAGAGATACGCGGACACGGTCGAGAAAGTGATCAGCAAGGGCAGTACGCCGGCAGGCATGCACCGGTCCATCATGGTTCAGGAGATCCTGGACTTTCTGCAGATACAGCCAGGGCAAAAAGGACTGGATGCCACGCTTGGCTATGGCGGCCACACGCGCAGGATGCTGGAACAGCTGCAGGGCAGCGGCCATATCTATGCACTTGATGTGGATCCGATCGAGATCGTCAGGACAAAAGAACGGTTGGAGCGGGCCGGATATGGTCCGGAGATCCTGACGATCCTGCAGGAAAACTTTGCCGATATTGACCGGATCGCGGCGGAGCACGGACCGTTTGATTTTGTCCTCGCGGATCTGGGCGTGTCATCCATGCAGATCGATGATCCGGGCAGGGGTTTTTCTTACAAGGTGGAGGGACCGCTTGATCTGCGGCTGGATCCCGGACAGGGGGTATCTGCGGCAGAGCGCCTGAAAGAACTGACACAGGACGAGCTGACAGGAATGCTCGTAGAAAATGCAGACGAGCCCTATGCGGCAGAGATCGCCGCCGAGATCGTCAGGACACTGCGCCGCAGGGAGCCGATACAGACGACCACACAGCTAAAAGCAGTCATAGAGCGGGCGTTGTCCGCGCTGCCTGATGACGGCGGGAAGAGAGAGATCGTCAAAAAGACCTGTCAGCGCACATTTCAGGCACTGCGCATCGATGTGAACAGCGAATTCGAAGTGCTCGAAGCATTTCTCGGCAAGCTTCCCGATGTGCTGGCGCCGAACGGCAGGGCGGCGATCCTGACTTTTCACTCCGGCGAGGACAGAATGGTCAAGAAAGCCTTCAAACTGGGAAAGAAACAGGGCGTGTTCCGTGAGATCTCCGAGGAGGTCATGCGTCCGTCTGCGGAGGAATGCAGGCAGAACGGACGCGCGCGTTCCACCAAGATGCGCTGGGCGGTAAAGGACGGTTCAGAGACTAAATATCAATAGGAGAAAACAAAAATGGGCTATATTGAAGAGACAAACGAATTGCGGCTGGATTTTAAGAAGATCGCGGATATGTCCGGCCAGGAGGTGATCCCTGTCGCGATCCAGAACGCGGATACCAGCGAGGTGATCCTCGTGGCATATACCAACGAGCTGGCGCTGCTCGAGTCAGTCAGACTGCGCAGACTGGTGCTCTGGAGCACTTCGCGGAACGAGTTATGGCACAAGGGAAAGACATCGGGCAATGAGTTTGAACTGACAGAGATCCTGGTCAACTGCGAGCAGAATTCGCTGGTATACAAAGTCCGTCCGATGAATGGGAACATCTGTCACACGTCATACAGAGGAGTGGCAAACAATTGTTTCTACAGGCGGCTTGACATGGATACCATGAAGCTGGTGAATCTAAACGAGGAAGGAGCATGATAAAAGGGGAGGATCATATGCGGACAATGCATGAAAAATGAAATAGGAAGGAGCAGACATGAAAGTACAGGAAAGTTTATTTATTCAGAAAAAGAAACCGCTGCTAAAGAAGTTATTGGATATGTTGCTGGAGCGGTATCCGTATGCATCGATATTGGCGGAGGACGCAAAGTCAGGGAACTACAGTGTTTCAAGGAAAAATATGAGTGTCAGCGAGGCAAAACGCGGCACTTCCAGGGGATTCGTGGTGAAAGTATCGGATGGAAAGCATTATGCGGAGTATTCTTTTAACCAGATCGCGGAGCAAGATCTGGATGATCTCTGCGCCCGCATCGCGGAATTGGTGGAGTCCTCTGATAAGGTCATGCCAGAAGGCTTATGCGAGAGCGAATATCATGTGCCGGCAGAGGAAAAGGCGGAGTTTTGTGGCAGTACGGATTATGAGATCGATCCCGAAACGCTGGGAGATGATGCGATACTGGCGCATTTTGTAAAGATCAGGGATGAAGGACTGGCATTCAGTGAAAAGATCCTGGATTGCCAGGTGAGCGCCAGTTATCAGAGATACACGAAACTGTTCTGGTCGAGAGACCGCATGATGGAACAGAGTGTGATGTGGATGACAGGCCTGCTTTGTTTTGTCGCGGCTAAGGGGGAGGAGTTCAAGACATATTACCGGACGTATTCCAATCTCGGCGGTGCGGAGGTGCTTTCACAGATCGATTCGGATATCGAAGAATGCGCGAAAGCTGTGCTGGAGCTTCTCGACAGTGAGACGATCACGCCGGGAGAATACGACTGTATCTGTTCGCCGGAGGTCACAGGCATGATCGTGCATGAGGCGTTTGGCCATGGTGTCGAGATGGACATGTTTGTGAAGAAGCGTGCACTTGCGGAACAGTATGTGGGTGAGCGCGTGGCATCAGATCTTGTCACAATGCATGACGGCGCCACGGCAGCTAGGGAGGTGGCGACCTATTATTTTGATGATGAAGGAACGATGGCACACGATACGACAGTGATCGATCGGGGAATCCTGAAAAGCGGGATCAGTGACCTGCAGTCCGCCCTGGTACTGAACACAGAGCCGACTGGAAACGGGAGAAGGGAGAGTTTCCGCAGGAAGGCGTACACGCGCATGACCAACACCTTTTTTGAGGGTGGTGCAGACACAAAAGAAGAGATGATCGCATCGATCCGGTATGGATTCCTGCTGGAAAATCCGAAGAGCGGCATGGAAGATCCAAAGAACTGGGGAATTCAGTGCATGGTCAATATCGCGAGGGAGATCCGTGACGGCAGACTGACGGGGAAGATCTTTTCGCCGATCGTTCTCACAGGCTATGTACCAGATCTGTTAAAGTCGATCTCCATGATGTCAGAGAATGTGTATCTCGGCGGCAGCGGCATGTGCGGAAAAGGATATAAGGAGTGGGTGAAGGTATCGGATGGAGGTCCTTATATCAAGGCAAAGATCCGTCTGGGTTAAAGTATCAGGAAAGGCAGGGATAAAAGTTGATAGAACAGATCAAAGCTGTATTAGCGCAGCTGGGAATAAAAGAATATCGCATCATGGAGAGTGTGCAGGCGTCGATAGAATGCTTTTTTGTCAGGAAAAAACTGGATCTGAAGAGGCGGACAGATCTGACAGATTACGATGTTGTCGTATTTTGTCCGCATGAGCAGGACGGAAAAAAGAAACTTGGTTCTTCGGCGGTCATCATCCACCCGGAAATGGATACGGAAGAGATCAGGCGATCGCTGCAGAAAGCATACCATGCAGCAGCGCTGGTAAGCAACGAATACTATGAGCTGAATGCTGGAAAAAGGGAGGAGTTTGTCAGAGCGGACAGCCAGTTTGCGGGTCAGAGTCTCGAGGAGAGCACCCGGCAGATCGTGGAGGCGTTGTACGAAGCGGACAATTCTGAGAAAGTGTTTATCAATTCTGCGGAAGTATTCACGACGCGTACCGTGCGCCGGATCGTAAATTCCAGAGGGGTGGATGTCAGCTACGAGACATATCTGGTTTCCGGAGAGTATGTGGTACAGTGTGTCGAACCGCAGGATGTGGAGACATATCACCATTTTTCTTATCATGATGCCAAACTGGACGCATTGCGCCAGGATGTGGCGGAAGCGCTTGCGATGACACAGTCAAGGGCGGAGGCAGAAAGAGCGCCCAGGGCAGGAAAATACACGATCCTTCTGTCGGGGAAGAACCTGCAGGAGATCATGCAGTATTACTGCGGGCGTTCCAGTGCGGGCGTCGTTTACCAGAAGTATTCCAATTATCAGATCGGCGATCATGTGCAGGGCGATGCGATACAGGGCGATGCGCTCACGATATACATGAAAGCGAAAGAACCCTACAGCGATGAGGGGATCATGATGCATCTCGGTTCCCGTCGGCAGCAGGACGATGGAAGAGCTGAAAGCGTCCCCGTATCTGCACATCGTGAGCTTTTCGGATTTTCAGATGGATATCATGACCGGGCATTTTGGCGGGGAGATCCGCCTGGCGTTCCTGTATGACGGTGAAAAAGTGACACCCGTGACAGGCGGATCGGTCAACGGCAGTATCCTGGCAGTACAGGCAAATATGCTCTTTTCCAAAGAGCGCTATCAGAATGACGAATATGAGGGACCTTATGCGGTAAGGATCGAGGGCGTGGATGTAGCCGGGACAGATCAGGACCAATAGGTCAGGCTTTTCTGGACTTGCGGGCTGACAGCGCTGCGGTGAGATAGATGCAGGCGGCGCCAAGCGCGAGATACAGCAGCCGGGCGGCAATAAATCCGGCACCGACCGTAAATGCCGGCTCACCGTCCGCACCGGCAGGGAGCGTCAGCGGAACGGACGAGAAGTATCCCGCGCCAAAAAGGTCAAAGGCACCTGTGACATTGCAAAGGACAAGGACAGCCATCATCAAAACATAGATCAGGCCGCAGTGCAGGCTGCCGAGGAGCTGTCCCAGACCATTTACAAATATAAAACAAGGCAGCAGGAGCAGGACGGACGGCAGGATGAACGGCACAAAGTCGCGGAATCCAAAAAGGCGCATGTAAAACAACAGTGCGAGCAGGATCACCACGAGACAGATCAGCAGAAAGCAGATGCCGGCAGTCACCGTCCGTATCGTGACTTGGTCAAAGGGCGAGAACGGGGCGGCGGCTGTCAGGACCTCAACCTGCCGCTGCTTCTTACTGTAGTAACTTGACAGCAGGAGCAGAACAGTGACCGCCGCGACCGGGAGCGTCCTGCCGAGATAAGTGCAGTAGCTCCACACGGAAAAGGGTGCAGTGTACGCAGTGCCCCTGATGATGTCATAGGACAATAAAAACCATGCGGACAGGCCGTTCATGAGCAGCAGTCCCAAAAAGAGTCTGTTCATGAGCGCCCGCCGCAGTTCATAACACAATATTTTGAGAAAACACATCTTATTCAAGGTTCAGATCCTCCTCTGTCAATCCGCAGCAGCGCAGAAAATCTGCATATCGAAAATCGTTTTCATAATTATATTCCTCCCGTGCCATATACATCTGGCGCAGGATCTCGTCCATCTTGTCTTCGCCCCCGACCAGCTTCTCTGCTTTCAGGATCATCAGCGGCATGCGCTGATACTGGTTGATGACTTTGTTCGCAGACCGGATCTGCGCCTGATACAGTTCCGGGAGCAGATCGAGATATTCCGGGTGGCGGTTGTAGAAACTTCGGTTCTGTTCGTCCACGGCCTCCTTCCACGCATCGACGTAGTACTGTTGTGCATAGAGTTCTCCGTATTTTTCTTTGACAAGACGGTAAGTGGAGTAGACAGTCAGTCCCTCTGAACTCCACAGCTCCTCATCTGCACAGGAGAGTCCGAGTCCGCCCCACCACTGATGGAGCATCTCGTGGATAAAGACCTCTGTCGCACTGGCGCCCTTGTCCGTGTCGCTCAGTGTATCCGGCGCCAGCACAGTCTCAAACCATGTGGATACGCCGCGCAGCGCATAACCGCCCCCGAACATGGCGCTCTCCTGACGAAGGAGCAGGTGGTTGTTATTGGCTGAGAAGAGTTCCCCGTAATGTTCTGTGCCGTACGTGAGAATATCGATGATCGTCTGTTGGATATCATTTTTCGCGACAATCTCCTCATATGCCGTTCCATAGGCAAAATCAACCGCCAGGTCACCGATCCGAAAGGCGTCGACCGTGTAATATCCGGCTGTCAGATCGCCGATATATTTGGGACATCTCGCCCTCCAAGTTCTCGTTCCATCTCCGTTGTCGACGGAGTCAGTCATCAGTTCATGGTTCAGAAAGGGCGTCAGGTTGTCGGGGATCGTGATGTCAGCCACAGCAGCCTCGTCCACACCGGTATAGTAGTTTTCCAGGATAGGTACGATCGCAACGGAGGACAGTGAGATATAGTCGCGGTCGATCGTGTCCCGCACCATGGAGTTGGACCAGTATTTTCCCTGTGTAGGAAAACCGCTGTACTCGATCACAAGTGTCTTGCTGCAAAGCTGCTCCGGAAGCTCGAAATAAGTGGGGCGCTGTCCGTTGATATCGCTGTCCACGGTTCGAAATGGGATATTTTCACCGTCATAGGTCATTTTGGTGATCGTGTAGCCGGGGTTGAGATTCAGTACGTCCTCTCCGCGACAGGGAACCTGAATGTCATATTCCGCTTTTGCGGAGAGTGTTCCCGTTGCGGGATCCAGATCAAGGCTGTACCGGATCGCGCTGATCCTGTTGGCATCATCGATTTCCCATACATTGTCCGAAGCAACGTATTCATCGGGGCCATGGTCGATAAAGGGCTGAAAATCCCACAGAAGGATTCCGGCTGTGACGAACATGACGGCGGGTATCAGAACAGGCAGTTTTTGAATGTTTCTCAATATAGAAAAAACAAGCCCTCTCTGATATCTGCGGATACATAATATAGAAAACAGCCATATGCCCAGCGCGATACCAAGCCATAGAACCCGTGTGTACAGTCCGATCCGCAGAGGCCAGATGGTCGGGAAACCATCGGAGTACGTGATGACAAACGGATTGATCCAACGCATGAAGTAATCGGAGGCGGCGATCCCGCTGATGCTCACGCCGGCAAGCGCGATATACAGTATACAAGTCAGCTCGACGCGCCGCGTGATCTGGTAAAGCGCATCTGCAAACAGTATGGAGACCCACCAGGTCGGGAGCATGAATGCCATAAAATTTGCGAAGTAAAAGCCAGGTGAAAATAAGTAAGACATTTTGGAGGCGGTGCAGGGCAGATAGACCAGCGCAGTGAGTACAGTCACGGCTGCGGACAGTGTCATCAGCGCCAGTGTCCTTGCTGCGGACAGGAATGCGGGCGGTGCGACGGCGTCTGTCAGTACATGGACACAGCTGCGCTGCAGTCTGTCGGCCTCCAGGATCATGACCACCGCCCACACTATGGCGCCGGCAGTCGTTCCTGTCAGTACCGGTGTCAGAATGTAGTGGGCGGACATGGAACGGCCGCCGGAGAAGGCCGTCAGAAGATTGCCCAGCGGCAGTGAGAGTATGGACAGGATCGCCGCTATCGCTGCAGTCCGGGACAACAGCAGGCGCCTGAACTCGACACGGTATAAAGAAAACAGTCTCATATTGCGGCAGGCTCCTCTCGTATATTTTTCTGGTTTTCAGGCCGGTGGATACAGTACAGGTAGGCGTCTTCCAGCGTTGGTTCGCAGCTCTGCGCACAGGGGGGCAGATGTTCGGCGACAATGCGGGAGCGGATCCCGTCAGCCGTATGGACTTTGGAGACGATCTGACAGCCGTCCGGTGCATCATCGCCTGGCTGTGCGTGACAGGTTCCGACATGATGCACAGTCTGCGCGATGAGCTGGGCGGGTGTGCCGTCAAAGCGGATCAGGCCGTCGTGGATCACAAGCACCCGGTTACAGACCGCCTGCACATCTTCGACGATATGTGTGGAGAGCAGAACGATCTTGTCCTGCGCCATCTCCGAGAAAATGTTGCGGAATTTGACGCGCTCCTCGGGATCCAGACCGACAGTCGGCTCGTCCAGTATGATCAGCTGCGGATTGCCGAGGAGTGCCTGCGCGATCCCGACGCGCTGGCGCTGGCCGCCGGAGAGTCTGCGGATACGCGTCTTTCTCAGCGCTGTCATGTTTGTGCGTTCCAGCACTTCTGCGATCGCTTTGGAGTCCCTTATATTTTTGAGCGCCGCCATGTAGTCCAGAAACTGCCAGACTGTCAGCTCATCGTACAGTCCGAAGTTCTGCGGCAGATAGCCAAGCTGTGATTTCAGATATCTTTCCTGTGAGAGAAGCGGTTTGCCGTCTAATGAGATCTCCCCTTTGGTGGGCAGAAGCCCTGCGATCAACAGCTTCATCAGCGTCGTTTTTCCGGCGCCGTTGGGACCGAGTACACCGATGAAGTTCGGACTCTCTGCGCTGAGGGAAATGTCCTGCAGCGCCTTTTTGCCCGACGGATAGATCATGGTGATATGGCTGACATCGATTTTCATAACATTTTCTGTCTCCTTTGCAGATATTTGATTCATATATTCTATCATATCTTTTGCAGGAGTTGTCTGAAGATTGGGTGTATTTTATGTGGAGTTTGTGTGGAGAAGATGAATTATCCTGCGGCTGGAAAGACAGCAGTAAACCGTACCCCGTCGCCGGTGTTCTCGATGGTGTGGCGGACCTGACCGTTTTCCAGGATCATTCGCGTGATATAGAGTCCGAGCCCGCTGCCGTGTCCTGCCGATCCGCCTGCGCGGTAGAAGGCCTCAAAGAGATGGGGCAGATCCGCTTCACGGACATGTGCGCCGGCATTGTCCACGGTGAGCGCCGCAGTGTCCTGAGTGCGGGTAAGCCTTATGGAGATGCTGCCGTGTTCGGGCGAGTAGGTGACTGCATTGCCGATCACATTGCCGAGCGCCTTTTTTAATAGCGCCTCGTCCCCGTATATCTGGATACCGGGTTCTATCTCGATGGAAAAATGTATGGAGAGCGGCTCTGCATAGTCCATATATTCAGATGCGAGGGATCTTGTCATTGCAGACAGATCCACGGCAGTCACCGCTGGTTCAGTATTCATATCCATATGGGAGATCAGGAGCACTTCCCTGATAAAGTTGTTGAGGGACTGCAGGATCTCCGCGCTGCGCGCCAGATATTTTTCGCGGTCCTTGTAGACGCCGACCTGCATCTGCATGCCCTCGAGCTGTCCGATGACGACGGCGATCGGCGTCCTGAGTTCGTGGGAGACGCCTGAAAAGAAAAGCATTCTCCGGCGTTCGCGCTCCTTTTCAAGTGCGATCTCGTCCTCGAGCAGAGCGTTTCTGCGGTGGATCTCGTCGAGCGCTGTGTGCAGTTTGTCGGACAGCTCATTGATACTGCGCGACAGGATCCCGATCTCGTCATCGCGCAGATCCGGGCAGTACCAGCTAAAATCAAGGTTTGCGATCCTGTCCGCGATCCTGCTGATGCGGATGATGGGCCTGGTCATATGGCGCGAGAATAGGAACGCGCTGACGGAGGAGAGCAGGAGGATCAGGAGTGCGACATGCGGAATGCTTCTTTGCACCGCGGCTCTGATCTCATCGGAACGCGTGGGATCATAGCGGGCGATGAGCACATACTCATCGTCAGAATCCGCAAAACGGAATGGATACCGGGCTTCCGGCACGATCTCGCTGTGCCCGGTTTTTTGAAAGGTGAATGGACTGACAGTCTCTCCGCTCTGGTCGAGCAGGAGGAGTTCGGCGCCAGTCTGGCGGAGGAAATCTGTAAAGAGAGGTGTGCTGTCGCTCCTTGGCGTCGTCCAAAGACAGGAGACGAACTGCTCTGTCTGGCGCGCAAGGTTCCGGCGCGCGGACTTCTGATCAGCATAGGGGAGAAAGATCCAGATACAGCCGTAGGCAAACAGGGTGACTGACAGCGAGAGGAGTAGCAGCAGAAAAAAGGTTTTAAGGGTCAGCTTGTGCATCAGTTTGTTCATTTTGTCTCCTTTTTAATTTGTAACCGATGCCGCGGACTGTCTCGATGCAGTCCGCTGTGCCCAGCTTCCGCCGGATATTTTTCAGGTGCGTGTCGACAATGCGCGTATCGCTGATGGAAAAATCATATCCCCACAGCTTTTCGATCAGTGTTTTTCTGGTCACGACACTGCCTGGTGCCAGCATCAGTTCCTGCAGGATCTCATATTCGCGCAGCGTGAGTTCGACGGGATGGCCGCTGACGCGGACGGTATGGGTGTCCGGATCCAGCGCGATATTCTCAAAGTGCAGGGTTTTGGGTGTGGCTTGCATCGTTTTTGGCACGGACAGCATGGTCCTGCGCAGCACAGCCTCGACTTTTTGCAGGAGCAGTGCCATGGATACCGGTTTTGTGATATAGTCGTCGATATGGAGTCCGTAGCCGCGCATCTGGCAGGATTCGCTGCCCAGCGCCGTCAGCATTATGACAGGAGTGTCACACTTTTCCCGGATCGAGCGGCAGACATCGAACCCGTCGAGACCAGGCAGCATCAGATCCAGCAGGATCAGGTCAAACGGCAGGGCGGCGGTGAGCTCGAGCGCGCTCTCTCCGTCGCCCGCGGTCGTGATCTCATGATGGGCATTTTCGAGAAAATTCTGTAATAATTCCTGGTAGTCGTGATTGTCCTCCACGACAAGTATCTTTGCCATTATGCGCCTTCTTTTGAATACAATATTTTCAGGATGATCGGTGTCGAGATCGAGGACACGATGATCAGAAAGATCACCGATGTGAAATACACCGGAGTCAGCAGGCCGGCTGACAGTCCTTTCTGTGCCACGATCAGTGCGACCTCCCCGCGCGTCATCATTCCCACGCCGATCTTTAGCGAATCCAGTCCGTTGAACTTACAGATACGCGCCATCAGTCCGCAGCCGATGATCTTTGAGATCAGTCCGACAGCGACGAACGCGACGGAAAAGACCAGGATGCCCATGTTGACACTCTCCACATTCGTTTTCAGACCGATACTCGCAAAGAAGACCGGGCCAAACAGCATGTAGGAGTTGATGTCCATCTTCTCCGCGATGTAGCTCGAGTCGCGGATGGAGCAGAGGATGATCCCGGCAACATAGGCGCCCGTGATATCGGCGATGCCGAAATATTTTTCTGCTATGTACGCCATGGCAAGGCAGAATGCCAGTCCCAGGATCGGGATGCGCCTCGTATGCGGGTACTTGTTGTCCACATACTGGAAGAGCTTATAAAAGATAAATCCGACCACGATGGCAAACACAAAGAACAGAACCGTGTTGACCAGCACCGTTGTGGGATTGGAATCCGGGCTCTTGAACCCGATCACAAAGGTGAGTACGATGATGCCGATGATGTCATCGATGATCGCCGCGCTCAATATGGTCGTGCCGACATGCCCTTTCAATTTGCCCATCTCTTTCAGCGATTCCACGGTAATGCTCACGGATGTCGCGGTGAGGATCGTGCCGACAAAGACTGCCTTGTAAAATTCTTCGGATCCCCATGGCGCGACGCCGTAGAACGCCATGTAGAGCAGTGCGCCGCATACTAACGGGACAAACACACCTGCGCAGGCGATCAGGGTGGCGATCGGTCCGGTCTTCATCAGATCCTTTAAGTCCGTCTCAAGCCCTGCCGAGAACATCAGCAGCACCACGCCGACCTCTGCGAGCTGTACGAGAAAATCCGACTGTTCCACCCAGCCTAAAATGCTTGGACCGATCAGAAGTCCCGCGATGATCTCGCCCACGACCTGCGGCGCCTTGCATTTCCTGGCTGCGATCCCGCAGACTTTTGCAGCGACGATGATGATCGCCAGATTCTTAAACATGATATACGATTCCATTTTGTTCCCCCTCTTTCGTAGTTGTTATCGTATTTTTCCTTTTCCGTCTACATTATAGACGGTTGACGGTACAAAATCAATACGAAATTTTTCGAAAATAAGAAGAGCGGGATTGTGAAAAAATAACAAAAAATATAGATTTATACTGTAAAAAATGTTACATTCGATGATTGACAAAAAAAGGAAACAATACTATATTAGAGGCAAGAAATGGGTTTCAATATTCATGAAAAGCTTCCGATACCCAGATTGGAGTGTAGCAGGAAGGTAATCTTAAACAGGAAAAGGAATGGGGAGTTTGTATGATAAGTAAAAACATTTTTTTATCGGATGTGGATGATGTGATGGAGTTTGTCCATCAGACAGAGAAGTGTTCCTATGACATTGATATCTCTATAGGAGACAGTGTGATCAATGCGAAATCGATCATGGGAATGCTGAGCAAAGGTTTCCGGCGCATGATGCAGATGAACATTCATGCAGAACAGGCAAAGGCGGATGAGCTTCTGGAGAGGATCGGGAGGTTTTGCGTTTAGTTTGCGTTTAATATCTGAATTTTTCGTTGACAAAGAATAATGGAACTGTTACAATCATAAATATCGAGAAAGGCTGTGAAAAGAATAAGTAGCTTTCATGGGAACTTACAGAAAGCCGCCGGCTGATGAGAGGCGCAAGGGAAAGTGAGAGTGAATACCTCTTGGAGCTGCGCACCGAAATCCGTGTATGGAGAGATCATATGCATAGTAGGCTGCGACGGGATCCCCGAACGTTATATCGGGAAGAGTATCGGAGTTTTCCCGTACTTGCTGAGGCACAGGGCGTGAGTTCTGTGTGAAAAAAGGTGGTAACACGTGGTTTATACCTCGTCCTTTGAACGTTTTAACATTCAGGGGACGATTTTTTTGTCTCCTGAACAGCAGTGAAAGGAGAAGGAAAAATGCAATTGTATGATGAACTGGTGGCAAGAGGGCTGATCGCCCAGGTGACAGACGAGAATGAGATCAGGGAAATGATCAACAACGGAAAGGCGGTTTTTTATATCGGGTTTGACCCGACAGCAGACAGCCTCCATGTAGGCCACTTCATGGCGCTCTGTCTGATGAAGCGGCTCCAGATGGCGGGCAACAGGCCGATCGCCCTGCTCGGAGGCGGCACGGCGATGATCGGCGATCCCTCGGGAAAGACCGACATGCGCAAGATGATGACGACGGAGACGATCCAGCACAATGTGGACTGCTTTAAGAAGCAGATGAGCAGATTCATTGAGTTTGGAGAGGGAAAGGCGATGATGGTCAACAATGCGGACTGGCTGCTCGACCTGAATTATATGGACGTGCTGCGCGAGGTCGGACCGCACTTTTCCGTGAACCGCATGCTCGCGGCGGAGTGCTATAAGCAGCGCATGGAGAAGGGGCTCACGTTCCTCGAGTTTAACTACATGATCATGCAGAGCTTTGATTTTTACACATTGTTCCAGAAATACGGCTGCAACATGCAGTTTGGCGGCGATGACCAGTGGAGCAATATGCTCGGAGGCACGGAGCTGATCCGCCGCAAGCTCGGCAAGGACGCATACGCCATGACGATCAACCTCCTGCTGAACTCCGAGGGCAAGAAGATGGGCAAGACGGAGTCCGGTGCGGTGTGGCTTGATGCTGAGAAGACTTCACCGTATGAGTTCTTCCAGTACTGGCGGAATGTATCGGATGCGGATGTGATCAAGTGTCTGAAAATGCTCACGTTCCTTCCGCTCGAGGAGATCGAGGCGATGGAGAAATGGGAGGGCAGTGAGCTCAACAAGGCGAAGGAGATCCTCGCATTTGAACTGACGCAGCTGGTGCATGGAACAGAGGAGGCGCAGAAGGCGAAGGAGGCGGCTGCGGCGCTGTTTGCAGGCGGTGCGAACTCGGAGAACATGCCAAAGACTGTGCTTTCCGACGAGAATTTTACGGATGGGAACATTGACATCCTGACACTCCTGGTCACTGCAGGCATGACGGCATCCAAATCAGAGGCAAGGCGCGCGGTGGAGCAGGGCGGCGTCTCGGTGAATGGTGACAAGGTTTCCGATGTTAAGACGGTATTTGCAAAAGAAGTCTTTGCAGAAGAGTTTGTACTGAAAAAAGGAAAGAAGTCCTTTCAGAGGATCTGCCTATAAAAAGGTATAAAAACGAGCAGGCATATGCCTGCTCGTTTTTATACCTTAAAGATTTCTCTGCCATCGAGATAAAGCTCGATGATGTGCTGGATCTTCTCCGTGGGTGTCGTCACCTGCTCGATGGACAGGTCGTGGTTTAAGAAGTCTATGATGGAAGCGAGGAACTTGCTCATATCTGCCTCGAGATAATACGGTTTTGTCAGCAGCTCGGGTGGACGATAGCTCAGGTTGGTTGTGATGACCCTGTCAAACACGCCCTCCTCATACGCCTGGTCAAATGCGGAGAGACCGTTTGTAAAGATCCCGAATGTCGTGCAGATAAATACACGCCTTGCCTTCATCGCTTTGAGCTGTCTGGAGGTATCGATCATACTGTCGCCCGAGGAGATCATGTCGTCAATGATGATGATGTCCTTGCCCTCGATGTCATTTCCCAGAAATTCGTGGGCGACGATCGGATTCTTGCCGTTCACGACCTTCGTATAGTCACGCCGCTTGTAGAACATACCCGTGTCGGCTCCGATCACAGTCGAGAAATAGATCGCCCTGTCCAGCGCCCCCTCGTCCGGCGAGATGACGATGATGTGATCCTTGTCCAGCACCAGGTCCTTCTCCGCGCGCAGGAGCGCCCTTATGAACTGGTAGTGTGCGGTAAAGTTGTCAAAGCCGCTCAGCGGGGCGGCATTCTGTATCCTTGGATCGTGGGCGTCAAATGTGATGAAATTGCTGACACCCATCTGGGTGAGTTCCTTGAACGCATAGGCGCAGTCCAGGGATTCCCGCCCATTGCGTCTGTGCTGCCGTCCCTCGTACAGAAATGGCATGATCACGCTGACGCGGTGCGCCTTTCCGTTTGTCGCGCCAATGATGCGCTTTAAGTCCTGATAGTGGTCGTCGGGCGACATATGGTTGGTGTAGCCGTTCATATTGTAGGTCAGGCTGTGGTTGCATACATCTACGAGGATAAAAAGATCCTTTCCGCGAACAGTCTCCTCCAGCACTGCTTTTCCCTCGCCGCTGTTAAAACGGGGCGTGCTGAATCTGAAGAGGTAGTTTTTTTCCGCATAGCCCTGAAAGGCGGGATCGTTGATATATACGTTGTTCTCTTTGCTGCGAAAGTCTACAAGATAGTTGTTGATCTCGTTTCCAAGCTCCGCGGCGCTGTTTAAGACCAGCAGTTTTAAGGGCGCCACAGGCATGGCATTTTTCAGCTGTTTCAGATATGACATTTGCATACAGTCCTTTCTGCTTATTGATTCCACCTATATTTTATAGCATTCAGGTAGTGACACGTCAAGGAATTTCTAGTATTATTATAGAGAGGGGTGTGAATATATGAAAAAAGGAAAGAGCGTTATGGAGGATGGAAAGCATTTGCATGTTGTCGGGCAGGTGGCGCCGGACAGTATAGCCGGGGAACTGGGCGTCGCGCCGGGCGATGTGCTCGTGGAGATCAACGGGAATAAGATAGAGGATATCTTTGATTATCAGTACTATACGCAGGACGAATATATCGAAGTGCTGATCCGGAAACCGTCGGGTGAGGAATGGATCCTTGAGATCGACAAAGAATATGACGAGGACTTAGGCATCACGTTTGAAAATGGGCTGATGGACGATTATCGTTCCTGCCACAACAAGTGCATCTTCTGCTTTATCGACCAGATGCCGGAGGGAATGCGGGACACGCTGTATTTTAAGGATGATGACTCAAGGCTTTCGTTTTTGCAGGGAAACTATGTGACGCTGACGAATATGTCTGATGAGGATGTCGACCGCATCATCAAATATCGCCTGTCACCGATCAATGTCTCTTTTCAGACGACGAACCCTGAGCTTCGCTGCCGGATGCTGAACAACCGTTTTGCGGGGCAGGCGCTGGAGAAGGCGTGGAAGCTTGCCAGGGCCGGGATCGCCATGAACGGGCAGATCGTGCTGTGTAAGGGGATCAACGACGGGGAGGAGCTCGAGCGGAGCATCAGGGACTTGTCTGCATATCTTCCTGATCTGGAGAGCGTCTCTGTGGTGCCGGTGGGATTGTCCAGATACCGCGAGGGTCTGTATCCGTTGGAACCCTTCACGCGGGAGGATGCCAGACAGGTACTCTCTGTTGTCCACAGGTGGCAGGACAGGCTCTTTGCCGAGTACGGCGTCCACTTTATCCATGCGAGCGATGAGTGGTATATCCTTGCCGGAGAGGAGCTTCCGGAGGAGGAGCGCTATGACGGCTACCTGCAGCTGGAAAACGGCGTCGGCATGCTGCGGCTGCTGATGAACGAGTTTCAGGAGGCATTCGAGGCGCTGCGGAGTACGCAGGGAGTCGGGATCGCGCCCGGAGAACTGTCGATCGCTACGGGAATGCTCGCCTGCCGCTTTATATCAGATATGGCAGAGCAGCTCATGGCAGCTTTTCCACAGCTGAAGATCCACGTATATGCGGTTCGGAATGATTTCTTTGGGGAGATGATCACTGTTTCAGGACTGCTGACCGGACAGGATCTGCTGGCGCAGCTCAAAGGACAGAAGCTGGGGGACAGACTGCTGCTGCCGCAGAACGTACTGAAGAGCGGTGAGGCTGTATTTCTGGATGACATGACGCTTGCCGAACTAGAAAAAGCTTTACAAGTGCCGATAGATATTGTAAAATCAAGCGGTCAGGACTTGCTCGATGCGATACTAAAATAAGAATAAGAGAATGTGCATAAAATAATCATAGAAATGGAGATACAGAATCAAATGGAACAGAGAACCAACAAACCGATCGTGGCGATCGTAGGGCGGCCAAATGTGGGGAAATCGACGCTTTTTAATGTACTTGCGGGGGATCGGATCTCGATCGTAAAGGATACGCCGGGGATCACCCGGGACCGCATCTACGCGGATGTGAGCTGGCTGAACTGGAATTTTACCATGATCGATACGGGCGGTATCGAGCCGGACAGCAAGGATATCATCCTGTCGCAGATGCGCGAGCAGGCGCAGATCGCGATCGACACGGCAGATGTGATCATTTTTCTCGTCGATGTGCGTCAGGGGCTTGTTGACGCGGACTCAAAGGTGGCGGATATGCTCAGGAGGAGCCACAAGCCGGTAGTGCTTGTCGTGAACAAGGTGGACAGCTTTGAGAAGATGCAGGCGGATGTCTATGAATTTTATAATCTCGGCATCGGTGAGCCATATCCGATCTCGGCGTCAAACAGACTCGGTCTCGGGGAGATGCTCGATGCCGTGACGGCGATGTTTGACGATGCGGCGCTGACAGAGGAGGACGACGACCGTCCGCGGATCGCGATCGTCGGGAAGCCCAATGTGGGGAAATCGTCCATCATCAATAAGATCGCCGGAGAGGAGCGTGTGATCGTGTCGGATATCGCAGGCACGACGCGGGACGCGATCGACACGGAGATCGTGTACAACGACAGGGAGTATGTGTTTATCGATACTGCGGGACTTCGCAGAAAAAATAAGATCAAGGAGGAGCTCGAGCGTTTTATGATCATCCGCACTGTGGGTGCTGTGGAGCGCGCCGACGTGGTAGTGCTGGTGATCGATGCGGTGGAGGGTGTCACGGAACAGGATGCCAAGATCGCAGGGATCGCCCACGACAGGGGAAAAGGGATCATCATCGCGGTCAATAAGTGGGATGCCATCGAGAAGGACGACAAGACGATCTACCGATTTACGGAAAAAGTGCGCAATACGCTGTCCTTTATGCTGTATGCGGAGATCGTGTTCATATCCGCAGTGACCGGACAGCGGCTGAACAAACTGTTTGAGACGATCGACATGGTGATCGCAAACCAGTCCATGCGCATCTCGACGGGCGTTGTCAATGAGATCGTCACAGAGGCAGTGGCGCTCCAGCAGCCGCCGTCGGACAAGGGAAAACGGCTCAAGATCTTCTACACGACGCAGGCGGGTGTGAAGCCGCCGACGTTTGTGGTGTTTGTCAACGACAGGGAGCTGATGCACTTTTCGTACACCAGATATCTTGAAAATAAGATCAGGGAGGCGTTCGGTTTCAGGGGAACTCCGTTGAAATTTATTATCAGGGAGCGGAAAGAGGACAGACCCTGACAGGAAGACATGAAAGATACGATAGGATTATGAAATCAGAAAGGTCGAAATAAAAATGGTTCGGTTGGTATGTTTGTTGATCGGTTACATTTTTGGATGTTTTCAGACATCGTATATTTACGGGAAGCTGCATGGCATAGACATCAGGCAGTACGGGAGCGGCAATGCAGGAACGACAAATTCTCTCCGCGTTCTCGGGAAAAAGGCGGGCGCGATCGTGCTGGTCTGCGATATCCTGAAGACCGGGCTTGCCATGACGATGGTGCGTCTGCTGTTTCGGGAGCACTATGGCGATATCCTGTATCTGCTCGCGATCTACGCGGCTGCAGGAGCGATCCTGGGGCACAATTTTCCATTTTATCTGGGATTTAAGGGCGGAAAGGGGATCGCCTGCACGGCGGGGCTTGTGATCTTCTTTCACCCGTATATGATCCTTCCCCAGGTCATCACTTTTTTCGGCATCTTTTTTGCGACGCACTATGTGTCGCTGGGATCGCTGGTGGTGGAGATCGTGCTGATCGCGGAGATGGTCATCTTCGGTCAGATGGGTCTTTGGGGAATGGATCAGGCGGCATTGAATGAGCTCTATCTCGTCACGACGCTGCTGGCGCTGCTTGCCTTCTGGGGGCATCGCGCCAACATTAAGCGGCTGATACATAAGGAGGAGAGAAAGACTTACCTGAACAAAAAGCAGGACGAGCGCAAGTGACTGGACAGGATCTTGTTTTGAAAAATAAATCGTTGTAATGCCGATATATTCTGGCAAATAAAAAGAGATGGGGGATAGTTCACGATGGCAAAGATAGGAATGATTGGAGCGGGAAGCTGGGGAATCGCACTGACAGTGCTGCTGCACAACAATGGACATGACATCACAGTGTGGTCGGCATTGGGAGACGAGATCGACATGCTGAACAGGGAACATGAGCACAAGGACAAACTTCCGGGGGTGAAGCTCGCGGACGATATCGTGTTCACGACGGTACTCGCGGACGCTGTGAAAGAGAAGGATATCCTCGTGCTTGCGGTGCCCTCGTCGTTCACGAGGGCTACGGCACACGGCATGAAAGCGTATGTGGCAGACGGACAGATTGTCGTGAATGTGGCAAAAGGAATCGAGGAGGCCACGCTTATGACGCTCTCGCAGGTGATCGAGGACGAGATCCCGCAGGCGGACGTGGCTGTCCTGTCAGGGCCTTCCCACGCGGAGGAGGTCGGAAAGTGCATTCCCACGACGATCGTGGTCGGCGCGAAGACGAAAAAGACGGCAGAATATATCCAGTCCGTCTTTATGAGTGATGTGTTCCGGGTGTACACGAGCCCTGATGTGCTCGGCATCGAGCTTGGCGCGGCGCTCAAAAATGTGGTCGCGCTGGCGGCAGGCATCGCGGACGGGCTTGGCTATGGGGACAACACAAAGGCGGCGCTCATCACGCGCGGCATCACGGAGATCGCAAGGCTTGGCATGGAGATGGGCGGAAGGTTCGAGACCTTCTGCGGGCTGTCTGGTATCGGAGACCTGATCGTGACCTGCGCGAGCATGCACAGCCGCAACCGGCGCGCCGGGATCCTCATCGGACAGGGAAAGACGATGGAGGAGGCGATGGCCGAGGTGAAGATGGTGGTCGAGGGCGTGTTCTCGGCGAAGGCGGCGATGCGTCTGGCGGAAAAGTACGGCGTCGAGCTTCCGATCATAGAGCAGGTCAACGAAGTGCTGTTTCACGGCAAGACGGCAGCGGCGGCAGTCAAAGACTTGATGATCCGCGACAAAAAGATCGAGATCGCGCACGACGAGGAGTGGGGTGAGAGCTAGACTGTGTAAGAAAGTTTATACGATCAATCGGGAGGGACTGTTTCGATGATAAAATTAGGGTATGCAAAAACAGATATAACGCCCGAAATCCCGTTGCAGTTAGTTGGATTTAACAGAACGGACAATACATCCAGAGGGGTGTTGAAACCGTTGCTTGCGCAAGTGTCCATATGGGAGAGTGAAGAATGTCAGTGTTTCATTACGATTGACAGTATCGGATTTAAGAGGGAGCTTGCGGATGTACTGAGAATAAAGGTAGGCAAGATACTGAACGTCACGCGCGATAAAGTAATGCTGTGTTTTTCGCATTGTCACGCTGCACCGGATCCGGATGATTCAAAAGAATACTTTGAAATGGTATGCAGAAATATTCTGACGGCTGTACAGAGTGCTGCGGATAATATGGAGCCGGTCTCAGTTGGATGGGACAATGCGGAAGTTGACATTGGAGTGAACAGGCGTGGAAATCAGCAGATCGGTCTGGATAAAAGGGCTGGTATACTGGAAGCACGTGATTTGGAAAGAGGGGAAAGAAAGCTGCTTTTGATCCGGGTAACGGCTCATTGCAATGTATTGAAACGGGATAACTATCTGATATCGCCAGATTATTTTGGAAATATAAGAGAACTGCTGCAAGAAAAATATGGCTGTCCGATAATGGTTATACAGGGGGCGGCGGGAAACATAGCGCCCAAGTATTTTGATTCCACAGAAACACCCGTCGACGCAACGGGTGCACAGTATATTCGTTCCAGCACAGCTTTAGAGGATATGGCGAATGCTGTTTATGAAAAAATGTCACCCAAAATGACATCGATTAAAATGGCGGATACATTGTCTGCTCATATGTGCTCGAAGGAAACGGTTTTCTATGCCAATGTACCGTCTCTTACAGCGGCCGAAAAAATTGCAGAAGAAGCAAAGAATTATTGCGGAATAGATGGTACGGCATGGCTGGCAGAAGTGAGGAAACTGCGTAACGCAGGTGTGTTCCGGCAGGAGGAGACGATAGAGGTTCAATATTTTACAATTGGCGAATGGTGTATTTGCGGCGTTCCATATGAGTTAATGGTTGAGTTTGCGCTGGAAACAATGGAAAAGTTAAATAATGAGTTCTTTTATGTAAATGGATATACTAACGGATGCCTGTCATATTTTCCGACGGAAGAGGAATATGATAAAGGCGGTTATGAAGTGTACTGGTCTATACTGATCTATTACAAATATTTCAATAGAGTTTTTCCCTTTGAGAGAGATTCGGCGGGCAAACTGATCCGGTTTATCATCGAGAATGTACCGATGACGGAGTGATTATTTATGATTGGGAGGATGAAACATGTTTATGGGATTTGTGATCTGGAGTGTTGCTGCGTTCATATTTCTGCTCATTGGCATCAGCGTCCGGAAGTCCAGAGAGGCGGCAGGCTTTTACACTTTTGCGAAAAAACCGGTTGTCAGTGATATCAAAAATGGAATACGCATAGGAGGATTCAGGTGTGAAACAGAGTATCCATATTGAAAAAGCTGTGGAATCAGATCTCGACAGTATCGGGAAGCTGTACGAAGACATCTGTGGTTATCTGGAAACGCACAGGAATTACCCAGGGTGGAAAAAAGGTGTCTATCCGATACGCCAGGACGCGGAGAAGGGGCTGGCGGCAGACGCACTGTACATAGCCCGGATTGGGGCGGAGACCGCCGGAACGATCATTTTAAACCATGAGCCGGAAGCGGGGTATCGAAACGGCAAGTGGCTGACTACAGATGATTACAGGTACATTTGTGTCATTCACACACTCGCAGTCCATCCGGATTTCCTAAAGTGCGGAATCGGGACAGAACTATTGATGTTTGCGGAACAGGTGGCGCGGGAAGAACAGTGTATCAGTATCAGGCTTGATGTTGTAAAAGAAAACATTCCTGCGGAACAGCTATATCAGAAGTGCGGTTATCAGCCGGCCGGAACGGTGAGTCTGGGATATGAAGCAGACGGGATTCCGTGGTTCAATCTCTATGAAAAATTGTTATGAGCGTATTTTTCATAGAGATTGTATTTTGGCTGGATTTTTTATATAATGGAGAAGTAGTAAGAAAAGGGCGGTCTATAAGGAGTTTTTGATGGATCTATTAAAAAAGGACAGGATATACACAGTTGAAGATATCTATGCGCTTCCGGAGGGGGAGCGCGCGGAGCTGGTCGAGGGCAGGCTTTATTATATGGTGCCGCCAAGTCGGACACATCAGAAAATCAGTGGCAGGCTGTATCAGAAAATATCTAACTTTATCGATAGTCATGGTGGGACGTGTGAGGTTTATCACGCGCCGTTTGCAGTCTTTTTGAACAAGGACGATGTGACTTACTTTGAGCCGGACATCTCTGTGATCTGTGATCTCTCCAAATTAGATGAGAAAGGCTGTCATGGCGCACCGGAATGGATCATTGAGATCGTGTCACCGGGAAATAAAGCGATGGATTATTACACAAAGCTTCTGCAGTATCAGGCTGCCGGAGTACAGGAGTATTGGATCGTTGATCCGGCCAGGGAACAGATCACAGTGTATCAGTTTGAGAACGTGATCGTGGAACAGTATTCTTTTGGAGAGGATATCCCAGTCGGGATTTATGAAGGATCTTCGATAAAACTATAGAATAAAAAGAAATTCTTTCTTTACGTGTCAGTGTATGTTATAATTGTAGCCAGGGGGAAGTGGATTACAATGCAGACCAGGAGATCAGTTTAAGGGCATTTCCTCAGGTCATAATGACACTGGGTGAGCTATTTGAGGATGTTGATTTATAAAAGCTGGACGGATAGTCAGGTATCAAAGTCAGGGTGCAAAAGTTTGGCGTATTGTTGAGTTTTTGTACCTTTGTTTGATTATGTTTTAGGGTGTTGACATGGATAGAGGCTGGAGACAATTTTGAAGATTTTCAAATTCATATGTCAGAAATTAATCGTCGGAGGTAAAGCATATGGAATATAGAGAAAATGATTTACGTTATGAGGATTATTGTAAGCTGAGGGAAAGTGTTGAGTGGTTGCCGTATTCAAAAGAACAGACACAAAAAGCTCTTGATAATAGTCTATATACGATAATAGCAGTTGATGGTAATCAGACTATCGGAATGGGAAGATTGATAGGTGACGGAGTGTACTATTTGATAGCTGATATTGTGGTACATCCGAATTATCAGAAACAAGGCGTCGGCAGTAAAATTGTCAATATGATAATTGAATATGTTGAAAAGGCTACACCAATCGGCGGACGTTCCAGTATACAGTTGATTGCAGTAAAAGGAAAAGAAGCATTCTATGAAAAAATAGGGTTTAAAATAATTCCACATGAATTTTGTGGTTCTGGTATGAGGAAAGTCATTCATAAATAAACAGGAATTTGACAGAGAGGTATCAACTGTGAAGAATAGAATTGTTGACGATGAAATAACGCTTGTCCAGTATTATCCAAATTACAGGACCACTTTGACGTGGTATCAAGATTTGGATTTATGCAAACAAGTAGATAATAGAGATTCCGCATACGACTTAGATCTGTTAAAGCGTATGTACAAATACTTGAGCCGGCACGGTGATCTATTTTATATCAAATACAAAAACAGGTTATGCGGCGATGTGTGTTTGCAGCCAGGTGGTGCGGTCAATATCGTAATAGCAAAACCTTTTCAAAATAAACATATAGGCAGACGGGTTATGAAAGAGATAATTCAGGTAGCAAAAGAGAAAGAAATTTCAGAGTTGCATGCTGAGATATACACGTTCAATACGCAGTCTCAAAAAATGTTTCAGAGTATTGGCTTCACCCAGGTGGATAATGAACGATATGTACTTAGTGTGTAAATTCCAGTTTGTCAGTGTAGGGATTGGCAGATCTGTTATGACGATGGCTTCCTTTGAATTGGACAATATTGCTGATAGTTTGTTCATCAGAGTTCGATTTATGTTAAATCAGGTATGAAAATAGGGCTATAGAGTGTTGGAAAGATCATTCCCGCAATCTGCATAACGACAGAAAAATAAAAAGATAAAACAAAAGGATAAATCAAGAAATAGAAATTAGAAATAAGGAAAGGAAATATCACAAAATGGCAAACACAGAATTTAACAGCACACAGGACTATGTGGCGAGCGAGGAGCTTCTCGCGAGCGTGAATGTGGCGATCGCACTGCAGAAGCCGCTTCTGATCAAAGGGGAGCCGGGCACAGGGAAAACGATGCTTGCACAGGCGGTGGCCAATTCACTCGGAAAGAAACTGATCATATGGAACATCAAGTCCACGACGAAGGCGCAGGACGGACTGTACATGTACGATACGATCCAGCGGCTTTACGACGGGCAGTTTGGTGTGGAGGGCGTCGATGATATCGCGCGGTATATCAAACTCGGCAAGCTCGGCGAGGCGTTTGAGAGTGACGAGCAGGTGATCCTGCTCATCGACGAGATCGACAAGGCGGATCTGGAGTTTCCCAATGACCTGTTGTGGGAGCTTGACCAGATGGAATTTTATATCCATGAGACGAAGCGTACTGTCAGGGCGAAGCACAGACCGATCGTGATCATTACGTCGAATGCCGAGAAGGAGCTCCCGGATGCCTTTTTGAGGAGATGCATCTTCCACTACATTGATTTTCCGGATGCGGAGCTGATGGAGGAGATCATCAGGACGCACTATCCCGATGTCGAGGAGAATCTCATGAAGAATGCGATGCAGGTGTTTTATGATATCCGCGCACTGCGCGATGTGCGCAAGAAACCGAGCACTTCGGAGCTGATCGACTGGATCAACGCACTGCAGATCGGCGGCATTCCGGCGGACACGCTGCGGTCAAAGCTTCCGTTTGTCGGCGTGGTCGTGAAGAAGGACGAGGATCTGGAGACGGTGAGGCAGGAGATTCACTGAGAGCGGAATGAGGGAAAAGCATGTTTTCTAAATTTTTCTACACTTTGAAAGAAAAGGGACTGGAGGTCTCATTAGGGGAGTGGCTGGATCTGCAGGAAGCGCTTGACAAGGGACTTTGCGAGAGTTCTCTGACGCAGTTTTACTATGTGGCGAGGATGATCCTGGTGAAGAGCGAGACCGAGTTTGACAAGTTTGACATGGCGTTCGAGGAGTGCTTTAAGGGTGTGAAGACAGAGACGGAGGTCGGGAAGAATATGCTCCGCTGGCTCGACAAGTCCGACATGCTGGAGCTTGCCCACGAGGAGGCGCGGAATCATCTGAATCAGATCGAGGACATTCAGGTGGACAAGGACGATGTGGAGGAGAAGTTCAAACAGCGTCTGAAAGACCAGAATGAGGAGCACAACGGAGGAAGCTTCTGGATCGGGACGATGGGAAAGACGTCCTTTGGAAATATGGGCGGAAATGTGGGCGGTGTGCGCGTCGGCGGGCAGACAGGCTACCAGTCGGCATTTTCCGTTGTGGGTGCGCGCAAGTACCGGGATTTCAGGGACGACAAGGTGATCGATAACCGCCAGTTCCAGATGGCACTGCGGCGGCTGAGACAGTTCTCCACGAAGCTGGATATCCCAAAGTCGGAGCTTGACATTGACGAGACGATCGACAAGACCTGCAACAACGGCGGATATCTGCAGATCGAGATGATGAAGCCGCGCAAAAATGCGGTGAAGCTCCTGCTCCTGATGGATTCCGGCGGGACGATGATCCCGTACACGAGGCTGATGAACGACCTGTTCCAGTCCGTGAACAAATCCAATCATTTTAAGGATGTGAAAGTCTACTATTTTCACAACTGTATTTATTCCAAGCTGTATAAGACACCAGAGTGCGAGAACGGCGACTGGATCGACACAGAGTGGATGTTCCGGAATGTCGGCAGTGATTACAAGGTGATCATCGTCGGGGATGCGGCGATGGCGCCGGAGGAGCTATATTCGAACACGGGCAACTACAGGGGGCCAAACGGCGGTCTGTCGGGCTTTGAGTGGCTCCAGCTGATGAAACGGCATTATAAGAAGATCGTGTGGATGAATCCCAAGATGGCGCCGGGACGCGCGCCGTGGCGTGAGGCGGAGACTGCCGTGAAAGAGATATTCCCTATGTATAAGCTCACAGTGAAAGGGTTAAATGAAGCGATGGTCAGGCTGATGGCAAACAGATGAGGAACTGTCCGGATCAGGTACGTCAGAGTGGATAGGATATTTTTGGGTAAAAGGGAAATGAGTACGGGGGAGAAGATATGGAAAAGAAAGCGCCTGAGAGAAAGGTTCATCTGCGGGAGGGTGATGTATTTTACGTCTATGATAAGCGGATCAACAAATGCGTCAGGGAGGGCTGTGAGGGGACGGTCAAATATGGTCTGACGCTCCAGGTAAATATGGAAAACGGCGATACACTCAATACGTATGAGTGCAACAAGTGTCACATGAAGTACACGGCATATCCCAATTATGTGCGTCTCACAGAAACAGAGCTGCTGGACATATATAATAAAGAGGCGGTGGATGCGCGTGACCGCAAGCGCGCCGCAGATGCCGCAAAGCAGGCAGCGCGTGAGAAAAAGAAAAAGGCGCTTGCCGCGCGGAAAGCGGGCAGTACACACAAAACGGGCAAGGCGGGCAGTACACAGGCGGCGGGCGCGGTACGTAAAACAGGCAGCAGAAGCAGGGGGCGCAAAGCTTAATGCCGATCAGTTAAATAGTCGCTGTTTATCCTCATTTTATCAGGATCTGACAGGGTACAAAAAGGATCATAACCGAAAAATCGGACAATTATGGTTCTTTTTTTGTGTTGGAACGCATAGGTTTAAACAGATGATCAGTTATAAGATCTTGCTGATAAAATTAGACAATGTTTATCATCAAATAACAGGAAAGGGGAATACAATGAGCCAGCTTGATGCGAATCAGGAATTTAATCTATACAGGGATATCAGCCAGCGCACTGGCGGAGAGATCTATGTGGGAGTGGTGGGGCCTGTCAGGACAGGAAAATCCACTTTTATAAAACGTTTTATGGATCTGATGGTGCTGCCGCAGATCGAGAATGAACATGAGAGGACTCGCACGCAGGATGAACTGCCGCAGAGCAGCGGCGGGCGCACGATCACGACGACAGAGCCCAAATTTATCCCGAAGGAGGCGGCTCAGATCGAGATCAGCGACGGCATCAACGTCAAGGTGCGGCTGATCGACTGTGTCGGCTATATGGTCGACGGCGCCGCAGGGCATATGGAGGAGGACGTGGAGCGCATGGTAAAGACGCCATGGTCCAGGGAGGAGATCCCGTTCACGCAGGCGGCGGAGATCGGAACGCGAAAAGTGATCCAGGATCACTCCACGATCGGTATCGTCGTCACCACCGACGGGAGCTTTGGCGAGATACCGCGGAATGCCTACAAGCCTGCGGAGGAGCAGACCATATCAGAACTCAAGGAACTCGGAAAGCCGTTTGTGGTGCTTGTCAACACGACCAGGCCATATTCCGACGAGGCAAAAAATATCGCCGCCGAGCTGGAAAAGAAACACGAAGTCAAGGCGATCCCTGTCAATATCGAACAGCTTAGGCGCGACGATATCACGATGATACTGGAGCAGGTCATGTATGAATTTCCAGTGTCAGTGATCGAGTTCTACACGCCGAAGTGGATGGATATCATGGAGATCGACAATCCCATGAAAAAAGAAGTGATCGAGAAGCTGCATGTCATCATGGATAAGGTCAGGACTGTGCGCGACCTGGTGGAGAAGGATTTCAGCCAGCTGCTGGAGAAGGACAGCGAGTACATCAGGCGCTGCAAATACGACAAGGTGAACATTGCAGACGGCTCCGCTTCCTTTCTGCTCGAAGGGGACACAAAGTATTATTATGAGCTGCTGAGCTCCATGACAGGGGAAAACATATCGGGAGAGTATCAGCTGATGCAGCTCCTGTCAAGCCTGGCTGACATGAAACGGGAGTACAAGAAGGTGCTCAATGCGCTCGAGAGTGTCCGCCAAAAGGGATACGGCGTCGTCACGCCGGAGCGCGATGAGATCATGCTGGATAATCCGACACTGATCAAGCACGGCAATAAATACGGCGTGAAGATTAAGGCGCAGAGTCCGTCGATCCACATGATCAAGGCAAACATAGAGACGGAGATCGCACCGATCGTCGGCACGCAGCAGCAGGCGCAGGATCTGATCGGATACATCTCGGATGCGGAGACCTCCAAGGAGGGCATCTGGGAGACGAACATTTTCGGCAAGACGGTGGAGCAGCTGGTCAACGACGGCATTACGAGCAAAGTCTCCATGATCGGGGAGGAGAGCCAGATCAAATTGCAGGATACCATGCAGAAGATCGTCAATGACTCCAACGGGGGAATGGTCTGTATCATTATATAAAAAGTCGGTTTATGTATTTATTGCATAGCGGATGTCCTATACTCCGAGGGAGTATTCCCCATCACCTTTTTAAATACTTTCACAAAATAATTATTATCTGTATAGCCGACGTAGCTGCTGATCTCCTGGATGGGCAGGTTTGTCTCCCGGAGCATTTCAGCAGCCTGCCGGCATCTTAAGTCCGCGATATACTGTGTCATGGTGCGTCCGGTTTCCTGCTTGAAGATTTTGGCGAGGTGGGAGGATGAGTAATCCGATAACTGGCACAGTGCATCCATACTGACATTCTGTGTGTAATTCAGGGAAAGATATTCCACAACCTTAACAATTGCAGAAGAGTAACCACGGGTATTTACCAGATGGTCGCGCACCGCGGTTGTCAGTTCGATTAACATTTCGTAGCAATACTGCGTCTGCTTCCTGACATTGTCAGTGCCGGAGAGGCGCTGCACGGATTTCTGGGTGATCTGGTCGATCGTGATGATGGACAGTCCGCTCCGCTCTGCCGCCTTCCGCGCCAGGGCGCGCAGGATGGAAATGGGACTCTGGTAGACAGGACTGAGAAAGAGATCGATCAGGGAAGCCGATTCTTCCTGCATGTCCTCGTAAGCCTGGATGATGCTCTCAACTTCCCCTTTCTCGATCAGCTTCAACAGGCGGTTTTCGGCATGGTAGCGCTGATAGATCCTGCTGTAATCAATGGAATCCTGCTGGTATGTCTTCGGTTCTCCCGGTTCCTCCTGAAATCCCAGGAGTCTTCGATAGGAGTATTCGGGAAAAAGAGGATCAAAGGACATGACACATGCGGAGACTGTGCGCTGGATCTGACAGCTGGCAAGCAGCGGCAGAGCGGTATAGTACAATCGGAGGGAAGTGGCATAGGATGCCGGCATTTTATTTTTGATCAGGATACCCTGCATCTTTTCATCGGAATATTCTGTTCTGACATAAGGACCGATCAGGAAAACTTTTTGGTCAAACCGGAAGAAAAACAGGCACACGTTGAGCTTGTCGACAAGTTCATAAAAGGTTGTGTCATTCATGGAATTGAGCAAATAGGAGAGGGAGTTGGCAGTGAACATCGGCTGCAGCGCCTTCTGGAAGCAGTAAGTGTCCTCAAAAGCGGCGAGCGGCCTGACATCATTGTCATATATCATGACCTCTGTATTCAGGAGATTGTGCAGAAGTTTTTTCAACAATTCTAAATCCATTACCTGTTCCTCCTGAACGGGGCAATAAACATCACTGTCATCACAACGGCATATATCCCATAGAGACTATAGGTAATCGTGTTGCTCCACGGAAAAACTGCCTGCGGGTTATTCAGAGCAATAACAATAAATACAGCAGCAGTGATCAGCATGATGACTGCGATGATTCTTGAACGTTTTCTGGTCATAATGTCTCCTCCTTCGTTTTTCAGCTGATTTCATTGTACCATAATTGTTATTTTTTTCAATATCGCCTTATAAATTGATTTTATCTGGCAGCGAAGTTTTGAATAGAGTATATTTGTTCTATAAATGATTAAATGTTTCTAACACTTTCTCCGGGTTATCGATATAATATAATTGGCAGCAGCGGATTCGTAAGGATACGGTGATCGTAAATCTGTCTTATGATGCCATGCTTTATGAAAATCGTGACCGTGAAAATCCAGCGAGCGGCGCAAGCGCATATTTTGTCATATATAAAATAAATATAAAAAGACAATATAATAGTTCTAAAAATGATTAAATATTTCTAACAGTTTTCTCTGTTTTTAAGTATAATACAGTTAGCAATAATAGTTAAGAAGTATGCCTGCGTACAAAAAGGAGGAAACAAAATGGAGAAAAAAGAAAAACTGACACAGAGCCAGATTGACGGCGTAGCGTACCGCCGCGCGAAACTGTGGCAGATCATTCTGGTCGCTTCCAGCGGAATGGTCGGCATGGGGTTTTACTGTCTGATCGGGCTTGCGAGCTACTCGGCCAGCATTGGTTTTGGGATCGCGACAGTTGCCGTGGGAGGGATTTTGACTTTCACCCGCGTTTTTGACGCGATCACGGATCCACTGCTTGCATTTATTTACGATAAGGTGAATACACGCTTTGGCAAGGTTCGCATCCTGCTCGTCAGCGGCTGGCTGGTAATGGTTCTTGCAACGCTGCTGATGTACAGCTGGGCGGCTGGAAAAGGACATGGATTCATGGTCTTTGTGCTGCTGTACATGCTTTATATCATCGGCTATACGCTGTATAACATGACAGGACAGACGCTGTTCGCCCTGATGACCAACGATCCGAAGCAGCGGCCGATGGTGGGCGTGTGGAGCACGATCTTTAACTATATCGTTCCGATTGCCCTGAATATGGTTTACTATGTGGCGCTGATGCCAAAGTACGGCGGTTTCAATCTGGAGTTTCTGACCGCGGTCTGCTGGGCAACCATCGCGGTATCCGCTGTGGGGCTTGTGACTACCTGTATCGGTATTTCGGAGTTTGACAGGCCGGAGAATTTTGCGGGCACGTCGGCAAAGAGGGAAAAGCTCAGGATGAAGGACATGATAGATGTGTTAAGGAACAATCGTCCGCTGCAGTGTTACATCGCATCCGGAGCATCGGATAAGATCGCACAGCAGGTGGCAAGCCAGTCCATCATCAGTACGATGCTTGGCGGGATTGTTATCGGCAATATGTCCATCTCCACGACACTGAGTACCGTGAGCATCATCCCTTCCATTTTGTTTGCCGTGGTGGGCGCGAAATATGCCGGAAAACATGGCAATAAAAGGACGATCATCACATGGACCTATATGTGCATTTATGTGACCTGCGCAATGATCCTCTTCTTTGTTTTCTTACATATCGGCGGAAGCACGCGCAGCATTTCAGCAGCCCTGCCGCTTATGGTGATCTATGTGATCCTGACGCTGGCGCTGAACGGTACGAAGATGTGCGTGACCACCGGAAACAATGCTTTCATGGCAGATGTCATTGACTACGAGCTGGATCGTGGAGGCAAATATATCCCGGCAGTGGTATCCGGTGTCTACAGCCTGATCGACAAGCTGGTATCCTCTGTGAGCGCGCTGATCGCAACTGGTGCGGTGGCGCTGATCGGCTATACGGAGACAATGCCGCAGCCTACGGATGCGCTGACGGGCGGCGTTTTCTGGATGACGATGGTGCTGATGTATGGTTTTCCGCTGGTCGGATGGGTGATCACCCTGATCGCCATGAAGTACTGTTCTCTGGATAAAGAAGAGATGGTGGAAGTCCAGAAGCGCATCGCGGATAAGAAAGCGGCCGCATTGAAAGAAAGATAGGCAGATATCGGAAAAGGGAGAAAAGTCCATGATAATTGAGAGCAGGGAGTTTGGGCGCATCGAAATGTCAGATATTCCATTGCCGGAGGGAATCGACGCTGACGTAAACGGAACATATACATATGCGGGCAGGGTACTGGTTGCGGTCAGGATGCGGGAGAAAGACAGGGACTGGTACAGGGTCTTTACGATGGAAGACGACGGGAGAGACAGTGATTGAGAGCGATATCTGTGTGACGGGGGAACATACAGGCAGAATGAGCCTGCGCATCGCATTGCAGTCGGATGAACAGTTCCAGGTTTGTCTGGACAGAAGCCTGGACGGGAACGGGGAGCCCAGGAGCACCGGTTTTGCTGAATATGACGGGATCAGAAGGAATGTAGCGGATATGGCGGAATGACAGGCTATGACAGAGAATGATATTGAGAAGCAAAGGAGCAGTGAAAATGGCAAGAATTGTGAATAAGATCAACGAACAATGGGAGTTCGAGAAACAGGGGAAGACGACAGAGATCTGTCTTCCGCATACATGGAACGCAGAGGACGGGCAGACAGGACCGGAACTGTACTTCCGCGGCGTCTGCACTTACCGCAGGCATCTGAAGAAGCCGGAGCTGGCGCCGGGACAGCAGGTTTACATCGAGTTTCGCGGTGTCAACTCGTCAGCAGTAGTGCGAATGAACGGGAAAGAGTTTGCGCGTCACGACGGCGGTTATTCCACGTTCCGGGTCAATGTCACGGACGCAATGGAAGCGGACAATACGCTGGAAGTTCTGGTGGACAATGCGCCGAATGCCAAAGTTTATCCGCAGAGGGCGGATTTTACGTTCTATGGCGGTATTTACCGCGATGTCTATATGATCATCGCAGACCAGTCGCATTTTGATCTGGATTATTACGGCGGAAGCGGATTTCGGATCACGCCGGAGGTAAACAGGGAAAGCGCGGCGGTCCGCTTCGAGACATATTCCGTTGGAGAGGCAGAGAAGATTGTTGTCTCCATCGCGGGGGTCGGTGAGACAGCGCTTGCACTGGAAACTGTTGGCGGGAAAACATATGGAAAAGGCAGCATTGATATCGCAAACGTGCATCGGTGGGACGGCGTGGACGACCCGTATCTGTATGAGGCGACGGCAGTCCTGTACCGCGGCGGCGAGGCGGTGGACGTGGTCACGGAGCGTTTTGGATGCAGGGAATTTCGTTTTGATGCGAAGGAGGGCTTTTTCCTGAATGGAAGGCGTTATCCGCTGCACGGCGTTTCACGCCATCAGGACAGGCTTGGCGTAGGAAATGCGCTCACGCGCGAAATGCATGAGGAGGACATGGAGCTGATTCTCTCCATGGGGGCAAATTCCATACGTCTGGCACACTATCAGCACGACCAGTATTTTTATGATTTGTGCGATGAGAAGGGAATCGTCGCGTGGGCGGAGATCCCATATATCACGATCCATATGGATACCGGCAGGGAGAACACGATCCAGCAGATGAAGGAGCTGATTACACAGAATTACAACCATGCATCGATCGTGTGCTGGGCGCTCTCAAACGAGATCTCACTCCAGGGCGTGACGGAGGATCTGATGGAAAACCACAGGATTCTGAATGACCTGGTTCATGAGATGGACAGGACGAGGGTTTCCGCGATGGCAAACCTGTTCCTGCTCGAGACGGACAGTCCGCTGGTTTCGCTTCCGGATATCCGCGGTTATAACCTGTACTATGGCTGGTATGTCGGGGAAGTGGAGGACAATGATACGTTTTTTGATGATTTTCATGAAAAATATCCGGATACGGCGATCGGGCTGACCGAGTACGGGGCGGATTCCGTGATCACGCTGCAGTCGCCGAAACCGGAAAAGGGCGACTACACGGAGAGCTATCAGGCGGTTTATCATGAGCATATGCTGGAAATGTTTGCGGCAAGACCGTACCTGTGGGGGACATATGTGTGGAATATGTTTGAGTTTGCAGCCGCAGGAAGGGACGAGGCCGGAGATCCGGGCAAGAACCACAAGGGGCTGGTCACGTTTGACCGCAAACAGAAAAAAGATGCTTTCTATATCTATAAGGCATGGTGGAGCGCGGAGAAGTTTGTCCATCTCTGCGGGAGACGGTATCATGACAGGGTGGAGGACACGACGGAGATCAAGGTATACTCCAATCTGGAAAAGATCGCGCTGTATGTGGACGACAGACTCTTTGCGGAGCAGACGGGAGAGCATGTATTCCGGTTCCAGGTGCCGATTGACGGCGTGCACAGGATCAAAGCGGTGGGCTATAGTCAGGACACTGCCTTTGAGGACAGCAGCTTTGAGGAAAGCATGGAGATTGCAAAAGTGGATGCGCCGAATCCTTCATATTTTATGTCGCCTGAAAAGGTGCGCAACTGGTTCGACGCGCCTGAGGACAACGGGGAGGATAAAGACGGATATCTCTCTATCAACAGCACGATGGGTGAGATCCAGGCGACCGAGCAGGGCGCCGCACTGCTTGCGGGCATGATGAGCCAGATGTCAGGGAAGACGGCAGGAGGAATGGGCGAAGGTGTCGAGATACCGGAGGCAATGCAGAAGATGATAGCCAGACAGCCGTTAAAGAAATTATTGCAGCAGGGCGGAATGGAACTGGAGCCGGAAAAGCTGCAGCGGCTCAATCAGGCATTGAACCAGATACCGAAGACAGCGGTTCAGAAGTAGCGTTTTGATTTTAACAAAAGAAAATGGAGATTAAGAGTGAAAGAAAATTCGAACTGTGAAAGGATCTTTCATGTCTTGTTTGTGACTGGAAAGGAATGATAAAAAACATGAATCAATTTTCAAGTGATTTTCTGATCGGCGCTGCCACGGCGGCGCACCAGGTGGAGGGAAACAATATTCACAGCGATTACTGGGCGATGGAGCACATGGCGCACAGCACGTTCAACGAGCCGTCGCTGGACGCGGTGGATCATTATAACAGGTATGAGGAAGACATTCAACTGATGGCGCAGGCGGGGCTTTCCGCATATCGTTTCTCGATCGAGTGGGCGCGCATCGAGCCGGAGGAGGGGAAGTTTGACGAGACAGAGATCGCACACTACAGGAGTGTGTTGGAGTGCTGTCATGCAAACCATATCACTCCAGTTGTGACAATGATGCATTTCACATCGCCGGTCTGGGTGATCCGAAACGACGGCTGGGAGAATGAGCGCACGGTTGATGCGTTTGCGCGTTACTGCGGATATGTAGCGGAGCGTCTGGGCAACCTGATGGGGTATGTGGTCACGATCAACGAGGCAAACATGGGACTCCAGGTGGCGGCGATCGCGGAGCGTTACAAGAGGCAGATGATGGCGAAGATGAGCCAGATGCAGGCGCAGGGGCTGGAAGGCACTGCACAGATCGGTATGAACTTCAATACCATGATGGAGAACATGCAGTTGCAGAAGCAGGAGAACAAGGACGTATTCGGAACGGAGGAACCGCAGAATTTCGTTTCGGGGAGAACCGCGGAGGGAGACATTCTTGTCATGCGGGCGCACCAGGCAGCGAAAAAGGCAATGAAGGCAGTAAAGCCGGCGCTTCAGATCGGACTGTCGCTCTCCTTGCACGATATCCAGGCGGTGGAGGGCAGTGAAGAAAATGCACTGCATGAGTGGGAGGAGGAGTTTTCCCATTATGTTCCCTATATTCTGGACGATGATTTCTTCGGCCTGCAGAATTATACGAGATCCGTTATCGGTGCGGACGGCATCCAGCCGGTTCCGCAGGGGGCGGAGACGACGCAGATGGATTATGAGTTTTACCCGGAGGCGCTGGAGCATGTCATCAGGCGCGTTTCCAGGGAATTTGACGCAAACGGGAAGAAAATGCCGATCATGGTCACGGAGAACGGCATCGCGACGGAGGACGACACAAGGCGCGTGGCATTTATCGGACGGGCGATGGACGGCGTTGCTTCCTGCATTCAGTCGGGGATTCCTGTGATTGGATATATGTACTGGTCGCTGATGGATAACTTTGAATGGCAGAAAGGCTTTTCCATGAAATTCGGGCTGATCGCGGTTGACCGCGCGACGCAGGAGCGCACGCCGAAGCCGAGTCTGGAATTTTTAGGAAAACTAATTTAAAGTCGGGAGTGTGGGATTATGGCAAAAAAGGCGGTACAGCAGATCATGCTGGGAACGGTCACAAAAAACGAGGCACAGACAAGGGAAACGCTGAGAGCGATCAAGGCGGCGGGCTATGACGGAATCGAGCTGAACGGGTTTATGATCAGGCCGACGTCTTTTCTGGTGTGGGCAATGACAAAAGCGGCAGGAATGCCGGTCGGAAAGGGCGGCAACTATGACTGGTGCGCTCTTGTGCGCGATGCAGGTCTTGCGGTGGTGAGCGTCCATGAGGACTTGGGAAGCATTAAGAGGGAGCCGGATACCATTGTCGCGGAGGCGCAGAAGTTCGGCACGGACAAAGTTGTGGTCACAGGCATGTACCGTTTTGACTACTCTGACCGAAATGCGGTGAAGGCGCTTGTCAAAGACCTGAACGAGTCGGGACAGCTTTTGAAAAAATCGGGGATACAGCTTCTCTACCACAATCACAACTGCGAATTTCGAAAAGTGGATAAAAAAATGACGGCGTATGACTATATCATAGAAAACACAGATGACACCTGTGTCAGTTTCGAGCTGGATTCCTACTGGCCGACGGAGGCGGGGGTGTCAGCCCTCGCACTGATGAAAAAGCTCGGCACGCGCATGAAGCTCTATCACATCAACGACAGGGGGACGCGCGTGTCAGGCCCGTCCATGACGCCGATCCTCAAATCTGACAGCATGGAGCTTGGCTATGGAAACATGGATCTGGAGAGCCTGATCAGGCAGGCATTATCGGTCGATGTCGATGCTGTGATACTTGAGAGCCACAAAAACTGGGTGGACAAATCACCGGTGAAGTCGATTCAGATGAGTGCGAAATTTTTAAACCGTTTTATGACAGATGCCAAATAAAAAGTATGGAGGGAAGGTTATGAACTATTACTGCAATCCAATCAATGTTCCATATCGCTATCAATTTAATATGGATCCAAGGTCAGACGGAAAACTGCAGATTGACAGGGAGGCGGCAGACCCGTCCATGATTTTGTTTCAGGGAAAATATTATATGTTCGTATCGATGAACCTGAGCGTGTGGGTGTCCGAGGACATGGCGCACTGGGAAGCGCACCGGCTGCCTGAAAATCTGCCATTGTACGACTATGCCCCGGACGTGCGCGTGGTCGGGGAGTACGTGTATTTTTCCGCCTCCAAAAAGGGCGAGGTCTGCAATTTTTACCGGACAAAGGACATCATCAATGGGCCGTACGAGGAGATTCCGGGGACATTTGATTTCTGGGATCCGAACCTGTTCTGTGACGACGACAGCAGGATCTATTTTTACTGGGGCTGTTCGAACATCACGCCGCTGTGGGGCGTGGAGCTGGAACCGGAAACCATGCGGCCGAAGACAGAGCGGATCGTGTTAATTGAAGGGGACAGTTACGAGAGAGGTTATGAGCGCATGGGCGTGGACAACTGCGAGTTTCCGCGCAGCGAGGAGGAAGTGGAGCAGATGTTTCAGGGTTTTCTGAAACAGAGCGGTACGCCGGTGGAGCAGCTTCCCCAACAGTACATTCCGCAGATCAGAGGCATGTTCACACGCAGGCCTTTTATCGAAGGACCGTGGATGAGTAAGCACGACGGGAAGTATTATCTGCAGTACGCATGCCCCGGCGCGGAGTACAATGTCTACGCGGACGGCGTCTATGTGGGCGATTCGCCGCTCGGACCGTTCACGCTGGCGGCGAACAACCCGTACTCGTATCACCCGGGCGGTTTTATGCCGGGCGCGGGGCACGGTTCCACGATGCGGGACAAAAATGGAAACCTCTGGCACACGTCGACGATGCGCATCAGTGTCAACCACCAGTTCGAGCGGCGTGTGGGAATCTGGCCTGCGGGTTTTGATGATGAAGGCGAACTCTTCTGCAACCAGAATTACGGCGACTGGCCGGTGGCGGTGGATGAGAACGGCAGTGACCCATGGCGTGAGCCGCAGTGGTATCTGCTGAATTACAAAAAGCCTGTGACAGCGTCCTCCTGTGCGGAGGGCAGCGAACCGGGCATGGCGGTGAATGAGGATGCAAAGACGTGGTGGCGGGCGGCTTCTGCGGAGCGCGGACAGTGGCTTGCTGTCGATCTGGAAAAAGAGATGGATGTCCGGGCAGTTCAGATCAATTTTGCGGATGACCAGCTTCCGATCGCGTCTCCGGGAAAAATACAGGGTTCGTTAACACAGCCAAGATATATCGAGGAGCGGGATCACGTGACCCGGTGGATTCTGGAGGGCTCACTGGACGGGACGGACTATTTTGTGATCGAGGATAAGTCGGAGGCCATGACGGATCTGCCGCACGATCTGATTGTCAGGGAGGAAGGCATCCGGATGCGCTATGTGAAGCTGACGATCCTACAGATTCCCTACGATGTGACGCCGTGTATTTCCGGGCTGAGGGTATTCGGCATCGGTGACGGCGAGAAGCCGCAGGTTCCGGGATACAGCGCGCACAGAAGCGAAGATCGGCTGGATCTGCTGGTGGACGTTGATAATACGGCGGATGCCACAGGCTATAACATTTTATGGGGACATGCGGCGGATAAGCTGTATCACAGCTATCAGGTTTATCAGGGCGATGGTGCGCAGACATATAAAAGAATCGGCGCGCTGGTGAAGGCGCAGGATTATTTTGTGCGTGTCGATGCATTTAATGAGAATGGGATTACCCATGGAAAGGCGACAAAATTATGAGAGCCATCAATTTAAAGACGGAGCATCTGACAGACCCTATCGGGATCGATATCGCAAATCCGTATCTGTCGTGGACGTGTGAGGACGGAATCACACAGACGGCTTATGAGATCGAGGCTGTGGAAGACGGAAATCTGCTGTGGGGCAGCGGCAAAGTATCCGGTTCGCAGATGCATGCCGTTTTGGAAAAAGAGCTGCAGAGCAGACAGCGCGTCAGCTGGCGGGTACGCCTCTGGGACGAGGAGGGGCGCGAGGGCGCATGGAGTGCGCCTGCCCTCTTTGAGACAGGTATTATGGATAAAGCACTGTTTAAAGCAGTGTGGATCAACCCGGAGCTTGTCTGCGACCCCGAAGTCCACAAGCCTGCAAGCTACCTGAAAAAACATTTTCATGCCGCAAAGGGAGCGGCGGCAAGGCTTTACATCACCTGCCACGGACTGTACGAGGCGTATATCAACGGAAAACGCGTCGGTGAATTTGTCCTTGCCCCCGGCTGTTACAATTATGACAAAAAGGTGGCATATCAGACGTATGATGTCACAGATCTGATCCAGGACGGGGAAAATGTGGCAGAGGTCATTCTCGGGGACGGCTGGTACCGGAGCGTGTCGGGAGTCGACGGGGACCGAAATCTCTACGGAACAGACGTGGCGCTCTTTTTTCAGTTGGAAATCGACAAAAATGTCGTGTGTGTTTCCGACGGGAGCTGGACTGCGTCACAGTCAGGTCCGATCCGCGAGAACGATATGCAGCAGGGCGAGCTGGTTGATGCCCGGATGGAGGAGATTGAGGATTATCATGAAGTCAGGGTTGAGGATTTCGGGGTGGAAACCCTGGCCTGTTCCAACTGCATGCCTGTTGCGGAGATGGAGCATTTCACAGGGAAATGCATCACGACGCCAAACGGGGAAACAGTCATTGATTATGGGCAGAACATGGCGGGATATATCTCATTCCGCTTAAAGGCGCACGCAGGACAGACGATCGTGCTCACACACGGCGAGACGCTGGATGAGAACGGCAATTTCACACAGGAGAACTTCCAGGACCGCAAGCGCCACAAGGAGGGCGGCACCAGGCAGCAGGTGGTCTACACCTGCAAGGAAGGGGTCAATGAGTACAAGGCAAAGTTTACGATCTGGGGATTCCGCTACGCGAAGGTGGAGACGGACATTGACCTCCATGATGCAGAGTTCACTGCGATTGCAGTATATTCACAAATGCAGGAGTTGGGAACGTTCAAGTGCTCCAACGCCGATGTGAATCAGCTGGTGCACAACAGCATCTGGAGTCAGAAATCCAATTTCTGCGATGTGCCGACAGACTGTCCTACGAGGGAGCGTGCGGCGTGGACTGGCGATATGGGTGTCTTTGCGGCGGCAGGGCTGTACCTGGAGGACTGTTATCCGGTCATCCGCAAATGGCTGGCGGAATGCCGCCTGACGCAGCATGAGGACGGGAAGCTGAGCAATATTTCCCCGAGGAACAATAACCCGAGCTTTTTCTCAGGACTGCTTGCAGGTTCCGTGGGCTGGGGCGACGCATGCATTATTGTGCCGTATGTGCTTTATCAGCGGTACGGGGACGTGCGGATTCTGGAAGAAAATTACGCGATGATGCAGAAGTGGTATGCCTTTCTGGAAGGGCGTGCGAAGAATAATCCGGAGGACGCTGCGGAATTGATGAAGCGGAATCCATACCGCGATCATACCATCGAGACAGGGGTTGATTACGGCGAGTGGTGTGAGCCGGATGTTGACGGCACATCAGCGATGCGGACGCCGCAGCAAAAAGTTGCCACCGCATATTTTGCGCGCTCCGGGCAGATGCTTGCGGAGATTGCGCAGATTCTGGGAAAACCGGAGGATGCAGAGCATTACCGCACGATGGCGGAAAATGCAGGGAAAGCCTTCCGCTATATTGCGGTGCAGGACGGCAGGATTCACTCCGACCGGCAGGCGGAGTACGTGCGGGCGATCACTTTTGAACTGCTGACAGAGGAAGAGAAACGACAGGCGGCGGACGACCTCAATCGTCTGGTGCAGCAGAACGATTATCATCTCAATACAGGATTTCTCTCGACACCTCAGCTGTGCGCGGTACTCGCGGATTACGGGTATGTGGAAACAGCGTATAAGCTGCTCCTGCAGGACACAATGCCGGGCTGGCTCTACCAGGTGAAGAAGGGCGCCACGACCATCTGGGAGACATGGGACGGAATCAACGAGAAAGGCGTGCCCGCTGCATCCTTAAACCACTATTCCAAGGGGGCGGTCACAGGCTGGCTGTTTGAGGGCGTGTGCGGTATCCATCTCGTTGATGGCAGGATCGAGATAAAGCCGCAGCCATGCAGCATGTTGGATTACGCGAAGGCTGTGTACCATTCGCCGGTCGGGGATATCGAGAGCGGCTGGCACTGCGACGAGGGCGGAAAGTTTTCATATGAGTTTGTCATTCCGGCAAATACCAGTGCGGACATTATTCTGCCTGACGGGAGAAAAGAGCGGGTTGCAGCCGGAAGGCATCGTTTTTGAGTTTCCGGATCCCGCGCCTGGATGACGGAACATTTGAAAAAGTATGGGCGGGCAGGGAAGACATTCCTGCCCGCCGCGCACCCCGCATGTCGCCTTTGCGGTATACTTCCTCAGCATGGGGCTTGTCAGTCCGACAGGCCCTTTGCTATATGCATGGAAAATGTAATGATGCAATGTATGGCAATTACTGCGGCATGTGCGCCGTTAGCTTCAAAGGAGGCAAGTACTTTTTCAAATTCCTGAATTCCTTCTGATTCAATTTTTTCCAATAGATCGTAACAGTTCTCATAGTGTTTATAAAAAGTTCCACGATTGATCTCTGTCTTGTCGCAGGCTGTGAATAAGGAGTTTCTATTGATAAATTTCTTTTATTTAAGATGAGGGTGTGCTATAATACGACCATGAAGGAATATAGTGATATCGGGTCGACAGAATCAGCAAATCAACGGTGAGGGAGAGGACAGATATGGAGAACAGGGAACTGATCCGACTGGCATTGGAGGCAAGAGAGATGGCTTACGTGCCATATTCAAAATACATGGTCGGTGCGGCGCTTCTGACAAAGCAGGGGCGGGTTTACAAGGGTTGTAACATTGAAAATGCCGCCTACACGCCGACAAACTGTGCGGAGCGGACGGCATTTTTTAAGGCGGTGAGCGAGGGGGAGCGCGCGTTTGAGGCGATCGCGATCGTCGGCGGCTATCGGGGCGCGCCGACAAGCTACGCCTATCCCTGCGGGGTGTGCAGGCAGGTCATGATGGAATTCTGTGATCCCGCAGAATTTCGGATCATTACGGCGGTCTCGGAGGAGCAGTATGTGGAGCGGACGCTCGCAGAACTGCTGCCCGAGGGATTCGGACCGGATAATCTGTGATCCGGAGATCGAGTAGGGGAGTGGCTTTTTCCCCTGCTCGTGCGCGACCCGTGCGCCGCCTTAGCGGCATATTTCATCTGCACGGGTCTGTGCATAAAAAAACTCGATTTGGAGGAAAATATGGAGATCACAATATTATTCTTAATATTCGCTGCCGTTTTTTTATACGTGATGATCCGGGGGGCTGTGGAGGAGAAGCGCCGCAGGAAAAAATACCGCAGCCAGCTCAAAGAGCTTTACGGCAGTTTCCCGGACAGGACTTACAGTGCGGAGGAGCTTGACAGGATCTCGCGTTATTACTGGCACACGCGTGATGAAAAATGCAGTATTGGGAATGACATTGACGAGATCACCTGGAATGACCTGTCCATGGACAATATCTTTGCGCGCATGAATTTCACACAGTCCTCGTCGGGTGAGGAGTATCTCTATGCGATGCTGCGCTGCCCTGCTGTGGATGACAGAGACGGCAGACAGGAGAAAATGGAAGCGCATATCCGCTATATGATGGAGAACGAGAAGGAGCGGCTTGACACGATGATGTCCCTCAAAGATCTGGGGCACACAGGAAAATACGCGCTCTTTGACTATCTCGATTATCTTGATGAGCTGGGCGTGCGCGGAAACGGGATGCATTACGGCTGTATCCTGCTGCTGCTTGTGTCGGTCGCGGTGCTTTTTGTGCGGACTTCGCTGGGCGTACCGATGCTGATCGCGGCAGCATGTTTTAATATCGTGACTTATATGAAGGAGAAAGGGATCGCGGCACCTTACGTGACGACATTTTCCTATATCACGCGCATGCTCCGCTGTGCCGACGACATCATCAAGCATGATTATGGTCCGGAGATGGGCGATTATGTTTCAACGCTGAGATCGGAGCGGGGAAGCTTTAAGGACTTTGAGAAAAACTCGGGGATGGTGCTGAAAATGAATGCCTCCACCGGGAATATTGATGAACTGCTGTTTGATTATATCAAGATGCTGACACATATCGACCTGATCCGGTTTAACAAAATGCTCAACATCGTTCATCAGAACAGGCGGGAGATCATCGGGCTTGCCGGGGATATCGGCTATATAGATGCCGTGATCTCCATTGGATATTTCAGGGCGGCGCTCCCCTATTATACGACGCCGTTCCTGCAGACTGGCTGTGACAGCCGCTTTGTGATCAGCGAGGGATTTCACCCCTGTATCGACGAGCCTGTGGCAAACAGCTTTTCACAGCGCCGGGGAATGATCATCACAGGCTCGAATGCATCGGGCAAATCCACCTTCTTGAAAATGACGGCGATCAATGCCATTCTGGCGCAGACGATCCATACCTGCGCGGCAAAAATGTACAAGGGCAATTATTACAGGATCTATTCTTCCATGTCACTGCGGGATAACCTTGACAGCGGCGAGAGCTACTATATCGTGGAGATCAAAGCGCTCAAGCGCATCATGGATGCGGCGTGCGCGAAGGATGACACACCCCTTTTGTGCTTTGTGGATGAGGTGCTTCGGGGCACCAATACGGTGGAGCGCATCGCCGCGTCGACACAGATCTTAGAGCGGCTGTCGCAGCAGGGGATCCGCTGTTTCGCGGCGACGCATGACATCGAGCTGACGCATCTGCTCGAGCGGCATTATGACAATTATCATTTTGAGGAGGAGGTCAAAAACGATGATGTACTTTTCTCATACAGACTCCTTGAGGGAAGGGCGCATACCAGGAACGCGATAAAGCTCCTGGAGATCATCGGATTCTCAAAGGAGATCATCAGAAGGGCGGACGACATGGCAAGGGCGTTTCTGGCAGAGGGTGAATGGTCTGCTGATTAAATGATTTGTGGAGGGGATATGAAAACAGTACTGTCAAAATATCTAAGACCTTACTATGGACGGATGCTGCTGGGATTTTCCATCAAATTTATCGGGACGATCATGGATCTGTGCCTGCCCTGGATCCTGGCGTATATGATCGATACCGTGATCCCGCAGGGCAGACGCAATGCTGTTTTTGTATGGGAATTCGTGATGCTGGTCTGTTCGGTGCTCGCGCTCTCATTCAATGTCATAGCGAACCGCATGGCATCCAGGGTGGCAAGGGATACGACGGAAACGATACGCCATGACTTGTTCGTGAAGGTCATGTGGCTCTCCAATGCAAGGACGGACGATCTCACGAAGCCGTCCCTGATCTCAAGGCTCACGACAGATACCTACAATATCCAGCAGATGCTGGGGCGGGTGCAGCGGCTTGGCGTGCGGGCGCCGATCCTGGTGATCGGCGGTATCCTCGTGACGCTGACGCTCGATCCGGTCCTGACGATTGTGCTGGTCTCGGTGATGCCCGTCACAGCGTTTGTCACTTACTATTTTTCCAGAAAAAGTATTCCCATGTACAATGCACTGCAGAGGGCTGTCGATCAGTTCGTGCGCCTGCTGCGGGAGGATATCGCAGGGATCCGCGTGATCAAAGCGCTCTCAAAGACGGACTGCGAAGCACAGAAATACGATACACTGAACCAAAAGGTGGTCACGCTGGAGCGAAAGGCAGATATCACGATGGCTGTCGTCAATCCGGCCACAAACCTGTTTCTGAATCTCGGACTGGTGTTTGTCGTGATCGTCGGCGCGTACAGGGTGAACCAGGGAACCTCCGAGGTGGGCAAGATCCTCGCATTTCTTACATATTTTACAATCATATTAAATGCCATGATCAACATTTCAAAAATGTTTGTCATCATCTCCAGGGCAGTTGCCTCCGCAGACCGTATCATGGAAGTCATCGATGTGCCGGACAGAACGCAGTCCATGCAGTGTGAAAAGCGCGCGGAAGATGAGGCATATATCCGTTTTGAGCATGTGACATTTTCCTATCGTCAGACGGAAGCAGAGCCAAATCTGGCGGATATCAGTTTTGCGCTGAAAAAAGGGGAGACGCTTGGCATCATCGGCGCGACCGGATCGGGGAAGAGCACGCTTGCCGCGCTGCTGATGCGCTTTTATGAGATCGATCAGGGAAAGATCTATATAGAGGGCGAGGATATCCGCACCATGCCGGCTGGCAGGCTCAGGGAAAGGTTCGGCGTGGTCTTTCAGAATGACACGATCTTTGCGGACTCTATTGCGGAGAATGTCCGTATGGGACGGACACTGTCAGACGAGGACATCAGAAATGCGATCGCGCACGCGCAGGCAAAAGAGTTTGTCGAGGAAGCGGGACGGGGGTACGATGATCAGATCAATATCCGCGGAGCCAATCTGAGCGGCGGGCAGAAACAGCGCATACTGATCGCGAGGGCACTGGCGGCAAAGCCGGATATCCTGATCCTGGACGATTCCTCGAGCGCACTGGATTATAAGACGGATGCCGCCCTGCGCCATGAGCTGTCGGCGCACTTTGCGGACACGACGAAGCTGATCATCGCACAGCGTGTCAGTTCGATACTGCACGCAGATCACATCATGGTGCTCGAGGACGGGAAGATGATCGGGTACGGGACGCACGAGGAGCTTCTGGAGCACTGCGAAGTGTACAGGGAGATCCGTGATTCGCAGATGTAACAGTGATTTGGATTTGTCGGAGGTAAGTTATGGCGGAAGGGCAGAAAAAGTATGAGAAACCAAAGAACCGCAAAAAGACGATTTTGCGGCTTGGCGGTTACATGATACAGTACAGGTATCTGGTACTGCTGGCACTTATCCTGACAGTGGGAAGCAACCTGCTGGCGCTGGTGGGACCGATGCTCTCAGGCTATGCGATCGATGCCATCGAGCCGGGCGTCGGAAAAGTGGATTTTTCGCGCGTGTTTTATTATGTGGGGCTCATGGTGGTCTTTTATGTGATCTCTTCGATCTTATCGTATATCCTGTCGGTGCTGATGATCCATATCAGCCGCAAGGTCGTATATCAGATGAGGGAGGACGTCTTCACACATTTGCTGGCGCTTCCGGTCGGGTATTTTGACACCCACCAGACAGGGGATATCATCAGCCGGATCTCGTATGACATTGATACGGTCAACGCTTCACTCACAAATGACCTGGTTCAGATCCTCACCACGCTGATCACTGTGGCCGGGGCGTTTGCCATGATGGTCGTCATCTCGCCAAAGCTGGTGCTGATCTTCGCCTTTACAGTGCCGTTGTCCGTCCTGCTGACAAAGTTCATCACGGGAAAGACGCGCCCGCTGTTTCGTATGCGGTCGCGCAGGCTGGGTGAACTGAACGGTTTTGTGGAGGAGATGATCTCAGGGCAGAAGACGCTCAAAGCGTATCATCAGGAAGAAAACACGATCCATAAGTTTGACGGCAAAAATGAGGAGGCTGTGGAGGCGTATTACAGGGCAGAGTATTACGGGAGTGTCGTCGGTCCTGCGGTGAATTTTGTCAATAATCTATCCCTTGCGCTGGTGAGCATGTTCGGGGCGCTGCTGTTCCTGGCTGGACAGATGCGCATTGGCAGTATTTCTTCTTTTATATTATACTCCAGAAAATTTTCCGGGCCGATCAACGAGGCGGCGAATATCATGAGCGAGCTGCAGTCCGCGCTCGCCGCCGCGGAGCGTGTGTTTCATATGCTCGATGAGCCGACGGAAGCCGCGGACCGTACAGCCGCGTTGGAACTTGAAGCCGTCGAGGGCGATGTGGTGTTAGAAAATGTGTGCTTTGGATATAAGAAGGACCAGCAGATTATCAGGAATCTGAACCTGCACGCTGCATCGGGAAAGCTGGTGGCGGTCGTGGGACCGACCGGAGCCGGCAAGACGACGCTGATCAATCTGCTGATGCGCTTTTATGATGTGGACACCGGCAGGATCTGTGTGGACGGTCACGATATCTGCGATGTGACGCGCGCAGGCCTGCGCAGGGCGTACGCCATGGTTCTGCAGGACACGTGGCTCTTTGAGGGGACGGTCTTTGACAACATCGCATACGGCAGGCAGGGCGCGACATTGGAGGAAGTGACGGCCGCCGCCAAAGCAGCCAGGATTCATTCGTACATCAGGCGGCTGCCGCAGGGCTATGACACGGTGCTCACGGATGAGGGAACCAACATCTCAAAGGGGCAGAAGCAGCTGCTCACGATCGCGAGGGCGATGCTGCTGGACGCACCGATGCTCATTCTCGACGAGGCGACTTCCAACGTCGACACGAGGACGGAACAGCAGATCCAGCAGGCGATGCGGAAACTGATGGAGCACAAGACCTGTTTTGTCATCGCCCACAGGCTCTCGACCATTCAGAACGCGGACGTGATCCTGGTGGTGAACCATGGAGAGATCGTGGAGCAGGGGACGCACGGGGAGCTGATGGAGCGGGAAGGATTTTATTACCAGATGTATCGGGCACAGTTTGAGTAAGGGCAGGCGGGAAATATGCTATACTCAAGGTACAGGTTATTTTTGAATAGTTCCTTATGGCAGGGAGGTGCAGATACATGTACTATGAGCGTATATTGGAACAGACGATCGCAAAAACGAGCAGGACATTTCCCGTTGTGCTCGTGACAGGACCGCATCAGGTCGGCAAAACAACGCTTCTGACGAAAATGGCAGCCCCGGATCGAACGGTCGTCTCGCTGGATAATCCGACAATACGGGGGCTGGCGAAGGAGGATCCAGGACTTTTTCTGCAGAGATATAAGCCGCCTGTGCTGATCGATGAAGTCCAGTATGCCCCTGAATTGTTCGTCTATATTAAAATGTATGTAGACGAGCATAAGAATAACGGCGATTTCTGGCTGACAGGATCGCAGGCGTTTCATATGATGGAGAACGTCACGGAATCGCTTGCCGGAAGAGTGGGGATTGTCCGCTTGAGTGGCCTGTCCAATGCGGAGGTGCAGCAGACCTTTCACGGAAAGTTTGTTGTTGATATGGAACATCTGATGAGACGAAGAGAAGAGAGTATGGCGATGGATGCCAGGGACATTTTTCAGCGGATCTACAGGGGATCCATGCCGCGGTTATATGAAGATCCAGAAATCGATCTTGAACAGTATTATGAATCATATATTGATACGTATGTCACGAGAGATATCAAAGAACTCACCAAGGTTGCAGATGAGATGCTTTTTTTGAATTTTGTCCGCGCCGTTGCGGCGAGGACAGCTTCCAATGTCAATTATACAGAGCTGGCAGATGAGATGGAGATCTCTTCGGTTACGGCGAAACAATGGCTGTCACTTCTGGTGACTTCCGGACTTGTCCTGCTGATACAGCCATATTCCAACAATGCGCTTCACAGATCGATCTGCTGATCTATCAAAATGCAACTTTGTATCCGATTGAGATCAAGAAAAGCACACAGCCCAAAATGCAGCCAAAAACTTTTCTGTGCTGAAAAAGCTTGCAGATACAGGCAATGGGCAGAAAGCACTGGCAGGAAACGGTGCGGTGGTCTGCCTTGCCCCGGACGTGATCCCGATCGATGGCATGAACTGTTATGTGCCAGCGTGGATCATATGACATCAGCACATCAGTCATGCCGCTCCTGCACATCGTCATATGTCTCGCAAAAGCGCGCTGAAAAAGAGGGCTCTTCGCCGCCTGCATACAGGTGTGAGATATCCCCGAAACTGCTTACGCGGAAAATGGCAGTCCCTTCCCTGCGTTCTTCCGTGTTGACCGTGGTGACGGATGTGGGCGCGGCTGCCGTGTGATGCCACAAGATCATAGGGGAAATGTTCATGAGATGGCTTAAGAGCACACATTCCACTCCGAAGTGACAGAAGAATGCAAGCGTATCGCGGTTTGGCTTTTCTGTGCGATAGACGCCCGATTCCCGGACATAGCCGTGTTCTGCCAGCAGTCTGTCAAAGCCGTCGGTCACCCATTGATATTCCCTGCCGACATTTCCCTCCTCCATGGCTGGATGCGTCCGCCACAGATCCCGGTCATAAAAACAGGGCTCACCGGTCCAGTCTGCGGGGAGCCAGTCCCATGCGATCGTGCGTCCGCAAGCCACATCGGGGCGTCTGATCGAAGGCGCAAATTCCCGGAGCCACTCGTGGGTGACAGCGGTGTGGTTCATTTTTTCCAAGGTGCAGGACGCCGTGGCTTTGGCGCGTCCAAGCGGCGACACATAAAAGTCCCGGATGTCCATTTGGCAGATCCGTTCTGCCAGCAGTCTGGCTTCCCGCCAGCCCTTTTCGGTCAGCGTATCGTTTTCATAATCCGGGTCGCCGTGGCGTATGATCAATAATCTCATAAGTCCTCCTTAGGATCTGTAGAAAAATAACTGCAGCTTCTTAGCTTTATATGTTTTACATATCTATCTCAGTTTATTTTATAACAGACAGGAAAAAATGAAAAGAAAGAATCATGTCCATATGGCAGGTAAAAATCCATGTAAAAATTGTAAAATTCATCTAACAATGCACACAATTATGTGATATAATAAATATATTATATCACATTCACTGTAAATATAGACAATTTGCAGCATAGAATGCCACTGGTGTACCAATTAATATAATGATTATGGCAAAGGAGAAGAATACATGAGCAATCAATTAGTATGGCAGGATCGGTATAATCTGGGTGTAGAGGTTATTGACAAAGAACATAAGAAATTGTTCAGCATTCTAAATAAGCTGTTCGATTTTGGGAAACAGGAAGAGAAAAGTCAATGGGTCTGTCAGGAAGCGATCAAGTACTTCCAGGATCATGCGATCAAGCATTTCGCAGACGAAGAGGCGTATATGTTTTCCATCGATTATGAAGGGATTGAGATGCATAGGCGCATTCATAGAAATTTTCGTGAGAGAACGCTTCCGGCACTTGAACGTGAACTGGAGCTGAGCGCGTATTCGGAAGAATCGGTCAACCACTTCCTCAGTGTGTGTGCGGGATGGCTGATCGGACATACTTTGATAGAGGATTATGCGATCGTTAAAGGTGCAAAGATAAAACAGTGGGAAAATCTTCAGCCTGAAGAAGAACAGGCAGTTATGGGACAGACGATCACCGGGCTGCTGCACAGCATGTTTCAATTGGATTCGAGGCTGATCAGTGACTGTTATGGCGGTGAAAAGTTTGGAGACGGCATCTATTATCGTCTGATCTACAGCACGAAGGAAAAGAAGAGGTGGGAGTTCTTATTAGTTTTGGAGGAAAAGTTGATCGTCAGTTCCATTGGCAGTGTGATGGATATGAAATCAGAAGCAGTGAATTCTATGCTGATGAATGCGGCGAGATATGTGGCAAGGCAGCTTGTTGAACGTGTGAAGCGGTATTTTCCATCTTCGGAAAATTTTGAGATGGAGGAAGAGCAGCTTTTGACATATGAGCAGTTTCAGAAGGTATTTGAGAAACAGAAGCCGCAGTTTAGCCTGTTGTTCGACACAGGAAAAGGGTATTTTGCATACTGCGTAACAGCGACGGATATGCTTCACAGTGAAGGCGGCGTTTCGATCATCACAGAAAACGCAATGGCACAGGTGGAGAAATACCTCAGCCAGAATGAAGCGGAAAAAAATATAGCCAGCCATCAGAAGAAAATACTTGTGGTAGATGATTCGGACTTTATGCTAAAGACAATGCATGACCTTTTGGAACAGGACTATGAAGTGTTACTTGCGAAGTCGGGACTGTCTGCGATCAGGGGCATTACACTGGACAGACCGGATCTGATCCTGTTGGATTATGAGATGCCGGTCTGTGATGGCAGCCAGGTGCTGGAAATGATCCGCGCGGAAAAGGATTTTGCAGATATCCCTGTGATCTTCCTCACCAGCAGGGTTGACAGGGAGAGTGTTCGTAAGGTGATCGAGCTGAAACCGGAAGGGTATCTGTCGAAATCCCTACAGCCGGCTGATGTGAAGCGGGAAGTAGATCATTTCTTTGAAAAAAAGATGAGAAGAAGTGCTAAAAAATAGAAAAGTATGTATATTTTTCCTTTCTTGTCCATATAATTTATTACATAATGATAATGTTTTGATCACGTGCACACAGGATTGAAGCGTTATCACAAATAGACAGGGTAAGGAGAACGAACATGGCAAGAGGAGTAAAAAAATCAATACAGGAGAAGATCGCACAGAAGGAAGAGCTCATCGATGCACTTTCTACCAGGATCAAAAAGGAGAGAGACGAGCTCAATGAACTTCTGGAGATGCAGAAGATGGAAGAACTCAATGAGCTTCGGGTAGTGGTCGAGAAGTCCGGTATGGAGATCTCTGATATTATCCAGATGGCGCAGATGCAGGTTGCCCAGTAGGGCAAAATGCATTATGGCCACGACAACAAAAAATATTTAAGAAAAAGTCCAAACACAATTGCGTACATAGCCTGAAAAGGGTATAATGGAAAGCAGGGTGAATGGACTTTTTTCAATTTTGGCATATGGGATCGAAGAAAGGATTCAAACGTACTTTAATGATGGAAAGGAAAGGCGAAGATGGTAAACATACGCGAATTATACCACACTTATAAGGAGTATGCGGATCAGGAGGTGACGATCGGGGGCTGGCTCAGAAGCAGGAGGGATTCCAAGACATTTGGGTTTCTGGTGATCAATGACGGTACGTTTTTTGAGCCGCTTCAGGTTGTATACAGTGATAAACTGGACAATTTTGCAGGGGTCTCAAAATTGAACGTGGGGGCAGCAGTGATCGCGACGGGGATCGTGACGCTCACGCCGGAGGCGAAGCAGCCGTTCGAACTGCAGGCGACGAAGATCGAGATCGAGGGCGATTCGACGCCGGATTACCCATTGCAGAAAAAGCGGCACAGCTTTGAATATCTGAGGACGATCTCACACCTGAGACCGCGCACCAACACTTTTCAGGCGGTATTCCGGGTGCGCTCGCTGTGTGCCTATGCGATTCACAGATTTTTCCAGGAGAGGGATTTTGTCTATGTGCACACACCGCTGATCACAGGGAGTGACTGCGAGGGAGCAGGAGAGATGTTCCAGGTGACGACACTGGATCTGAAGGATCTGCCCATGGTGGATGGGGAGGTTGATTTCAGCAAGGACTTTTTTAACAAACCGACAAACCTCACCGTGAGCGGACAGTTGAACGGTGAGACATACGCGATGGCATTCAAAAATATCTACACATTTGGCCCGACGTTCCGCGCGGAAAATTCCAACACGACGCGCCATGCGGCAGAGTTCTGGATGATCGAGCCGGAGATCGCCTTTGCGGACCTGAAGGATGATATGATGCTCGCTGAGAGTATGCTCAAGTATGTCATCAACTACGTGCTGGAGAATGCACCGGAGGAGATGGCGTTTTTTAATCAGTTTGTAGATAAGGGACTGATCGAGAGACTGAAGCACGTGGCGGATTCGGAATTTGGACATATCACCTACACAGACGCCATCACAGAGCTCGAGAAGCACAATGACGAGTTTGAGTACAAGGTTTCGTGGGGATGCGACCTGCAGACAGAGCATGAGCGCTATCTGACAGAAAAACTTTTTGGCAGGCCGGTGTTTGTGACAGACTATCCCAAGGAGATCAAAGCCTTTTACATGAAGCTCAATGAAGACGGCAGAACTGTTGCCGCGATGGATTGTCTTGTACCTGGAATCGGGGAGATCATCGGAGGAAGCCAGAGGGAGGACAAGCTTGCTGTACTTGAACAGAGAATGCAGGAGTGCGGTCTGAAACCGGAGGATTATGATTTTTATCTTGATCTCAGACGTTATGGAAGTGCGCGGCACGCAGGCTTCGGGCTTGGTTTTGAGCGCTGCGTGATGTATCTGACAGGCATGGGAAATATCAGGGATGTGATCCCGTTCCCCAGGACAGTCAATAACTGTGAACTGTAAAACAAAAACAGGGCGGATGCCCTGTTTTTGTTTTATGCGGATTTGTTTTTCGCACTGTTCTTTTTTCTGTTTTTCGCATGTTTTTTCCGGGAAGTCTTTTTCTGGGAAGCCTTCTTTTTGGTCTCCTGTTCCAGGGCTTTCTTCTCTGCCTCTGCGGCTTCCATCGCCTTGACCAGGTTTTTCTGGGCGGTTGAGAGCATCAGCTTGATGCGGTTGAGCTGATTGACCTCGGAAGCGCCGGGATCGTAGTCGATGGCAACGATATTTGCCTCGGGATGCCGCTTTCTGAGCTCCTTGATGACGCCCTTGCCGACAACATGATTGGGCAGACAGCCAAAAGGCTGTGTGCATACGATGTTCGGTGTATCAGAGTGGATCAGCTCGAGCATCTCACCCGTGAGGAACCATCCTTCTCCGGTCTGATTGCCGATCGAAACGATCTCTGCCGCATGTTTTGCCGTCTCGTAGATATCTGCGGGCGGTATAAAATGTTTGCTGGCGGCGAAGGCCTCACTCATAGGCTTTCTCAGCATCTGGATCGCCTTGATGCCGAACCGGCTGATATCGGCGGCTTTTCTGCTTGTGCCAAGATTCTCTGCCTTGTACAGCTGATTGTAGAAGCAGTAGAACATAAAATCCATCAGGTCAGGCACGACCGCCTCTGCACCCTCGTGTTCCAGAAGTTCCACCAGCTGGTTGTTTGCGGCGGGAGAGAACTTCACCAGGATCTCGCCGACTACGCCGACGCGCGGCTTTTGGATATCGAGCACAGGGATTGCGTCAAATTCCTCGATGATCTCGCGGCACATCTTTTTGTAAGTGCTGAAGGACATATATCTGCGTCCGAGGAAATCACAGCATTTTTTGATCCATTTCTGGTGAACTTCCTCCACGGAACCCGGAACAGCTTCATATGGGCGCATCCGGTATACACAGCGCATAAAGATATCACCGAAGTTTACCGCGTACACGGCGCGCAGCAGGAGCATCGGCGTGAGCTTGAAGCCCGGATTGCTCTCCAGCTTCGACAGATTGATCGAGATAACCGGAATGTGCTGGTAACCGGCCTTTTCCAGCGCGCGGCGGATAAATCCGATATAGTTCGTAGCGCGGCATCCGCCTCCGGTCTGCGACATGACAACCGCGAGACGGTCCGTGTCATATTTTCCGGAGAGCACCGCCTCCATGATCTGGCCGACGACCAGCAGGGACGGATAGCAGGCGTCGTTGTTGACGTACTTGAGCCCCATGTCGATACTGCCCCTGTTGTCATTGTTCAGTACGACCAGATTGTAACCGCATCTTCTGAAGGTCGGCTCCAGGAGGTCAAAATGGATCGGTGACATCTGAGGACACAGGATCGTATAATTTTTGCGCATTTCTTTTGTAAAGAGCACTCTGTTCATACGGCTCGGGTGGATCGTCCGTTCCTGATGGCGCTGTTCGCGCACGCGGATGGCAGATAGCAGAGAACGGATGCGGATGCGCGCAGCTCCCAGATTGTTCACTTCGTCGATCTTCAGGCAGGTATAGATCTTGCCTGAACCGGTCAATATGTCATTGACCTGATCGGTCGTGACAGCGTCCAGCCCGCAGCCGAATGAGTTGAGCTGGATCAGATCCAGGTCATCACGCGTCTTGACGTAGCTTGCGGCGGCATAGAGCCTGGAGTGGTACATCCATTGGTCTGACACGATCAGCGGACGCTCTGGCTTTGCCAGATGTGATACCGAATCCTCCGTGAGCACGGCGATACCGTAAGAGTTGATCAACTCAGGGATACCGTGGTTGATCTCGGGATCAATGTGGTAGGGTCTGCCTGCGAGCACAATGCCCCGCATGTGATTTTGTTCAAGGTAGCCGATCACCTCTTCACCCTTTTTACACATATCTTTGCGCACATTGTCCAGTTCCTGCCATGCTGCATCGACAGCTTCCTTCAGCTCGTCGGCGGGAAGCTCGGGAAACTCTTTTTCCAGTGACTGCAGGATCAGGGAGGGCTCCCTGAAGGACATGAACGGGTTTTTGAATACGACCTCGCCGCGTCCGATCGCTTCCACATTGTTCTTGATATTTTCTGAATAGGATGTGACGATCGGGCAGTTGTAGTGATTGTTCGCATCGTCAAACTCATTCCGCTCATAAAACAGGGCGGGGTAGAAGATAAAGTCAACATTCTGTCTGATCAGCCATTCCACATGGCCATGCGCGAGCTTGGCAGGGTAACACTCTGATTCGCTCGGAATGGACTCGATCCCCATCTCGTAGATCTTTCTGTTGGACAGCGGCGAGAGCACGACCTGGTATTTTAATCTTGTGAACAGCGTGAACCAGAATGGATAGTTCTCGTACATGTTCAGGACTCTTGGAATACCGACGCGCCCGCGCACAGCCTCTGTGTCCGAAAGCGGTTCATAGGAGAAGATCCGTTTCAGTTTATATGCAAAGAGATTTGGGATGTCATTGTCTGTCCTGGTCTTTCCGAGGCCGCGCTCACAGCGGTTTCCGGATATGTAGCTTCTGCCGTCGGAGAACTTGTTGACCGTCAGACGGCAGGAGTTCGTACAGCCCTTGCATTTCACCAGCGATGTAGTGAATGCAAGTTCGTTGATCTGGTCTATCGTGAGCATGGTCGTGCCGCTTTCCGGGGCTGCCTGATAGCGCTCTCTTGCGATCAGAGCCGCTCCGAAAGCACCCATGATACCTGCGATATCCGGCCGTATGACATTACATCCTGCGATCTTCTCAAAACTGCGGAGCACTGCGTCGTTGTAGAAGGTTCCACCCTGGACGACGATATTTCTGCCAAGCTCACTTGCATCGGACACTTTGATGACCTTAAACAGGGCATTTTTGATGACAGAATAGGCGAGGCCTGCAGAGATGTCAGATACCTCTGCGCCTTCTTTCTGCGCCTGTTTTACCTTGGAATTCATGAATACCGTACAGCGCGTTCCCAGATCGATCGGGTGTTTTGCAAACAGCGCGGCCTTCGCGAAATCCTGTACACTGTAATTGAGGGATTTTGCAAAAGTTTCGATGAAAGAGCCGCAGCCTGATGAACAGGCTTCGTTGAGCTGTACCGAATCGACGGTCTGGTTTTTGATCTTGATGCATTTCATGTCCTGGCCGCCGATATCGATGATACAGTCCACATCGGGGTTGAAAAATGCGGCGGCGTAATAATGTGCTACCGTCTCTACCTCGCCCTCATCGAGCATAAATGCGGCTTTGAACAGGGCTTCGCCGTAGCCTGTAGAGCAGGACCGCACGATCACGGCGTCATCGGGAAGCAGGCGGTAGATTTCCTGGATCGCAGAGATCGCAGTATTCAGCGGGCTTCCGTTGTTGCTGCTGTAAAATGAGTACAGCAGAGTCCCGTCCTCGGCGACCACCGCGATCTTTGTCGTGGTGGAACCGGCGTCGATGCCCAGAAAGCACCTGCCATGGTAGTCCTCAAGCTTCGCGTTTCTGACATGGCTGGAACCATGCCTTGACTGGAAATCCTGATAGTCCTTTTCATCGGAGAACAGCGGTTCCATCCGGGCGACCTCAAATTCCATCCTGATATCGGAAGAGAGCTTCTCCACCATCTCGGACATGGAGAAATGGACGTCTTCCTTCGCGTTGAGCGCGGAACCGATCGCCGCGAAAAGGTGGGAATCTGCAGTGTCGATGATGTGCTCCCTGTCAAGCTTCAGCGTGCGGACAAATGCCGTTTTCAGTTCAGACAGGAAATGGAGCGGACCGCCCAGAAATGCGACATGACCGCGGATCGGTTTGCCGCAGGCAAGCCCGCTGATGGTCTGGTTGACCACCGCCTGAAAAATGGAGGCGGACAGATCCTCCTTGGTGGCGCCTTCATTGATGAGCGGCTGGATGTCCGTCTTTGCAAACACGCCGCAGCGCGCCGCGATGGTATATAGTGATTTGTAATTTTTGGCATATTCGTTTAAACCGGAGGCGTCTGTCTGGATCAGGGACGCCATCTGGTCGATAAAGGATCCTGTACCGCCAGCGCAGATCCCGTTCATGCGCTGCTCCACATTTCCGCCCTCGAAATAGATGATCTTGGCATCCTCGCCGCCGAGTTCGATGGCGACATCGGTCATGGGCGCGAGTTCCTGCAGTGAGGTGGACACTGCGATGACCTCCTGTACAAAGGGGACGCCTAAGTGGTTTGCGAGCGTCAGCCCGCCGGAGCCTGTGATCATAGGGTGGAGCGTCAGGTTTCCAAGCTTTGCGTATGCATCCTGCAGAAGGGAAGAAAGAGTTTCCCGGATATTGGCGTAATGCCGCTGATAATCCGAGAAGAGCAGATCGTGTGCTGCATCCAGGATCGCGACCTTTACCGTGGTAGAACCGATGTCGATCCCAAGTGTATAAAACTCCTTATTCTTATCCATGAAAATAACCATGCCTTTCTATAACAATGACCACCAGCCATGCCTGACAGCGGCCATTCGACTTTTTTAACATACATTTGCTATTATACGACAGCATTTTCAAAAACGCAATAAAACAGATGCTGAAAAGTTGCTGAAAACTTTATGCTTTTTTGGAAAATTTTATTCAAAACTTTTTGGACGAACTATAAATTGTTATAATGTATGAACGTTCAGCTGGGGATAATACCATAAATCTAAAAAAAATATAATATTTTAATGAGATAAAATCAGATTGGTTTACATTTCCAGAAGTGGATGATATACTGAAATGACGAGTTCAATTTAACCTATCAATGGCGAAAGGCAGGAATGTGAAATATGAATTTTCTGAATAAAATGGAGCGGAAGATCGGCAAATACGCGATACCGAATCTTTCCTTATATCTGATACTGGGGTATGTGCTGGGATATATTCTGAGATTTATCAGTCCGGCAATTATGGATTTCCTGACGCTGAATCCGTATCTGATCCTGCGCGGGCAGATCTGGCGGCTCGTGACATGGATCATCATCCCGCCGTCTGGCCTGGATCTGTTCACGATCATCATGCTGATGTTTTATTATTCCGTGGGAACGAATCTGGAGCGGACGTGGGGGACTTTTTATTATAATGTATATCTGTTCATGGGGATGATCTTTACGATCATAGGCAGCTTTCTGATCATGGGGATCAGCTATGTTCCGGCTTTCCACTCCTTTATCGAAAGAGAGGCTTACGGATCGGCAGCATATTTCTTGCTCGTGGCGCGCAGCTTCAGCACCTATTTTGTCAATATGTCCATCTTTCTCGGATTTGCGGCGACCTTTCCCGAGGTGCAGGTACTGCTGATGTTCATTGTTCCTATCAAGGTGAAGTGGATGGGGATCGCGTACGGTGTGCTTCTGGCGGTGCAGTTTTTGCAGAGCGGCATCATTGGGAAGATCATCATCGGATCATCGCTGCTCAATTTTGTCGTGTTTTTCCTGATGACAAGGAGCGGGATCGGTATGCGCATCTCGCCGCGGCAGGTGCGGAGGCGCCATGAGTATAACAGGGAAGTCAAGCGGGCAAAGCCGGCGAGCGTGTCAAAACATAAATGCGCGATCTGCGGCAAGAACAGTGAGGACAATCCCGAGGCGGAGTTCCGGTTCTGTTCAAAATGCAATGGAAACTATGAGTATTGTCAGGATCATCTGTTTACACATACACATGTGAAATAAGGAGCAGTGTGCTGTTATGGAATTGAATCAGACAAATTTTGCACAGATCCTTGAAGAGCTGAGGGATACGGCGAGGCTTCAGGGGAATATGCTGACCAGCGGGCAGATCAGCGAGGCTTTTGACCAGTGGCAGTTAGATGACGGAAAACTGGCGCTGATCCATGGCTATTTTCGGAATAATCACATCGGAATTGACGAGCCGGGAGATACGCAGGATGATCTGCCGGGCGATGATGTCAGTTTCCTGGAAATGTATCTCGGGGAACTGAACGGGCTGCCGCCGGTATCGGACGGCGAAAAGCGGGCTGTGATGATGTCGGCGCTTGCAGGCGACAGGGATGCACAGGTAAAGCTGGTGGAGATCTCGCTGCCGCAGGTCGTGGAGATCTCCAGGCTCTATGCAGGACAGGGGGTATTTGCGGAGGATCTGATCGGAGAGGGAAATGTCGCGGCTGCCACGGCTGTGACCATGCTGGAATGCGTGGAAGACATCAGCGAGGTGGAAAGCTTTATCGGAAAGATGATCATGGATGCCATGGAGGAACTGGTCAGTGAAGATTCCAGCAGCCGCCAGATCGACGAGAACGTACTGGAGAGAGTCAACGAAGTGAATGACAAGGCAAAAGAACTGTATGACAGCCTTCTGCGCAAAGTCATTGTAAAAGAGGTGGCGGACGAGCTTGGCATCACGGAGGGGGAAGTGAGGGAAGCAGTGAAATTCTCGGCGGACAGCATCGCGTATATAAACGTTTTGGAAGATTAATTGGAGACAGAAATGGAAATGCAGCAAAATAATGATTTCAAATATGTGATCCAGGACACGAACTGTGTCTATTTTGGCAGAGAGCTGACTTATGCGGATATGATGGAGAAAGATGATATTCCGTTCAAATTCAAAGCGGTGATCAATTCCCATATTGCGAGGGACATCGATCTGAACAGCAAAATGACAGATCATCTTTTACAGATCTCGGAAGAAGAATTTTCATACCGTATTTTTGATCAGTTAAAACTGACGGTACGTGTCTGTTACAAAGTCCGGAAAAAAAAGATCGGCGGCAGGATGACAGACAAATGGATCCACAAGTCCTGTCCGCTCAGGCAGTTCTGCAGCGAGTACCGCACGCAGGTGGCAGGCGGTGATATGATGATCGAGGACTGCTCGATCTCAAAACTGGCATTGATGATGCTGAGTATATAATTAATTAAGAAGGGATTATAATGATGAAAAAGATTGAAGATTTGACCTCTTATGAAGTGGTAGAAAAAAGACAGATCGACGACATCGGCTCCATGAGCTGGCTCTTGAGGCACAAAAAGACGGGTGCGAGGATCGCGCTGCTGAGCAATGACGATGAGAACAAGGTCTTCTACATCGGTTTCCGCACACCGCCCACAGACTCAACGGGTGTGCCGCATATCGTGGAGCATACCGTGCTGTGCGGTTCCAGGGATTTCCCGGTAAAGGATCCCTTTGTGGAGTTGGTGAAGGGGTCACTGAATACGTTCTTAAATGCCATGACATACAGCGACAAGACGGTATATCCTGTTGCGAGCTGTAATGACAAGGATTTTCAAAATCTGATGCATGTGTATCTGGATGCAGTATTTTACCCCAATATCTACAAAGAAAAGAAAATATTCCAGCAGGAAGGCTGGCACTATGAGATGGAGGATGAGGACAGCCCGCTCACGCTCAATGGAGTCGTCTATAATGAGATGAAGGGAGCTTTTTCGTCGCCGGATGAAGTCAACGACAGGGAAGTAGTCAATTCACTGTTCCCGGATACGCCGTATGGCGTGGAGTCGGGCGGCGATCCCAAGGAGATCCCGACGCTCACGTATGAACAGTTTCTGGCGTTTCATGGAAAGTATTACCATCCGTCAAACAGCTATATCTATCTGTATGGAAATATGGATATGGTTGAAAAGCTGGAGTGGATCGATGAGAACTATCTGAGCCAGTTTGACAGGATCGAGGTGGATTCTGCATTAAAACCACAGACGGCATTTGACAGGACTGCAGAGAAATATAAGGAATATCCGGTCATGGAGGGGGAATCGCTGGAGGACAACACATATCTGTCATATAATACGGTTGTCGGGACAAGCCTGGACAAAGAGCTGTACTATGCCATGGAGATATTGGAGTATGCATTGTGCTCGGCTTCCGCGGCACCCCTGAAAATGGCGCTGATCCACAAAAATATCGGCACAGAGGTCTATACAGTGTATAACAATGGTATTTATCAGCCGTATTTCTCCATTGTGGCAAAGAACGCAAATGTCTCACAGAAAGAAGAGTTCGTGCAGACGATCGAGAGTGAGCTTGCCCGCATTGTAAAGGAAGGGATTGACAAGAAGTCACTGCTCGCAGGTCTGAATTACTATGAGTTCCGGTACAGGGAGGCAGACTTTGGCTCTTATCCAAAAGGGCTGATGTACGGCCTGCAGATGCTTGACTCATGGTTATACGATGACAATATGCCGTTTGATATGATCGAGGCCATCGATATCTTCAAGGACCTGAAGGAAAAGATCAATACCGATTACTATGAGAGACTGATCGAAAAGTATCTGATCCAGAACCAGCACAGATCAGTCCTTGTGGTCGCACCCAGAGAGGGACTCACCGCGAAGGAAGAAAAAGAGCTCGCGGACAGGTTATCTGTATACAAGGCGGGGCTGACCGACGAGGAGATCAGACAGATTGTTGCAGAGACAAAGGCGCTGCGGGAGTATCAGGAGCTTGAGGACACGCCGGAAGATCTCGCCAGGATACCGATGCTGAAGCGCGAGGATATGAAAAAGGAAGCGGAAGATTTTGTGAACGAGGTCCGCAGGATCGGGGATACGAACGTTCTCTTTCACGATATCCAGACAAACGGAATCGGCTACATCAGACTGATCTTTGATGCCGCCAATATTCCGGCGGAACTGTTTTCATATATCGGGATCCTGAAAAATGTGCTGGGTTATGTGGACACTGACAAATACAGCTACGGAGAGCTCTGCAATGAGATCAATATCCATACAGGGGACATCGTGAGCAGCGTCAATACCTATGTTAACGCCAAGAAGCTGGATGAATACAAGCTTACATTTGAGATGAAGACAAAAGCCATGTACGATGAACTGCCTGCGGCATTTGAGCTGATGACAGAGATCATGACGGCATCCAGACTCGACGACGGGGAACGGCTCCTCGAGATCCTTGAGGAGTTAAAGTCGATCATGCAGGGAAACATGACTTCTGCGGGACACACTTTCGCCGCAGTGAGGGCGATGTCGTATTTTAGTGAGACAGCAGCTGTGTCAGAGCTTGTGAACGGTCTGCCGTGCTACCGTATGCTCGAGGAGCTCACAGCTGATTTTGACAGCCATAAGCAGGAGCTGATCGGCAGACTCACAGAACTTACAAAGTGCATATTCAGACCGGAAAACCTCCTGGTCGATATCACAGCCACCGAGGAAGGCTTTGAGAAAGTAAAAGCGCTCGTCGCGCCCATGAAGGCAGAGCTTTTTACTGAACCTGTGACGAAAGAACGTTTTGAGATCGTTACAGAGAAGAAGAACGAAGGCTTTTCCACATCGGCCCAGATACAGTATGTGTGCCGTGCCGGCAACTATATGACAGATACGGACTATGCATATACAGGTGCGCTGCGTGTGCTGAAAGTGATGCTCCGGTATGACTATCTGTGGATCAACGTGCGTGTCAAAGGCGGTGCATACGGCATTATGTGCAATTTCGGCAAGACTGGCGACAGCTATCTTGTCTCCTACAGAGACCCCAATCTCAAAAAAACAGTTGACATCTTCGAGAAAACGAGTGATTATTTAAGAGAATTTACCGCGGACGAGCGCACGATGACCAAGTATATCATAGGTGCGGTCAGCGATATGGATGTGCCGATGACACCCGCAGTCAAAGGCAGCAGGTCTTCGAGCGCGTACCTGACAAACCTTGACTTTGCGGAGGTACAAAAAGAGCGCGACGAAGTGCTCGCCTGCAGTCCGGAGAGCATCAGGGCTCTGGCTGGTTATCTGGATGCGATCATGTCACAGGAGGTCGTGTGCGTGGTTGGAAACGGCCAGTCCATTGATGAGAATAAGGAAATGTTTATGAAAGTGGAGAACCTTTTTCATTAAAACCCTGACAAAAGCGTATCTGTTCGTAATGGAGGAAAATATTGTATGAACGAAAAATATAAGTCCGGTTTTGCGGCGCTGATCGGCAGACCGAATGTAGGGAAGTCAACACTGATGAACTGTCTGATCGGACAGAAGATCGCCATCACGTCAAAGAAACCGCAGACCACCAGGAACCGCATACAGACAGTGTATACCTCTGATGAAGGACAGATCGTCTTTGTCGATACGCCAGGTATCCACAAAGCCAGGAACAAGCTTGGCGACTATATGGTCAACGTGGCAGAGCACAGTCTGCGGGAGGTGGACGTCATCTTGTGGCTGGTGGAGCCGACAGACTATATCGGCGCGGGCGAGCAGCATATCATAGAGCAGCTGAAAAAGGCAAAAGCGCCTGTCATACTGGTGATCAATAAGATCGATACCGTGAAAAAGGACCAGCTTCTCGGATATATTGATGTGTATCGGAAAGAGCTGGATCTTGCCGAGGTGGTGCCGGTGTCAGCGCTGAAAAAGGACAACACGGATGTGCTCATCACACAGATCATGAAATATCTGCCATACGGACCGGCGTTTTACGACGAGGATACTGTCACGGATCAGCCGACGAGACAGATCGTGGCAGAGCTGATCCGGGAGAAAGTGCTCCGCAGTATTGATGAAGAGATCCCGCATGGTGTGGCAGTGACGATCGAGTCCATGAAGTACAGGAAAAAGATTGTTGATATCGATGCCACGATCATCTGTGAAAAGGATACTCACAAGGGGATCATCATCGGCAAGGGCGGAGCCATGCTCAAAAAGATCGGCAGCATGGCCCGTCCCGAGATCGAGGAATTACTGGAACAGCATGTCAATCTCCAGCTGTGGGTGAAGGTGAAAAAGGACTGGCGGGACAGCGATTTTCTGATCAGGAACTTTGGTTATGATCCCAGAGAAAATGAATCGATCTAATGAATAAAATCGTCCCATAAGCACACCCTAGTTATGTAAAGCTTGTGGGTGACTGTATGAGGGAGCTGCTCACAATGCAAGTATTGTGCAGACATGCCGGTTCCTGGGGATCTGGCGGCCGCACGAGATACAGAAAGGGCAGGGACAGTAGATGCACGAGGATGGATGGAGCCGGTTTATGCAGACAGGACAGGTATACGATTATCTGGCTTACAAAGGGCATCCTGAGATGGAATCAGCCGAGGGTAAGGCGGGAGAGATACATGAGCGCGGGAATACAGGATTTCGTGATACTGACAGGGATCGTTATCAAGGCAGAACCGATGGGAGAGTACGATAGGAGAGTAGTTCTCCTGACGAAAGAGAGAGGGAAGATATCAGCCTTTGCCAAGGGCTCCAGGCGCCCGGGCAACAGGCTGATGGCGCCTGCGAATCCCTTTTCATTCGGCCAGTTTAAGCTGTATGCAGGCAGGAGCTCTTACACTCTGGCAGACGCGGAGATCACCAATTACTTCGAGGAACTTCGACAGGATTTTGCGGGAGCCTGCTATGGCATGTATTTCCTGGAGATCTGTGATTATTATACGAGAGAGAACAATGATGAGACCGGGATGCTCAAACTCTTATACCAGTCGCTTCGGGCACTGGTATCTCCAAGTTTTGACGACCGGCTGGTGAGATATATTTTTGAGCTAAAATCGATCATGCTGAACGGAGAATTTCCAGGAGTGGGCATAAAGGATGCGCTTATGCAGGCGACGGCATACACGATTGATTACATAATGAAAACGCCTGTTGAAAAACTTTTTTCATTTTCTGTCAGGACAGAAGTACTGGAGGAATTGGGTCTATACAGCAGGAAGATATGCAAAAGAATCATGGACAGGAATTTTAAAAGTCTCGAAATACTTGAAAATATGGAATAAGTTGTTTATAATAAGACGCATATAATGAGTAAGGTGGAAAAAGTTATGAGGAAAGCTATTGTTTTAATGCTGTGTGTCTGCATGCTGGGTCTCGCCTCGTGCGGGGAAGTGATAGATCAGGAGGATCAGGACGTCAGGGATGAGGTGACGTCGACAACAACATCGATCGCGATAGAAAAGGACGGAAGTATCACCAGCACGATCGTGGAAAGCTTCGGTGAGAGCTACTATGATGAGAATGGATTAAAATCTATGATCGAGTCGTCCATAGATGAGTATACATCGGCTCATGAAAATGCAAAGATAAAACTGAAGGATTTTAAAGTAAAGGACAGCGTGGCGAACGTACACATGGAGTATGGGGACTATCAGGCTTATGCGGGATTTAACAGTGAAAATTTTTTTGCTGGAACGATCATGGATGCCAACATGGCAGGTTTTGACCTGAATGTCACGCTAAGATCAGTTTCGGACAATTCGGAGATCTCAAAACCTGAGTTGCTGGGCATGGGCGACAGCCACATTGTGATCGAGATCGTGGAGAATGCCGGGGAGTCGGCAGTAGAACAGATCCGCGTAAACTGCTTTGATGAGATCCTGTATATCAGCGAGGGGGTCGCTGCAGCAGGAAAAAAGAGTGCGTATGTAGAGCTGTCAGAAGGATACAGGATCATTGTATTTAAATAAATTATAAAATTATATGAGGTTAGGAGAACGTGAAATGGAAAAGACATTGGACAAGATCGTAGCTTTATCAAAAAGCAGAGGATTCGTATATCCCGGCTCTGAAATTTACGGTGGACTTGCCAATACATGGGATTATGGAAATCTCGGTGTTGAGCTAAAGAATAACGTAAAAAGGGCATGGTGGCAGAAGTTTGTCACGGAGAATCCGCACAATGTGGGAGTGGACTGTGCCATTTTGATGAATCCCCAGACATGGGTCGCATCGGGACATCTCGGTGGATTTTCGGATCCCTTAATGGACTGCAAGGAATGTCATGAGCGGTTCCGTGCGGACAAGCTGATCGAGGACTATGCGGCTGAGCATGGTATTGCGCTGGAAAAGCCGATCGATGCCTTTTCACAGGAGGAGATGAAGAATTTTATCGAGGAGAAGAATATTCCCTGTCCAACCTGCGGAAAGCACAATTTTACAGATATCAGACAGTTTAACCTGATGTTCAAGACATTTCAGGGAGTGACAGAGGATGCCAAGAACACTGTTTATCTGCGCCCGGAGACCGCACAGGGGATCTTTGTGAACTTTAAGAATGTACAGAGGACTTCCAGAAAGAAGATTCCTTTTGGCATCGGTCAGATCGGCAAGTCCTTTAGAAATGAGATCACACCGGGTAATTTCACATTCCGGACAAGAGAGTTTGAACAGATGGAACTGGAGTTCTTCTGTGAGCCCGGCACGGATCTTGAATGGTTCCAGTATTGGAGAGGCTTCTGCCGCGACTGGCTTCTGAGTCTCGGCATCAAGGAGGAGGAGATGCGCCTGCGCGACCATGCGCCGGAGGAGCTCTGCTTTTATTCGAAAGGTACGACAGATATCGAGTTCCTCTTTCCCTCGATCGGCTGGGGTGAGCTCTGGGGAATCGCTGACCGCACTGATTATGATCTCACACAGCATCAGAACACGTCCGGACAGGATATGTCTTATTTTGATGACGAGAAGAAAGAGAAATACATACCATATGTGATCGAGCCTTCGCTCGGTGCAGACCGCGTGGTGCTTGCTTTTCTCTGTGCGGCATATGACGAGGAGGAGATCGGCGAGGGGGATATGAGGACAGTGCTTCGTTTCCATCCGGCGATCGCTCCGGTCAAGATCGGTGTGCTTCCTCTGAGTAAAAAACTCAACGAAGGTGCGGAGAAGATTTATGCGCAGCTTTCTAAGAAATACAACTGTGAGTTTGACGAGAGAGGAAATATCGGCAAGAGATACCGCCGCCAGGATGAGATCGGTACACCGTTCTGCGTTACCTACGACTTCGAGTCTGAGCAGGACAATGCAGTGACTGTCCGTTTTCGCGATTCCATGGAGCAGGTGCGTATCAGGATTGATGAGTTGGATGCTTACTTTGCAGATAAGTTTGATTTCTAATGTGCACAAGCACCCAGAGGAACGATTATTAAGATTTTGGAGGAATGATTGTGAAAAACTATGGAGTAAACGAGCTTCGAAGAATGTTTCTGGAATTTTTCGAGAGCAAGGATCATTTGTCGATGAAGAGCTTTTCGCTGGTGCCGCATAATGACAACAGTCTTTTGATCATCAATTCAGGCATGGCACCGTTAAAGCCTTATTTTACAGGGCAGGAGATACCGCCGAGACGCCGTGTCACCACATGCCAGAAATGCGTTCGGACAGGTGATATCGAGAATGTCGGTAAGACGGCGCGGCATCTTACTTTTTTTGAGATGCTTGGAAATTTTTCGTTTGGAGATTATTTTAAGCGCGAGGCACTCACATGGAGCTGGGAGTTTTTGACCAAAGTAGTCGGCCTTGACCCGGAGAGATTATACCCATCTATATACTGTGAAGATGAGGAAGCCTATAATATCTGGGTAAATGAGATCGGTGTCCCAGATGAGAAGATCACACGTTTTTATCGGGATCCGGAGACAGGGGAGTGTGATAATTTCTGGGAACATGGAGCAGGGCCATGCGGACCATGTTCGGAGATCTATTATGACAGAGGTGAAAAGTACGGCTGCGGAAAGCCGGACTGCAAAGTGGGCTGCGACTGTGACCGTTTTATAGAAGTGTGGAACAATGTGTTCACACAGTTTGATGGTGACGGCAAGGGGCATTATGAGGAGCTGGCGCAGAAGAATATCGATACGGGTATGGGACTGGAACGGCTCGCGGTAGTCGTTCAGGATGTGGATACCGTATTTGATATCAATACTATGAAGGCGATCCGGGATAAGGTCTGCGAGACTGCCGGCGTGGAGTACGAGGCGGACGAGAAGAAGGATGTCTCGATCAGGCTGATCACCGATCATATCCGCTCCGCAACGTTTATGATCTCGGACGGGATCATGCCGACGAATGAGGGGCGCGGATATGTGCTCAGACGTATTATCCGGCGTGCGGCACGCCATGGTAGGATGCTCGGCATAGAAGGCACCTTCATGGCTGATTTTGCCAGGACAGTGATCGATGAGTGCAGGGACGGCTATCCGGAACTGGATGAGAAGAAGGATTTTATCTTCAAGGTGCTGACGCAGGAGGAGGAAAAGTTTAACAAGACGATCGATCAGGGGCTTGCGATCCTCTCAGATATGGAGGATAAAATGCAGGCGGCAGGGCAGAAGGTTCTCTCGGGAGAAAATGTATTTAAACTGTATGATACATATGGATTTCCTGTGGATCTTACCTGTGAGATACTGGAAGAAAAAGGTTTTGCCATTGACAGGGACGGGTTTGACACAGCTATGGAGGAACAGCGCACCAAGGCACGGAACGCGCGCAAAGAGACGAATTATATGGGAGCTGACGCAACGGTATACGAGTCGATCGATCCTGCCATAACATCAGTTTTTGTCGGATATGACAGAACCGAGACGACATCAAGGGTATCTGTGCTCACGACAGAGAGCGAGCTCGTGGAGGCGCTTTCGGATGGTGAGATCGGCACGATCATCGTAGATGAAACCCCGTTTTATGCAACGATGGGCGGCCAGCAGGGCGACCGGGGTGTGATCACGACTGCATCAGGTACGTTTGCCGTGGAGGATACGATCAAGCTGCTCGGCGGAAAAGTAGGGCATATAGGCAGGATCACGCATGGTATGATCAAGGTGGGCGACGAGGTCACTCTGAGTGTTGACAAGGCGCTTCGTACCAGGATCTGTAAAAATCACTCTGCGACCCATTTGCTGCAGAAAGCGCTCCGTGAGGTGCTCGGTACACATGTACAGCAGAAGGGCTCCTATCAGGATGGGGAGCGCACGCGATTTGATTTCAGCCATTTTGAGGCGATGACTGCCGATGAACTGGTATCTGTCGAGAAGATGGTCAATGAAAAGATCGCTGAGAACATCGCTGTGGAGACACAGGTCATGACAATGGATGAGGCGAAAAAGACAGGTGCGATGGCCCTGTTTGATGAAAAGTACGGCGAGTCTGTACGCGTCGTATCCATGGGAGATTTTTCTAAGGAATTTTGCGGCGGCACACATGTAAAGAATACAGGAGATATCACAACCTTTAAGATCATATCGGAAAGCGGTATCGCAGCAGGAGTGCGCCGCATAGAGGCATTGACAGGGGATAATGTATTTGCATATTACCGGAATCTTGAGGACGAGCTGGACGCTGCGGCAAAAGCGGCAAAGACAACGCCGGCGAATCTGACAGAGAAAATTGAGCATATGATGGCAGAGATCAAATCCCTGCAGAGCGAGAATGAGTCGCTCAAGAGCAAAGCGGCAAAAGAAGCACTCGGTGATGTCATGAACCAGGTGGCGGAGGTGAAGGGCGTAAAGCTTCTGGCGACGAAAGTGGACGGCGTGGATATGAATGGCTTGAGGGATCTCGGTGACCAGCTGAAAGCAAAGCTGGGTGAAGGTGTCATTGTACTGGTCTCCGGCATGGACAATAAAGTCAACCTTGTGGCGATGGCGACGGAAGGAGCGATGGCAAAGGGCGCCCATGCAGGAAATCTCATCAAGGGAATTGCCGGACTTGTAGGCGGCGGCGGTGGCGGCCGACCAAACATGGCTCAGGCAGGTGGTAAGGATCCCGCGGGGATCGACAAAGCGATCGCAGAGGCGAAAGTGGTTCTTGAGGGACAGATCCATGGCTGAGCACATTGTATACTATGCCGATTTCTCATTTGCGATATTATTAAATCAAAGAGGATAATCGTATGAACACATTTTGTGATAACAGTTTAAGACGTAGAGAAAAAAGACGTAAACTCCTGTAATCATTGCTTTCCGCATGGTTACAAGGTTGTACGTCTTGTTTCTGTGCGGTTGCTGTTTATAAATGTTGTAGATACAGAACCGTAATAGATTTAGCAGAAGCTAATTTCATTGCGGTTCTTTTTTATGCACACGGGCACCCAGAGGAAGATTGTCAGCATGCGCTGACGGGTGCCCGGCGCGCGAGTAGGGGAAGAGGACTCTTCCCTACTCGATTGCGCAGCCCCATGCAGAGGAAGTATGCCGCGGAAGCGGCGTATGGGACGCGCGGCGAGTAGGGAAAGTCTTCCCTGCTCGATTGCATGAACAAATAATCAGAATCGATGGAGGTTGCTATGAAAAAGAAAATTTGTCAGTATTTGTCGGAAGTATTGGTGGAAGTGCCGGAAGAAGAATTATTGAAGATAATGGAAATTCCACCGGAAGAAAAAATGGGAGATCTCGCATTGCCATGTTTTATTATGGCGAAGAAAATGCATAAAAATCCAATGCAGATTGCATCTGAACTGGTAGAAAAGTTAAATGAGCAGAAAGATGAATTGGGGATTGAAAAAGCAGAGAATGCAGGGGCATATTGTAATATTTATTTGAAACGGGATTTGTTTGTTAAGAAATGCTTTGAGGAATTAGGGAAAGACAAGTATGGGGTATCACAAATTGGCATTGGGAAAACTGTGTGTATGGATTATTCATCTCCAAATATTGCAAAGAATTTTCATGTAGGGCATTTGCGTACTACAGTAATTGGGAATTCGCTATTTAAGATCTATCAAAAATTGGGATATAATGTGGTGCGAATCAATCATTTGGGTGACTGGGGAACACAGTTTGGTAAGTTGATCGTCGCATACAAATTATGGAGCAGTGAAGAACTGGTAAAGAAAAAAGGGATAGAAGAATTACTGCGTATCTATGTGAAATTTAATGACGAATCCGAGAATAACGGAAACTTAATTATAGAGGCGCGTGAATGGTTTGTGAAGATGGAACAAAATGATCCAGAGGCACTGGAAATCTGGAATTGGTTCAAAGAAATCAGTATGGTTGAATTTGAACGTATCTATGATTTGCTTGGAATATCATTTGATTCTTATTTGGGAGAGAGTTTCTATCGTGATAAAGTACCTGCTTTGGTAGAGAAGTTAAAAGATATGGGAATTTTAGTCGAAAGTCAGGGGGCAAAAGTAATAGACTTGGAAAAATATAATATGCCGCCATGTCTGATCACAAAAAGTGATGGCAGTTCCATATACCACTCTCGTGATATTGCTGCAATTCTTTATCGTAAGGAGCAATATGATTTTGAAAAATGCTTATATGTGACAGGGTTGGAACAGTCCCTTCATTTCAAACAGATTTTTACAGCGATTGAAGTGATGGGATATGATTGGAGTAACGGACTGATTCATGTTCCATATGGTTTAGTGAGCCTGGCAGGAGAAAAAATTTCAACCCGAGGCGGTAATATCATTTATGCAGAAGACATTTTGAAAGAGGCAATAGAGAGAGCTTACAATGCAATTATAGAAAAGAATCCCTCTTTGGCAGATAAGGAAGCAACTGCGAAAAAGGTTGGTGTTGGAGCCATTATTTTCCATGATCTGTTTAATCAGCGAATTAAGAATGTTGATTTTTCCTGGAAAGCGGTATTGAATTTTGATGGGACAACCGGGCCATATGCACAATATACGTATGCGCGTGCCAAGAGCGTGCTGCGTAAATATGGAAAAACGATAAAGAGTGATGGAATCGATTTTGAAACTTTAACGGATGATGTATCATATGACTTAGTAAAAGTGTTGGCTGGATATGAAGATGCAGTTATTAATGCAGCAGAGAAATATGAGCCGTCCATAATAGCAAGGTATGTGATCGCATTAGCAACAGCTTTTAATAAGTTTTATCATGAGCGCACTATTTTACAGGCTGATGATAAAGAGAAGAGGGCACGTTTGCTTTTAACGGATCTGGTGCAGAAAATATTGTGCGAGGCATGCGGGTTGTTGGGAATGGAATGTCCTGATGAAATGTAATATTGGTCGAGTAGACATATTCCTTACGGGATAATGTCTACTCGACTGTAATTATGTAATGATTTTCAAATTTGTTGTTGACATATGCAGAATGACGTGGTATTATAACAATCGTTGCTGGAAAATATATCTACAAACAGTGACAAAAAAACAGAAAATGTTAAAAAAAGTGCTTGACAGATGCGAAAACCTGTGATAAATTGAATGAGTTGTCGCAAAAAGCAAGCGAAGATCAGAACCTTGACAAATAAACAGTAATGCAACCCTGAAAATTCTAAAAAGAATTATTCAGAACAAAAACCTTTAAAAGTAAATGCATTGAAAAATGCAACGGATTAAAGCCAGTTTAAACTGGTGCAGGAATCAGATGATTTTAACATGAGAGTTTGATCCTGGCTCAGGATGAACGCTGGCGGCGTGCCTAAC
>ERZ778517.97-NODE-97-length-97819-cov-6.347163_pt1 | contig 97819 bp, 90 predicted proteins | sample MGYA00510341_ERZ778517 | MGnify/ENA primary metagenome ERZ778517 (study PRJEB29527, sample SAMN07138964) | mouse gut metagenome | material: feces | host: mouse | place: China:Nanjing | collected 2016-01-25 ...
TTTTTATATAAAAATAAATAATTTATGAATTTTCGCCGTAATATTGATCCAGTATTCTTCTTGCCACCGGCACGGCATACTCTCCGCCCGAACCAGCGCCTTCCATAATTACCGTAATCTGAAGCGGATTTTCCGTGTCATATGTGTAACCTGTAAACCATGCATGTGAATCGGAGGATGAATTATATTCTGCGGAGCCTGTTTTTCCGGCAGCACTGTATGATGAACTATTGAGGCGGGTACCTGTCCCCTCGCCCACCACGGATGACATCATGTCCTGCAAAATATCGGCTTCCTCACCTGTAATGAGCTGCCCCAATGATACCGGTGCATAATTCTTGATGACATCTCCGTCCGCATTTTCAACCCGTTCAATCATATAAGGCGCCATCATTTCCCCATGGTTGGCTATCATGGCTGTAATCATTGCAAGCTGAATCGGGGTCATCTGAGTCTCCCCCTGCCCGATGGCAGTCTGAATCATGGCATTGTCATAAGCCTGTATTTTATCAGAAATGCGGCTCGTTTTAACAGGGAAGTCTACAGGGAGTTCCCTGTTAAAGTATAAAGTCCGTAACGTTTCCGCAAATTTTCCCCTGTCGATGGACATGCCAATATTTGCAAATGAGGCATTGCAGGATTTTGCAAAAGCTTTTTTTAAGTCGACATTTCCGTGATGTATTCCATGAAAACATTGAATCGAATTATCGCCGTTTGTATACCTGCCATTGCATTGAAACTGATACTCCTGGAAGCTTTCCGGATTTTCTTTTATATATTCCAGCGCGGTAAGGATTTTAAAGGTCGAGCCTGGCGGGTATAAACCTTGTGTAGCCCTGTTGAGCAGGACAGAGCTTGTGTCATCGGCGACAATGCTGTCCCAGATATTACCGATTGCATTGGGGTCAAAGTCAGGCTTCGACACCATGGCAAGAATTTTTCCGGAGGATGGTTCCGTGACAATAACGGTTCCATCATATACGCCGAGTGCATCATACGCAATCTTCTGAAGGTCTGCGTCAAAGGTTGTTACGACCGTATTTCCCATGTGCTTTTTGTCTGCGAGGTCATTGGCAAGCTTGTTGTCCAGGGATATGTTGGATGAAACCAGATACATATTTGCACTCTGTTCAACCCCCATCCTTCCATGGGAAGCATAGCCTATGGCGTGGGAAAAAACATTACCAAACGGATAAAACCGTTCTTCCGTGTCAGCCAGTGTGGTCGCAAGCACCTGTCCGTCCGCAGACAGGATATCGCCGCGTATCGTCCGTTCCGCAATGATATCCTGCCGTTTTACATTATAGGAATTGTTAATGACCTGCGAGCTGTCATAGTGGACAAAGTGGATAAGATACCCACTGATGGCGGCAAATAACACGACAAATACGCCTGCGATAACATTCATATGAAGCTTTGGTATGTGCTCAAGTGCATAACGATAATAGACATTGCCGCAGTCACCGCCTCCATATGAGGCATCATTCTCATCATATGCATTTTCACTATACAAATCGTTGTTGATATAAAATCCCTGGATAACCGAAAACATAATCAGGGACGCAAGCACCGAGCTTCCGCCGTAGCTAATCAGCGGCAGCGTCACCCCCGTAAGCGGTATGAACTTACTATTTCCCCCTATGGTCAGGAAAAGCTGTACAATATAAATGATTCCAAGCCCGAATGATGCATATTTCATAAAAGAATCATTGCAGGAATGTGCCACGCGGACAATTTCCAGAAACAAATTGACACAGACTGCAATCAGGCAAATGCCAAATATCACGCCAAATTCTTCACAGATTGCCGAAAATATGAAATCCTGCTCAACGTAGGGAATGGAGCCCGGGGTACCCGCATCAATCCCCATGCCAAACCAGCCGCCCGTTCCGATGCCAAACAAAGACTGGGCAATCTGATAGCCGGTGGCATTGATATCATTCCACGGATTCAGCCATGCCGCAACGCGCACACGCACATGGGCAAACATAAAATAAGAAGCATATGCCGCCGCTGCCCCGCCCGCCAGTCCCAGTATCAGGTACTTTAGTTTGTGTGTGGCAATATATAAAAGTATGATATATGTGACAAAATAAATAAGGGCGCTGCCCAAATCCTTTGACGAGACCAGAAACAGTACATGGACTGCCGCCAATACTGCCGAAAGAAGGATATGGCTGAACTTTTCCGCCCTTACGAGGCATGCCGCGATAAACAGCACATATAGTATTTTGACGAACTCAGACGGCTGGAACGATATTCCCATAATGGAAAATGACAGCTTTGAGCCATTTGTGATGCTGCCGCTTATCAGTACCGCCCCAAGTATCAGTATCCCTGCCGCCGCAAAAATCAGATAACAGTTCTTCAGCATCCTGATATATTTCATAAATGCAGGTATCACGAGCGCGACAACAAGCGAGACTGCTATGATTGTAAACTGACGGATGGAGCGCGTAATCGACAGCCTGGTCAATATTACAAAGCTTATGGACAAAAGGAGTGCAATGTGATTCTGTATGAGCCGGTCTGCCCTTGGATAAATGACGCGCATCAGCACCAGGAACGCAAACACTGTTATCACCTGAAACAGGGGCAGGAAAAGATATGTAAAGTCCCTCCTTGAGGACAACAGAACCAGACTTCCTGTCATATGATTGATAAAAATCATAAGGTACTGGAAAACAAAAACAAAATTTTTCCGTTCCCTGTCGTCACGCCCCAGAACAATATAGCTGATTACTGTATACAACAAAATATTGACTGCCAGAATATATTTTGATAATTCAATTACTGCCTTAAGCATTCCAATAACCATGCCTTTCCTGAGCTATTCCACTCCACGTTTGTAATGTCCATTCGTAAATTCCTTCAACGGAAAATCATATACCATATCCGGCTTCCTGTCCTCAATAAGTCCCAGATAAAATGCTATGACTGCCTTTGTCTGTTCCTTGTCTTCAATAGAGAAATCAAGCCGGAGCACATTATAATTTTTCTCCAGAATACTGTCAAGCTGCCCATGAAGCGACAATGGAACCGTATTATAAAGCGTATTATAACAATGGATGCAGTTCTGCCTGACAGCGAAAACATTTTTATACCGGTCTGTCAAACGATATATATTATTTTCATTTTCCTTATCATTTATACAATGATCCAATGTCTTTCTCACACAGTTTGCCGTATACATCAGTGGCAGGAAGCCATACAGCACAAACTGGATACCGCAGTCTGCCCGCAGCATCCCCAGCTCCTTCCTGTTGAGCTCAACAGGAAGCGTTACCCCGTCAAGCCGCCGAGACAAAAAGTCCAGTGCGGCATTGTTCCATGCATAGATGGTGTAATCAGAATATACTGCTCCCATATATCCAATCTCAGTCAGCCATTCCAGTTCCTCAAGGTTCCTTGCCAGAACACCGGAAACCTGACCGTTTTTCAAAAGCCTTTCATATATGGGCAGATATTTCCGGCTTCTTTTTCTGAATATATGGGGCATCACAAGAATATATTCTTTTTCCGGCAGCAGCAGCCTGTCAGACGCATTTCCTGACATAAAAATATCCGCATTGACATATATCTGCTGAATTTCAGGAAAATCGTTTGCTGCCAGCAGCTGTTCGACCGTTGTGGTCAATACGCACAGGACGTTGACCTTTGTAGTCAGGTCGGCTGTTTTTGTTCGCGCGGCTTCTTGAATATCATGTTTCCCGGAAACTGGCATTTCGTCCAGGCGGCATAGTTCATCCGCAAGCCTTGTACACGCCGTCCGGCGCAATTCATTCAGCGCCTTTATGGGCATAAACGAGTCACAGTCGGTATCGATGGTCAGGTCGGACAGTTCAAAACAGGTATCTCCCATCTTATTGAACCGTTTTGCAATTTCGCTTTCATCAAGGGGTCTGTTCAGGGCGCGATTCACCAGCTCCCCCGTCACAGTCACAGTCGCTCCATCACAGGAAAGCGTCAGCAGAGCATGTTCCCCCGCATGTATATAAACATACCCTGTCACTGGCAGTACTATATTTTTGGAAATATATTGTTCCCGAATCGTTTTGAGAACCTCCTGCGAACTTCCCATGTACCCTGGTTTCCTGAGTGTCACCATGGATTTATCATTATATTTCTGATAATATCCGGTGCAGATATCTGAGCGTATATACAGTTCCCGCATCAGCTGCTCGTCCTTTGCAGCGACCTTATATGGCTTGTCGGGATGTTCCAGATAACAGTCAATATATTTGCGGTACATTGTGGTGACGCCGGCAACATATTCGGGACTTTTCATGCGTCCCTCAATCTTAAAGGAATCAATCCCTGTCTCTATCAGCTCCGGCAAAATGGACAGGGTATACATATCCTTAAGGCTGAGCGGGTATAACGTCCTGCCGTTAGTAGTGTACGGCAGGCGGCACGGCCCGGCACAGCGTCCGCGATTACCGCTCCGCCCGCCCAGTATGGAACTAAACAGGCACTGTCCGGAATACGCGTAACACATGGCACCGTGGACAAAGCATTCTACCTCAATATTTGTCTTGTCCTTGATCTCCTTTATTTCATCTAGCGACAGCTCCCTTGCCGGAACAATCCGGCATACACCGAGCTTCTTCATGTATGCTGCCCCATAAATACCAGTGATGGTCATCTGGGTGCTGGCATGGAGCGCAAGGTCTGGAAAGTGGCTGCGCAGGCATTCCAGGACGCCGATATCCTGTACAATTACGCCGTCCAGCCCTGCCTGATATAAGGGCTGGATATAGGGCACAAGATTTGCAAGTTCATTTTCTTTTACAAGTGTATTCACCGTCAGATATATTTTTCGTCGAAACATATGTGCAATACGCAGTGCATCCAAAATTTCCGCAGTAGAGAAGTTGCCTGCATATGCCCGGGCACCGTATTGTTCCCCGCCGAGGTAGACTGCGTCGGCGCCTGCGTTGACCGCAGCCCGAAAACAGGAAAAATTACCTGCCGGCGCCAGTAATTCAACTTTTTGTTTCCTCATAAATCCTCCAGCCCCACAATAATATGAGCAATCAAGGCAGTCAGTGCCTGATTGCTCAGCTTTCGTACATCAGGGAACTCATCCCCCCTGCTCGTTTTTCTGGTATTCTTTAAGTTCTGTCTCAAGACGGACAATCTGTTTCGAATTTTCGTTTATCGTCTCATTTGCCTCTTTGAGGGACTTTGACGTATTGTCAAGCTTTATCTGTGTCGCAATCAGCTCATGCTTTAAGTCATACAGTTCATTTTCTTTTGCTTTCAGATCCTGCTCAAGAAGCTCTATCTGTTTTTTTGCCTTAAAAAAATCATCCGCAATATTCAGCTGGATAAGCATATTCTGTTTATCGGCAGACTGTCTCTTAAAGCTGTCCATCTTGGTATATTCATTGACCTTGTTGTTGATGTATGATGCCACTTTCTGCAAATACTCAGCGCTTTCGTTTCCGCTGACAGTCAGCACCTTTCCTCCAATAATCACTTCTGTATCTGTTTTGGCAGACATATTCGTGCCCCCTTCTCAATCGGTAACTGCCCGGCAAGTTGTATTACAGGGCAGCATGTTTACTCGTACACTTTATCTTATATTATATCAGACTACCCCGGCATTTCAAGTCCCAAATGACGATATGAGAGTTCCGACACGACCCTTCCGCGCTGTGTACGTACAATAAACCCGTTTTTTATCAGAAAAGGTTCATACACATCCTCGACAGTGCCACTGTCCTCCCCGATTGTGGCAGATAACGTCTCAATCCCCACAGGCCCTCCGTTAAATTTTTCAATCATGGTCAGAAGAATCATCCGGTCTGTCTGGTCAAGCCCGCGCTTGTCCACATCAAGCATATCCAGTGCGGTATTGGCAACCTCGAGCGTTATCTCACCATCATACTTTACCTGTGCAAAATCCCGCACCCTTTTTAGTATGCGGTTTGCAAGCCTTGGGGTTCCACGGCTCCTTCTCGCAAGCTCCATCGCCCCCTGGTCATCAATCTGCACATTTAAAATACGTGCCGAATGCTGGATAATCAGCTTCAGCTCATCAACGGAGTAAAACTCAAGGTGCTGTATGACCCCAAATCTGTCCCGGAGCGGGGCGGACAGAAGCCCTGCTCGTGTGGTCGCCCCTATCAGCGTAAATTTTGGCAGGTCAAGCCTGATCGATTTTGCAGTGGTTCCTTTTCCAATCATGACATCAATCGCGAAATCTTCCATGGCGGGATAAAGCACCTCCTCCACCTGTCTGTTGAGACGGTGAATTTCATCCACAAACAAAATATCCCCCTCCTGAAGTCCGTTCAGGACAGCTGCCATGTCCCCTGGCCTTTCAATTGCAGGCCCGCTTGTCACTTTGATATGTACACCCATCTCATTTGCAATAATGCCCGCAAGGGTTGTTTTTCCAAGCCCCGGAGGCCCATAAAACAGAACATGGTCAAGTGAATCATTCCTCTGCTTTGCGGCTTCTATATAAATATGCATGATTTCCTTTATCTTTTTTTGACCGATATAGTCTTTCAAATACTGCGGGCGCAGGCTTCCTTCCAGCTTCACGTCCTCATCCAAAAGCTTTGTCTCAATTACCCTGGCTGCCATAATGTCCCCCTGAAACTATCTGCTGATTCCTTTAAGCGCCTGCTTCAGCACTGCACCAGAATCCATTTCCTCTGTAACCGTCACCTGGCTGACCGCCTTCAGCGCCTCGGCGGGAGAATACCCCAGTGCCACCAGCGCTTCCAGTGCTTCATTTTTTGCGCCGGAATCCGGTGCACTGTCATTAAGATTCCTGTCCGGAGAGACGGATGCTGCTATCTGAATCTTATCCTTCAGGTCAAGAATAATCCGTTCTGCCGACTTGCCACCGATTCCGGGAGCCTTGGAAATCGCCTTGACATCTCCGGAAAGAATGGCAAAACGAAGTTCATCCGCACTCATCACAGACAATATCCCCAAAGCCCCCTTTGGCCCGATTCCATTTACCGTAATGAGTTTTTTGTAAATTTCCAGGTCATCCTTTGTGAGAAAGCCAAACAAAAGAAATGCATCCTCCCGCACGCTGGTATAGGTATATATTTTTACTTCGGAACCGATTTTTGGCAGACGCTGTGCCACACTGAGAGGGATTCTGATATTGTAACCGATATTGTTGCATTCCAGCACCAGATTGTCAGCCTCTAAATCCGTTATTATCCCCTTGATATATGCATACATGTCCTGTCCCTCCGTCGGCATTCGTGATTTCAATTCAATTATAACATATTTGAATCCAAAAAGGAAGAAAAAGAAAACATATGTTTCTACTTTCTTCCTTCCCGGGGTTACTGCTCACTCTGTCCCAGTAACGAGTAAAAATCCATCCAAACTCTGCTTCAATGAATTTCTGTATTTAAATTAGTTATTAATGAATTTATCTTCTTCATTGTTCCAGCTGTAAAGCTTACGGATTTCCTCTCCAATCTTCTCAGAAGGATGCTCTGCTGCAAGCTTTCTCATCGCCTTGAAATGAACCTGGCGTCCTGCCGGTGACATATCCAACAGGAATTCCTTAGCAAAGGAACCATCCTGAATGTCAGAAAGAATCTTCTTCATTGTCTTCTTTGTTTCCTCTGTGATAAGCTTGGGTCCTGTAATGTAATCGCCATATTCAGCCGTATTGGAGATGGAATATCTCATCCCTGCAAAACCTGACTGATAGATTAAGTCAACAATCAGTTTCATTTCGTGGATACACTCAAAGTATGCATTTCTCGGGTCATAGCCTGCCTCAACAAGCGTCTCGAAACCTGCCTGCATCAATGCGCATACGCCGCCGCAAAGTACAGCCTGCTCACCAAACAGGTCTGTCTCTGTCTCTGTCCGGAATGTTGTCTCAAGGACACCTGCCCTTGCCCCGCCGATTGCAAGTGCGTAAGCCAGCGCCAGGTCAAGCGCCTTTCCCGTGGCATTCTGTTCTACGGCTACCAGACAGGGAACACCTTTTCCCGCCTGATACTCGGAACGTACCGTATGGCCAGGTCCCTTGGGTGCTATCATGGTAACATCAACGTCCGCAGGAGGCTTGATGCATCCAAAATGAATGTTGAAGCCATGGGCAAACATCAGCATGTTTCCTGCTTCGAGATTCGGCTCGATATCCTTCTTGTACATATCAGCCTGCAACTCATCATTGATGAGAATCATGATGATGTCTGCCTTCTTAGCTGCCTCTGCCGCTGTATAAACCTCAAATCCCTGCTTAACAGCCTTGTCCCATGACTTGCTGCCTTCATAGAGACCGATAATCACATTGCATCCGGACTCCTTTGCATTCAACGCATGGGCATGTCCCTGGCTGCCGTAACCAATCACTGCAATTGTCTTACCCTCTAACAGGGAAAGGTTACAATCCTCCTGGTAATAAATCTTTGCTTCTGACATTTTTATAATCCTCCTTATTTTGCGGAGCAAAATGCGAGCTGCTCGGATGAGCAGAGGATTTTCCTCCAATATATGTTTATTTTATAAACTGTAACTATATTGTTTCATAGTTGCATTTTATATAAGCTGTTTTACGCACGTACCTACTCAAGACAGATTACATCCTCTGTGCCGCGTCCCAGTCCCGCAATTCCGGTCCTGGCAATTTCAAGAATTTCATAATCCTTAAGAAGGCTGATAAACGCCTCTATTTTTGACTGGTTGCCCGTAAGCTCGACAATAAGGCTGTCGACATTGACATCGATAATCTTTGCCCTGAAAATATCAGCAACCGCAATAATGCCCTGCCGCTTTTCCGGTGTCGATTTCACTTTTATCAGGCAGAGCTCCCGGTATACGCTTTTGTCCGGTTTTAATTCATGGATATCCCTGACATCCACAAGCTTTGCCACCTGTTTCTCTATCTGGTCAAGCACTTCCTCATCCCCGGACGCCACAATCGTTATGCGGGTGAAGCGGGAATCTGCCGTGACGCCTGCCGTGATACTCTCAATATTGTAGCCGCGCCTTGAAAATAAACCTGATATACGGCTCAGGACACCAGTATTATTATCAACTAAAAGCTGGAATACTCGATTTTGCATAATAATCCTCCATGCTCCTTTCTTAGCCTGCAAATTTGTGCCGCCTTTGACGGCTCAAACAGATATACTCACGACAGATGAAATCTGCCGTGATATCGCGCCAGCCGCAGCCACGAAGTGGCATATTTCCTTATGCGGCTGTGCGCATCACATTATACTGAGCGGTCAGTCTTTTCGACCGCCAGTATAATTGCCTTGAATACACAAGGATTATTTTAACAAGCTTTATGTTAATTGTCAACACATTTGGGCAAAGCCAGCGTTCCTGTCCGCGCAACCTCAACGATGCTGATGGACTTGAGCATGTCGAGCATTACCTTGATGCGCTCCGGCATGTCACATATCTGTATAATCATGTTATTGTTTGACATGTCCACGATATCGGCTTTCATTATCTCACATATTTCCATGATGTCCCGCCGGGTATTGCGGTTATATTTCACCTTAATCAGCATAAGCTCGCGGCTGATACTGTCCTTTTCATCAAAGGTCTTTACCTTGATGACATCAAGCTTTTTGTTGAGTTGTTTTTCAATCTGCTCGATTGTCCTTTGATTTCCGGAACTTACAATCGTCATGCAGGATACTTTTGAATCGTCCGTTTCTCCCACCGCAAGGCTGTCAATATTAAAGCATCTCCTTGAGAACAAACCTGAGACCTTGCAAAGTACACCGGATCTGTTTTCTACTAAAACGGAATATATTTTTTTCATATTAACTCTCCATTCTTACTTTACTAAATCCATAGGGTCTACGAGGCATTCCATCAGCATTGTGTTGTCCTCAGCCAGAAACTCTTTTATCTTATCCTGCGCATGTGACATGTCTGCAACACGGATAAACGGTATGCCATATGCGGCAGCAAGCTTTTCCAAATCAGGCGTGCCGTCCTTGATATCGACAACCGAATAGTTGTCCTTGTACGTATAATGCTGGAATTCACGCACCATGCCAAGGTAATTATTTTTTATGACAATTATTTTTACCGGGATATGATGCTGCATAATGGTTGCCAGCTCCATCATGGACATCTGGAACGAACCGTCGCCGCACACTGCAATGACCTGCCTGTCCATGTCACCGCGCTTTGCGCCCATGGCTGCCGGAATGGAATAGCCCATTGTGCCCATGCCGCCCGACGTGAGGAACCGCCCTCCCTTTACAATATGATAATTGCAGCTCCATATCTGGTTCTGACCGACATCGGCAACGTATACCGCATCCTCTTTCATCTCATTGGAAAGCATTGTGATGAATGCCGCAGGGTCAACGTAACCGGGGTTCGGATTGCGCTTCTGAACCATTGTTTCGCGGTACCCTTCCAGCGTACGAATCCAGTCCTCATGTTCACATTCAAATTCCTCTTTGGCAAAGTCCTCAAAAATATGCATGGCATCGCCGACAAGCGGTATCGATGGATCCACGTTTTTTCCGATTTCCGCAGGGTCTACATCAATATGTACAAGCGTTTTGCTGGTCATAATCAAGTCTGGCTGGGCAATCGCCCTGTCTGCCACCCGCACGCCTACCATTACCAGGAGGTCTGACTCATTCATCGCCCTGTTGGCAAATGCCTTTCCGTTATTTCCTACCATGCCAAAATACATGGGATCCTCTGTCGGCATGACGCCAATCCCCATCATTGTGGATACCACGGGAATTCTGTGTTTATGTGCAAATTCACGGAGCCCGGAAACCGCATCGCTCAGATGTACGCCCCCGCCTGCACAAATAATGGGCTTTTTGGCTTTTTGCAGTTCCTTGATAACCTTTTTTATCTGGACGGAATGCCCTTTTATCGTAGGCTTGTACGCACGGATATTCACTTCGTCAGGGTATTTGAAATTCCTGACAGCCGCGTTCTGTATGTCAATCGGAACATCAATTAACACGGGCCCCTTTCTCCCTGAATTTGCTATGTAAAAAGCTTCCTTGAAAATGCGCGGAATATCCTCGGCATCTTTGACAAGGTAGCTGTACTTGACAAAGGATTCGACAGCGCCTGTGATATCTGCCTCCTGGAACACATCGCTTCCCAGCTGCTCGCTTTTGACCTGTCCGGTAATGCATACCATAGGAATACTGTCTGCAAAAGCTGTCGCGATGCCTGTTATCAAATTGGTGGCACCTGGTCCGCTCGTAACAGCACATACCCCGACCTTACCGGTGACTCGGGCTTCTCCGCTTGCTGCGTGTGCAGCATTTTGTTCTGTCCTAACTAATATTGTCCTGATTTCTGAATCGAGGATGCTGTTGTAAAAGGGACAGATTGCCACTCCGGGATAACCGTATACCGTCGTAACACCCTCATTCTCGAGACACTTTATCATTGCGTCCGCGCCAATCATGATATTCACTCTTATCCTTTCAAATAAAATTTGTTTTGCATTTTTATGAATAAACCTGCAAAAACATATTTCATTATACATAAAAATCAGGATTAAGTAAACTATTATATGAAAATATTATCAGAAAAAGCGTAACGCTGACCTTTCATGATTGATTTCAACTGCTTTTTATGTTATACTATAATTGTATATTAATGCGAAAAAACAGCGGAGATTGGAAAATATTATGTTGAATAAAAGATATAAATTACTGGCTGCTGCACTGTTCTGTGCCCTCTGCCTGTCAGGATGCCAAAAATCAAACGAGGATGAAGTTGCCCTGGCAAGTTTTTCTTCGTCAGTAGAGGACTTCACGAATTATATGAAGGATGCCGAGGAAAAGATAAATACGCTCGATGTAAGCAAAAAGGAATCTGTCGACGAGCTGCTGTCGATACTTGACGGAATGAATGACAAAATTGCAGCATTTAGTAAGATTGCTCCTCCCACACAGTATACGGGAATCTTAGAGCCATTGGAAACGGCTTCCGACCATATGTCAAGTGCTGCCTCGTACTTTCATTCCGCATATGAGTCTGAGGTTTATAATGAAAATGATGCGTCTGTCGCATACCAGCATTATCAGATATCAATGAAATGGATTCGAATTGCCGGATACATCATAGCCGGGGACGAAATTCCCGAATCCGAACATGTCACTGTATATGAGGAGGTAAACGACAACCATATTTTTAATAAATGGTTATCCGAGGATGAGGACAGTGAATCGGCTCCCGAAGATACCCCGGAAGCCGTTGAATAAAAAATTTTTTATCCCTTAAAATCGCGTACTCTCCTGTCCGTATCCTTTTGTGCCAGATAGGAAAAGAATAAAATCACCAAATCCGAACCGCCATCATAAAGCATGGCAAGTCCAATCAGGAACATGGTCACTTCATAGGCGGTGAACGGATTCAGTACCAGAAGCAGTCCGAGAACCAGGGTAATGCCTGCCGCTATCAGGCTAATCCACCACTTTTCGTTTCCGGTTTTCTTGATATCAAGCGTGTACTCAATATCCATCAATCCATGAATCAGTATGATGATTCCCACAACAACCGGAATAATGGAGAGAACAATATGGGGGTTTGTACAAATCCATAATCCGAGCAGGACAAGTACAATCCCCATAATCATATTGAATTTGTTGTAAAACCCAAGTCGCTCACCGCGCACGAAGCCTATTAGCTGGAAGATGCCCATCAGCACAAGCGCCCCTCCCAGCACATAGCACAGCACTACGCCCAGAATGTGCGGCCATATCACGAGGATAAGCCCAAGAACCACCATGATGATTGCATTGATAAAATAATTATGTTTCATATCCTGTATGATTGATTTCATGAAACAATACCTCCTTTTCAAACACACTCTAGGAGTATTGTATCATACTTTTCCAAAAAATCATATGTTTTATTTTTTAGTTCCCGGAAATTCCTGTTTTCTCCTGAAGAAAAGCAAGCCAGTCTTTCCTTTTCATCACAGAACATTTTTTCTTAACATTTTTGCCGTTTTCATCTGTGTATACAACCAGGATTCCAGTCGGCATGATAGGGATTAACCCGCCTACATTGCAAAGCTTGAGCTGGGTAATCTTGTTGTAAGGCGCACTAAAAGTTGTCGAGCCGCCAAGACCGCCGACAAATACAAGTCTCTCTGCCGTAAAGAAATAGGTTCCCCTTATCTGTGAACCAAAATCCCACAAGTCTCCTTTTGTGGTGTCCTGAATTTTGTCCGTGAGAGATAGTAATCCTGCATCCTTAAGTGAATTTTCCCATTCGTTTTTTTTCTGTTCTGTTAAACCCATTTTTAATTTCTCCTTATTATTTTACTGATATTTCAGCTACTTCAATGTAAAACGCATTTTGGCAACGTTTGTCTATAAACACCAATAATCATATCATAGAATTTGCATGTTTTTCAAGAGTATTTTGTCATGAATTAACATATTTGGTAGTTTTCTGTTACTGTTCACATCACTCCGGTACGATTTTAGAAAAACCATTCATATAATATGGCAATCAGCTCCCTTGCATAGTATGTCGGCAGCAGCCACAGTACCGTACTGCCGGAAACTGCCCCGTACTCAAGCCCGAAATTCTCCGCAATTTTTCCAGCCCTGTACTCGTGAAACTCATTGGTTGCAATCGCTATGCTTGCATTCAGCCCCTGCTCTTTTATGATTTCATATGAAAAGGCAATATTCTCCCGTGTTGTCGTTGATTTGTCCTCCTGATAGATGCGCTCCGCCGCAATGCCATGACTGGTCAGGTAAAGGTACATGCACTCGGCTTCCGGTATCAGTTCATCACTTCCCTGCCCGCCGGATACAATACATGCGGATTCCGGATTCGCGTTCAGATATTCCAGCGCGGCATCCAGGCGTGCCTCCAGCATGATACTTGGCCGTTCTCCGTAAACCTTGCAGCCAAGCACAATTACCGTTGCATTCTCAGCAGGTCTGGCAGCCGCCGCCTTAACCATCAGCGTTGTCATGATAATAACCAGAACCAATGCGCATACGAATCCTACTGCCAGTATGCCTAAGACGACTTTTCCGACTGTTTTCCGCCAGAACGCACGCAGCATTTCATGGATTGCCGGCATGAATGCCGCGTACAGCATCAGACACATACAGATTGCAATTCCGGACGCATTGCCAATATTCAGGATCCTGCGCCTTATAACAGGAACAATAAACCCGCTAAAGCCTGCTGCGCCGACCAAAACAAAAAAAAGCCTGACTATCATTTTTAAATGTTTCAATATTGTACTCCCATACTGCCGGCAGTTCCTTACTGGCAGTTTTAAAACAAAGGTAAAAAGCGGCAGAAAAATCTGCCGCCCAAAGTTCTATCAAATTATATGTCCTGGCTGAATATCTCTGTGCCATCGCTGAGTCTGTAGACAATACGTACTGTTAAAGAATCGTCGCCAATCTCATCCCTGAGTTCATCGCGGAGAGGCGTAAACTGATCCTTCTGGCTGTCATACTGCTGCTGCATCGCCTGCTGCAAGGCATCCTTCTGCTCATCTGTCATATCAGAACCCTTTAAGTCAGCCATTTCTTCGGAAATGATTACAATCAGGGACAGCGCGTCGCTGTCTGCCTCGAAAGCTGTTGTCATCTGTCCGCCGAACATCGCATTCAGAATCTCTACATAGGAAGCAGCTGTATCAGAGTTTATCCACTCTTCAGCAGTCATGGCTCCGGATGTCTCTGCATCATCTGCCGCTGTTGTCTCTGCAACAGAAGATTCCGCAACATCTGCCACTGTCGATTCTGGTGCGGCATCATTCTCTGGCGCTACAGACTGTGTCGGTGCAGCCGCATCTGCCGGCGCTGATGTATCAGCTTCCTTTGAACCACAAGCTGTAACGGAAAACATCATTGATGTAACAACTACAGCGGATAATAAAACATTTACAATTTTCTTCTTCATTGTTATTCTCTCCTCATAAAAACATATTTAACGCCTTAACAATTTAGCAGTTTATCACTAATGCATTAAGGTGTCAATAATAAAGAAGCAATTTTGTAATATAGTATAATCAATACAATTATAGATGCATATTTCCGTGCACTTTTCACAAAATGTTATAAGCATTTGTTTATGTTTTCTAAATTTGTATTATTATTCCACTGCGTTTAACATATCGGCACCCCCTGCATGGGGAAGCCAGATGCCATCCGGACCATAGGGCTGTATCATCTGCACCTCCACGGAACCACCCATCAAATGAAACTCGAATGTCACTGTACAGGCATTGCTTTCGGCATCAGACTTTGTCACATGCGTTTCCACTTTATTTTGATTGTTTAACATGTTGAGCAGATATACAGCTGCGGAATCCGGTTCAAATAACTTTTCATACATTACCCTGTCTGCCTTTGCGTTATTGTTCAGGGCTTCTCCTGCCCCGTTAACTGAATAATAATCCATCATCGTCTCCGCAATGCCGTCCGGATAAGCACGATTGAATTCCTCCGCAGTGCAGATGCCGTCCATAAACTCAAGTGCCTCTGATGTAATGGCATATGAACCATCCCTCATTTCATAGGTGAGCTGTTCCCGCCATACGGTAACGTGCGGGTCGGATACCCATGCATAATACAAAATTTCCGCACCGTGTTCTGTCATGCTGACAATATGGTAATTGTTTGCTACACTGTTCTCGTCATAAATATCACCCCACGGCCATGGGCTTGACCAGCCAAAGGAAGCCGCGTCGTCCTCTCCCCCGCCTAGAAAAAGCAGATCCTGTTTGATGAACTGATGCTTAACATCCTCGCTGGCAAGCTGTAAGATTGTTCCGGCATCACGGTCACAGAAGGCTTCCGCCCACTTTTTGATGGTTTTAGCCGCATCCGGAATCTCCTCAGCTTTTTCGGCATCACTGTTTCTGACAAAGACGGAGCCATTTTCCAGGGGAGCCGTTGCGCCGAATTTACTGGGGTGCAGGTCGGAAGATTCGTCCGCGTCGAACCGCAGCAGACCATTCCCGATACACGTAAACTGATAGTGGTATTTTCCATCCTCCGTGACTGCCTTCACACGATCCTGTGTGAAATCATAATCACCAAAACTCAGATACGAGCTTGCCGGGTCATAGCCAAACGAAAATTTTCCGTCTTTGTCCAGATTCAGCCGGGGTGTGAACAAATAGGAATCCCCATACAAATCATTGTATTCTTCCAGGGATAAAAGTTCATCCTGTCTTGGCAGAAACATTTCATATTCGCCAGTAATGTCATCTGCGGTGAAAATGGAATCTATGGGAACTGACTTATCTGAAACTGCTTCCTCCTGCGGTGCGTCTGTCTGTTCCGGTGCCTCTGTCTTCTTCTGTGTCATAAAGCACACCGGCACAATCACACATGCCAGCACTGCCGCCGCCAGCAACCAGAATGCAGGCTTTTTGTAATGCAGGACATTTTTCACACGTTCCTTCACACTGACCTCGCCAAAAGCGACTGGGCACGCTGCGATTATCCGGTGCTTAACCGCACTGTTGAGCAGTGCCTGTGAGTACGCCCTTTTGTATTCCGTGCCAAGCTCCCGCACAACATGCTCGTCGCAGATGAGTTCGATGTCCTTGCAGAGCATGATATAGGCAGCCCACACGCAGGGACTGAACCAGTAGACGGACAAAAGCAGAAATCCCAAAGGCTTAATCAGGTAGTCCTTTCTTTTTTTATGTGTCAGTTCGTGTCGAACCACGTAGGGAATTTCGTCACTGGGTATACTGCCCGGAATGTAAATGCGGGGACGCAGGATGCCGAATAAAAACGGACTTTCGATGACATCACTCTGATATATCTTCACAGAACAGTTCTTATCACTTGTGCCATCAAGACCGCCCACCACAATATCTGTAGGTATGGACATTTTGACACGGTTTCTGAGCCGTATATAGCTAAACAGCATATATGCGAGCATCAATGCCATTCCGGCTATCCATATTTTCGTGCAGACTGTCAGGGCTGTCTGCGGCTTATTCATGGCAGATCCGGCAACGGGAGCATCAGTATTTGGTGCCAGCTGGCTGACGGACTGTTTCATGTCTGTCATTATTACCGCATCACCGGCTGGCTGCTCCGTTTCAAATATGTATGCATCTACCGCTTTCGTATCGGGTACCAGGCTGAATACGGATTCGACCGAAAACGGAAAAAACAGACGGATTCCGACCAAAAGCCACAAGAAACCGCGCATACTTTTGGGCGCCTTCCGTAGCAGGAAGCGCACCAATAACACTGCAAGAATCAGATAACTTGCAGATATACTCCTGTGAAAAAGGTCTAAAAATAATTTTTCCATACAAACCTCCATCTGGATACATTAATCCTTATACGTATCAATAATCTTCTGGATTTCATCAATTTCCTGTTTTGAAAGGTTCTTTTTTCGCGTAAACGCCGCGATAAAGCTTGGAAGCGAGCCAGAGAACGTCCGCTCGACAACCTCGGCGCTCTCTGCCGACTGCGCATCCTCCCTGGAAATCAGGGATGTCACGACTGCATCTTCGGATTTCAGAACGCCGCGCTCGGCAAGCCTTCGTATGACAGTGTAGGTTGTTGACTTTTTCCATTCCAGCCGCTCCCTGCACAGCCGGACCAGTTCACTGCTTGTCACCGGTTCGTTTTCCCACAGAATTTCGCAGAAGCGGTATTCGCTCTCAAATATTTTTGGTACCTCCATTTTTCATACCCTCCATTCCTATCCTCCATTTTGACTTCCGTATGCAAAAAGGTCTAATGCATTAAACTCATTGTTAGTTTAACACATTAGACCAATGGCGTCAATCTATTTTTTTCACCGCATCAGCTTTTTCACAAGATAGCACGACAAGGCGGAAAAAAGAATTCCCTCCAATCCGACGCACACTATCATTTCTGTCAGCATCCCATATAACAATTCAACAGTTGTCATATTTCCAAGAATACGAAGATATCCTGCTGCCAGCGCCACGCTGGTCAGGGTCAGCCCGTAAAGGGCTTTATGAATCCTGTATCCGCGCACCCGAAGGAAATTTGACACGGCAAAAACCCCAGTCTGAAGAACAGAAATACAGTTAATCCATCTGTGCAGATACTTCCCCACCTCCCCCGGCGGTATATCAAACATATAGTTCATTCCCCTGCCAATCGGGATGTCCCATAAAATGACTATCATAAAGTACACGGCAAGCAGCAGAATGCTCGTCACATCCAAAATCCAGGGCAGTTTTGACACCTGCGGGGACACGGCAGAACCTGGCACCATGCTGTATGCCACAAAAAGGAACAGCGGAAAAGCCATGTACAGCACGTCGATTCCCAGTGTTGTATGATGCATTGACCAGAATCCGCCCATGACCGCGGCTGCCAGCAGCAAAATGCTAATGACCTCCTTGTTCACATAATGCCTTTTTACCTTTCTTAAATACGAAACCTTTTCAGACTCTCCCATCTCGTCTGAAAGCTCGGTATTCCTCAACAGTTCCAGCCGTGCGCGGCATTGTGCGCAGTTTTTTAAATGCCTGTCTACAAGGCTTCTGCCCTCCTCTGAACAGATTGCATCCAGATATGACGGCATCAAATCCCCAATCACGTTACAGCCTACCTCATTTACGGACTCTTTCATTCGCGCTCCCACTCCCTTCTTTTCAGCAGCAATTGTTCCTTTCCCCGGTAAAAAGTCACTCTTGCCCAGTTTTCGCTTTTTCCAACAATCTCACCGATTTCCCTGAAGGAGAGCTGTCCCATCACGCGCAGATAGATGACTTCGCGCATCTGCGGCGGAAGCTTTTGCACTTCCTTCAGGACATCCATGAGTTCGAGCTTTGTGACTGCTGCCCGTTCCGTGTTGTCGGCAGCCACCGACTCCGGAATCCGGCTCTGTTCTGTCGGCACCTCGCGCCCGGTCTTTCTCAGATGCTGGTAAAATAAGTGCCTGGCAATCTGGCACAGCCACACGGACAGCTTGCAGCTGCCGTCAAAGCGCTCGAGTGACAAAAATGCCTGTAAAAAGGTCTCCTGCGTCAGCTCCTCCGCCAGCTGCGCGTCGCGGCACAGGGAAAGCAGGAAACGATATACGATTTTAGAATATTCCCTGTACAGCTCCTCCATGCAGCGCCTCCTCCCTGACATTTTGCGGGTTTCGATTGTATTCTGCTTATATATCCGTTTCGGTGGGGGGCGTTACAAAAAATCTGACAATCTTTTTTACATCGTGCCCTCATCATACTGTATGGCTGCCTCCGTATATTTCCGTTCCATGTCATGACGCAGTTTCCGGTTCTCCACGGTCTCAAAGATTATTGAGAAATCGTAATCTGCCGGGTACAATTGTTCTGCTGCCACCTGAAGCCTGACGCGCTTGTGGTTAATCCAGATTTTTTTGTCTGGAAGCTGCACGCGCAGGACGCCCTTTTCGTTGACCGGCTCGCACACAATGCCAATTTTTTTATCCGGAAATACCATCACGCTGTCTCCCAGCCGGAACTTTGTGCCAATGTCAGTCTTCGGAACTGGCTTTTTCATCTTTGTAATCCTGTGCGTGCCCTGTTTCCGGAGGGTGTTCTCCTCTTTGCAGAAATGGTAGTTACCGACTGCCGACTCCCCGTAAGCTGCCCGGACTGCCGTTTTCAGCATCTCGTCCGGCATGCCGAGTCTGTCGGCGATATAAAATGCACAGCTCTCCCCGGCTTCCCCGATGACCATCTGGTACGTGGGTCTTAAGGTTTCTTTGTCAAAAGTCATTCTCGCATTGATGATATCCTGCGTTTTGTCCGCATAGTCCTTGACCTCCGGATAATGTGTCGTGACAAGGAACAGGCACCCGCTTTTGCGAAGCTCCTCCAATATCGCTATGGCAATCCCCATGCCCTCCGTCGGGTCTGTGCCGGAGCCCATCTCGTCCATAATCACGAGACTGTCCCGGCCAACCTCGCGCAGTACCTCCAGCACATTTTTGACGTGCGCGGAAAAGGTGGAGAGGTTCTCCGTAATATTCTGACCGTCACCGATATCACATAAGTAACTGCTGTTCATGCAGATGTCTGCTTCCCCGCAGGCGACATGGAGACCGCACTGCGCCATGACACAGCTGAGCATGACCGTCTTGATTGCCACGGTCTTTCCGCCGGTATTGGGTCCTGTTATGATGATTCCCCTCGCCTGCCTGCCAATGTTGAACTGCAGGGGGATGCTGAGCGCCCTGTCCATCAGCGGGTGTCTCGCGTCCTTTAAGACAATGTACCGCCCGGTGTTGATTGCCGGCTCCACGGCATCCATATCCATGCTTAATTTTCCCTTGGAAAAAATGAAATCCAGCTTCTCCATCAGACGGATGTTTTCACGCATCAGCGGAACGGACTCTGCAACCATTGCCGTCAGCGTATACAGGATGCGGTATACCTCGTTTTCCTCGCTGATGCGCAGCTGCTGTAATTCTTCATCGTATTTTGCGACGCTTGCCGGCTCGATAAAAAAAGTGCTGCCCGTAGCCGATTTGTCAATCACGCTTCCCGGGATTTTGAACTTGTACTCCTTTTTCACAGGGACACAAATCCTGCCGTTGCGCGTGGTGCAATAGCTGTCTGCCATGCGTTCCCTGTTGGCGCGCATCAGCTGCTCCGCCTTCTGCTTCATCTGCTCCCCGCAGCGCATGATGTCCGACCGGATCTGCCTTAACTCTTTCGAGGCGTAATCATCGACGGCACCGTTTCGAATCTGGCGGCTGATTTCCTCCCGGAGCGTCTCTGCCGCGTCAAAATTTTCCTCATAATATGCCAATGGATTTTCATACTGTTTTCCCCTGCCGAGATAATCCTTTAAGCGCCTGACGGCAGCCAGCACGCTCTCCACGCGCTCCAGCTGGTAAGGCGTCAGGCAGTCCCCCTTTTCGGCGATTGTGAGAATCTCCCCTGCCTCCGCAACATTCTGCAAGGGAGGCGTTCCAAGCTTTTCAAGCAGTATTTTACTGTTGGTCGTATCCCTGAGCTGTTTTCGCAGCTCACCCTCCGCGAGGCAGCAGGTCGTCTCCTCAATCTGCTCCCTCGCGCGGTTCGTGACTGCGAGCGCTTTCCATTGCTCCTTAATTTTATCAAATTCAATCTGCTTTTCGATATCCATTTTCACTTTCCTTTCAAAAAATATTAAGAGCTTGCACTATTATAGTGTTTTAATCCCTGTTTCCATACCTCATAGGTAATCACGGTAAACAACGCCACCACGCCAATGCCGTAAAGCGCCCCCCGCAGGCTCATCTCCCCAATCATGCTCTGCACTGGCAGCGTCGCCATGATGCCATAAGGCAGCAGAAGATAAAAAATAACCTTGTAGACACCGTACAGCGCGATGCCCGGCAGCTTCATGCACAGGTCAATCCCCGCTTCCTCGAGCTGTTCCATGCGCGCCATGGACACGACATACAGCGACGCAGACCGTATAATGACCTCCATCTCGTAATACAGGATTTCCATCAGCATCAGCCAGAACAGGTATGATACAGTCCTGGCAGCACTCAGTGTCATGTCCAGGCTCGCCGTCCCATAAGATATCATGCACACACTCATCACAATCAGCGGCACAGACCCCGGGCTGATTCTCTCAAATGTCAGCCGAAACAGCGGGCTGACCGGCTTTGTCAGGTACAAATCCAGCTCCCCTGAACGAACCTTATGCGGAATGCTGGTCACGCCGAAAAAATAGACGGTCATGTTGACTGCATTTAACAGGGAAAATGTCCCTATGTACAGAATCATTTCCCCCCTGCCCCAGCTTCCTATCGTGTCCACGTTGGAATATATGGCACCAAATGCCAGCAGCTGTATCAAAAACAGGCTTCCGTCTACAAAAAACGGTGCAAAGAAATCAAACCGAAACACCGTCAGCCCATGAAAACGCAGCCAGAACAATTCCCTCAGCACACGCCAGTTTTTCTTACTCATACAAAAACCTCCATTTCCATTATCAGATTCCCGCTCCGTCATACGCTGTAAAATATTTTTTCCATGCCGCCCTGATTACAAGCTGCATCAGCACGCACCAGCACCCAATGATTACGATTCCCCGGACTGCCTCCTCCCCACACTTCCCTGTCAGCAGCATGGCAGGCAGATATGTGACATAGTAAAAAGGCAGCAGCCTCAGAATACTGACCACAAATTCCGGAAACAGCGCCAGCGGGACAATGCTCCCCGTCACCAGCGACACCAGATTATTTTTAATCATCAGAAACGTGCCGATTCCCTCAAACCGCAGCGTCAGAATCCCGAGGAAATAATTTAACTGCACCATGAAAACCATTCCCAGCACCGTCATCACAAGGGCACATGCAATCACCTGCCACTCCCCTGCAAAGACAAACCGAATCCGGAAGACGAAAACCCACACGGCTGCCGCCGCAAAATCAAATATCAGATAAAACAAGACCACACCAAGCTCCATTGCCATAAAATACCGCTCTATCCCGGCTGGTATCACAAGATACTTGGAAAATGTACCGTTCCGGAGGCGGTCATGTATCTCACTGCTGATTCCCTCTGACATTTCCAGCTGGGACAAAAAAGAGCTTACAACGTAATAGGAGAGCATTCCGTGAAAGGTAAATGTCCCGACCATCTCTTTATCCTGAAAAACAGTGCCCCAGAGGAGATACGCAAACAGGATTTTGGATATGGTAAAAATCATGTTGAAGATGACATCTGCCCGCCAGACAAGCTGTGCCTTCATATAGGTTTTCGATATTTCCCAGTATTTACGCATGGCAGTCACCTCCTCCCTCCTGATATATGCGCTCCACCACAATGCCAATCTCTTCCTCCTCAATCGTAATGTCCTTTGGTTCGTACCCCATCAGTTCCGCAAGCAGCCCGCTGGCGTTCTGCCGGGGCACTTCATACTCCTTTTTGTACGGTTCGTCCACGACAAGCTTCGCGCTGCCTGTCTTTAGCGCCATTGTCCCAGCCGGACTATCAAATGCCACAATAATCCGCTTGTTTTTCTGATAACGTTCAAACAATTCGTCCGTTGCGCCGTCATATATTTTAACGCCATGGTTGACGACAACCATCCGCCTGCACAGGGTCTTGATATCCTCTACATAGTGGGAAGTGAGGATAATTGTTGTCCCCTTTTTCTCGTTGATTTCCCTCAGAAAGCTGCGAATCTGTCTGGATGCAATCGCGTCGAGTCCGATTGTCGGCTCATCCAGAAACAGAATCGCGGGGTTGTGCAGCAGCGCCACAATCAGCTCCATCTTCATGCGCTCCCCCAGGGACAGTGTCCGCACCTGTACATCCATCAGGTCCGCCACCCCGAACAGGTGCACGAAGTAGTTTTTGTTTTCCTGAAATACGTCCTCCGAAATCTCATAAATCTCCTTGAAAAGACGGAGTGTATCGTTGACTGTCAGCTCAAAGAACAGCTGGCTCTTCTGCCCCATCACGACGGCATACTGCCTTTTAAATGCGTTTTTTAAGTCATTGGGATAATATCCCAACACGTCAATGGCGCCCGCCGTCGGGGCGATAATCCCGGTCAGCATCTTAATCAGGGTCGTCTTTCCGGCGCCGTTCGGGCCAATCAGTCCCACAAACTCCCCCGCCTGCACGGTCAGGTCTATCCGGTTCACCGCGGTCTTTTCCTCATATTCGCGATGGAACAGGCTCGCAATGCTGCCGCGTATTCCCTCTGGTTTCTTGTAGCGGCGGTATGTTTTTATCAAGCCGGATGTGCTGATAATATTCTTATTTGTCTGGTTCATTTTTATCATCTACCTTTCATTTATTCATTCTTGGACTGCATTGCTGTCTTTGTGCAGTCGTATTGGTCGTGCTTGGTGTAACCGCAAAGCATTTGGCAGCCTTACAACGCAAAAAGACCATGGCTGCCCGAAAGCGTCTATACCATGGTCTTTTATCCTGACTGGATAGTTCCTGTGCAATCAAGCAGAGAAGCGTATTCTTCCCCTGCTTGCGACATGACCCGCTCGCCGCTTTGGCGGCTTATGTCCTCTGCGCGAGTCTGTACAAAAAAACATGACCATACAGCCATGTTCCAATGATTCAAAAATATATACCATCATATAAAACAATTGTAAGGCGAAAACGTCGACAGCGTATGCCATCGACAAACGGGCAGACTCCCAGCATAAAAATACATAAGGCTGAAAATCACCCTGCAATATTTACTTTGCAATTTTCTCCATTACAATTAAGTTTAACATGCAAAATCCTCCATAAAATTATTTGGCAGCAGCTCCTGCGCTGCCACAGTGTCTATCATACGCGCACGGAGGGGCGTTGTCAAGATATTTTTCTTACATTTCCGTAAAACCTTGAACATGGTACATTAGCATAATCAAATAATTTATATTACAGTCAGGCATACAAATCAAACAAGTCCAGCTGTCCGTTTTTCCACGATTTTTGGACAGCGTCCTTCACAACATCATCTGCCCTTGCCCCGCCAGTCAGAAAAGGAGCCGACGGATTGTGATTTTTCCTGTTGGCGGCGACGGTCGCCATATCATAATTTGCATAGCAGTACAGGCATCCGTGTCCACAGGTATTGTATGCACCGATGTCTGCGCCAAGCAGGCAGGCACACTCCTTTCGCGCCGTCTTCTTCTGCCGGACATCCAGTTTACAGCCCAGTGCGCTTTCCAGCACTGCCTTTGACATGCATCCGTCCGCATCTACGTTTGCCCTTACAAGACGCTCGTTTTCACAACACAGATGAATCTGCATCCCTGTATCTCTGGCAATTTCTGAAAATGCCGCAGTGAGCTGCTCCTGCTCCTCACCAGTGACACTGCGTACGCCGCGGAAATTTTTCTTTGTCTTTTCATACAGATCGATAAAGCTTATGACACACTGGCCTGTGTATCCTGCAAGTGCCTCTGCCATGGCACGAAACTGGATGATGTGTTCCTGTACCGAATATTTTTCTGTGACAAAAACAGGGTCGTAACGCCAGCTGACACGCTGTTTCCCAACCAATGCGGATAATGCCTGAAGGGACTGGATGATCTGTTCCTTAGGCGGCACATATGGTTCAATGTCTGTCCCATATGGGGTGATGGTCACAAACCAGAAGGTATCAAAAACTGCTGTCACTTCTCTGAACAGGGCATCCTTGTCAAGCATCGGTCTGGGATTCTTGGTGCAAAAGACCATGATATCGACAACCTCCGGGTTCAGCCGGTATCTTGTCACCTGTGCCGGAAAATACGGATTGCGTACCAGCACATACCCTTCCCGGACACGGTTATAGAACCATTCGCTGTAATATGCGGGGATATCCGTCCGGCTTCCTGTGTTCAGTATCATCGTCGTTTTCCACCCCCTCTTACCCCTGTCGGTTGGAGTCCGCTATACACAAGGAGTTTTCGTCCTCTATTACAGCCATTAAATAAACGCTGTCTTGTCATTGCTGTTATAACCTGCCTGCTCGTAAAATTTCAGCGTGCCCTCCTGCTTCGAGCCTGTAAGCAGCATCATTTTGTAACAGTTTTCGCGCAGGGCAATTTCCCGCGCAAAGTCCAGACGGCGGTTGCCAGTCCTCTCTTACGGTATTTTTCATCCGTAATCACATTTTCAATAAATGCATAGGGACGCTGCCCCCTTGTAAGATTCGGGATAATGACGCACACACAGGATGATACAATTGTCCCATCCTCCTCTGCGACAATGATGCGGTGATTGTGGTCCTGGAGAATGCCGTCCCAGATATTTATGACTCGTTTATCCTTTTCAGGAAAAGGATTATCATGCAGCTGCATGTACAATGTCATAAGCTGGTCGAAATCGGTTTCAGTAATTTCTCGAATCATATGCCTGGAAATCCTTTCTTTTTGTATGTAATAAGATAAATTTAATGTATAGACCATATTGGTCAGCGTTTTGCAGCCGCACATATTGTTGACCGGTTCGGTCTCTATGCGACAAACCTTAATAAAATGCAATGTGGTTGGTATATGTTAAAAATATCATTGACCATATCAGTCTTTTTTGTTTTTCCTAATTTTTCCCCGTTGTGCCAAATCCTCCGCGATTTTTACCGGAAAGCTCCGCGACCTCCTCAAATTCAAGTTCTGGCTGCTGCTCCATAATCCGGAACTGGCAGATGCGGTCATTTACATGGATTGTCGTGTCCCGCATCGCATACATGGGCGCAAACCACTGGTCATCATTGCCGCAGTATCCGCCCTCGCCAGTCTCGCGGTCAGGTCCGTCAATCACTCCCTGATGATTCACCTGTATCAGCCCGAAGTTTTTGAATGTGGAGCTTCTGGGAACCACATGCGCCTCATAGCCCCTCGGAAGCTCCACGGCAATTCCAAGCGGAATCAGCTTAAACTCGCCCTGCTTCATCTCGATATCCTCCGACGCCCGCAGGTCAATCCAGTTTCCCTTTGATATTTTCTCAAGCTTCTGTACTTTATCCGTAAAATATTTTACCTTTATCTTCACGCCTGTTTCCCCTTTGCTTCAATTTTACGCCTCACACGCATTTCTCTTAATCCCACAGCTGCCATTTGCACTGAATGGGATAATATTCTGCTCTGACATCCCTGTCGTTTCACGTCCCATGGGAATATCGTCATAATTGCCGCAGTGAAGCACTGGAACAAGCGGATTTTCCTGTGCAAGAGTCGCCTGTACATTGATGACACGCTGGTTGCTGCTTCCTTTCCATAAAAGCGTTGTATCTTTCTTATCCTGCTCAAATTCCCCATCGACAAGCACATCGATATATGGAATCACGGAATATTTCATCGCAGTTTCCCAGACCTCCCCTGTATAGAGCCAGATATTTTTGCCGGGATACTTCTGCTTAATTTCCTTCGCAAGCGCCTTTACACCGTCCCGGTTTGCACAGTGGAGCGGGTCGCCGCCCGAGAACGTGATTCCCTCAATGTACGGCTTTTCAAGCTGCTCGAAAATCTCTGCCTTTGCGGCATCGTCAAACAGCAGTCCTCCGTCCGGATCCCAGGTCATGGGGTTCTGGCATCCTTTACAGCAATGGTCGCATCCTGCCACCCACAAGACGACACGAAGTCCGTCACCGTTTAACATATCATCCTTCGTGATATTATGATATCTCATTTTCCTCATACCCTCCACATTACATGCTTTTGCGCTCCGCAATTTCTGCCATCTTTGCATCATTCAGCCTTGTGTCGCCATGCACACGCGAGTACGACAGATAACCGTTCATACGGTCTATTTTTGTCAGGTTTTTACTGCCGCACTTGGGACAGACGTCCATTTCCAATTCCTGGTGACCACAGTCGTCGCAATAGGCAAGGGACAGGTTCACGCCCTCATAAAATCCCATTTCCATTGCGCGTCTTACAAGCGTCTTGATGGCGGAAATATTGTAATCAATCGGGTATTTGACATACTGTATCTTGCCGCCGTTTGACAGCTCCCAGAACCGGTATTCCAGATCCTGCTTTTCGATTGGCGTGATATCCTCTGTCACATGGCAGTGAAAGCTGTTGCTGACATATTCCCTGTCTGAAACGCCCTCCACAATGCCATACTGCGCCCGGAACTGTTTTACCTGCAGACCGCAGAGATTCTCTGCCGGCGTGCCATATATGGCATAGAGATTCCCATCCTCCTCCTTAAAGCGCGTTACCTCCTTATTGATATACTCAAGAACCTCCAGTGCAAAAGCACCATCCTCGACAAGCGACTTGCCGTTATAAAGCATCTGGAGCTCATTAAATGCCGTGATGCCAAAGGAAGCTGTTGCCGATTTAAGGAGCGGCTTTATCTTGTCCGAAAGCTTCAGATGACCGCCCAGAAAACCGCCTTCACAGTATGCCAGCGGGTTTGTCGACGCACGCATATTGCCCAGATATGCATAAGTCCGGATATGCAGCTGCCTGATTAAATTCAGGTAGTAGTCAAGAACCTCATAGAAATCCCTGCTCTCCTGCCGCGATTTTGCAAGAATCATCGGAAGATGCAAAGACACTGCACCGACATTAAACCGCCCGACAAATACCGGCGTATCCTTGTCATCAGCAGAGTGCATCCCGCCCCTTTCATACCATGGGGAAAGAAACGCCCGGCAGCCCATAGGGGAAATAACCTTTCCATACTGCTTGTACATACTTGCAATATACCCTTTTCCTGTCAGGCTCAGCCAGTCGGGGTACATGGTCTTTGCCGAACACCTGACACCAGCTTCAAACACATCCTCGAGGGGCATTCCTGGGCCATGCAGGTTTTCATCATACAGGAAAACTATTTTGGGGAAAAGCACCGGTTTCTTACAGTCCTTTTTGCCCTGCCCCTTTCGTCTGACATTCAGCATCTGTATGGTTGCCATTTTCGCAAAACGCTCGGTTCCGATGCCTGCCGTCACCGTGATAAACGGATAATCCCCACGGCTGCTTGCCACCGTGTTAAATTTATATTCCCATCCCTGGAATCCCTGCTCAAACTCACGCTCCACATCGGCAATTGCCACTTCCTCCGCTTTCTTCTGGTCAATACCAAGGCCGACATACTTTTCAACTGACGACTTGTATGTCTTTTCGGCATAGGGCGCAAGAATCTTGTCAACCTCTGGAACCGTAAAGCCACCGTACTGCTGACTTGCCGCACTGAGTACGATATCGCCGATTACGTCAAAAGCGACGTCGAGCGATTTGGGTTCGTTATACCAGATATTTCCCATCTCAAATCCGCCGGAGAGCACACTCTCGACATCAAAAAGACAGCAGTTCATGGTATCACGGCGCGCCGACATGTCATGGATATAGATATATCCGTCCCTGCATGCCTGTATCTCCTCTGTCGTCAGGAAAAACTTCTGGTAAAGCTCCTTGTTAAACTGGTTAAATATCAGGCTCCTTTTCGTGGAGACAAGCGCCGAGTCGGTATTGGCGTTCTCCTTATCCCCGACATACATGATGGACTGGCTCTTTTTGTAAACGTCATCCATCATGCGCACGAAATCCTGCTTATAATTTCTATAATCGCGGTAGCTCTTCGCCACAACCGGCTTCACGTCCTCAAGGGCGCTCTCGACAATGTTGTGCATGACAGGAATCGGAATCTCGCCTGTCTCCATCTCGTCAACCTTTGATATGACGTCACTGCATATCTTCCGTTTCTCATCATCCGTAAATTTTGTCAAGGCACGGTACGCTGATTTGCCGACAGCAGTTATTACCTTCTGGACATTAAATATCTCCTTGCTGCCATCCTTTTTGATTACAAAGACTGTTTTTTTGGGCTGAAAAAGTTCACCGTAATCATTTTCTTCGTTCATTTCAATCATACTCCCTATTTCTTTTATATTGTATGTGTTATTTTATTCCAGCACCAGATATAGTGTCTGTATACTAGTATAGTGCAATCACATCCCGATGTCAATCACAATCGAGCAGGAAAGATTTATCTTCCCTACTCGCCGCGCGCCCCATGCGCCGCCTTAGCGGCATACTTCCCCTGCATGGGGCTGCGCATAAAAAAAATTGAGTAGGAGAAAACCTTTCCCCTACTCGTGTGTTTTATTCTTTTGCCTGCTCTGCCTTTGTCTTGGGTTTCCACACCTTCACACCGATAACCCCGCCGATGCCTGACACAGCGATGATTACTGCAAAAACCATAAGATAGGACAGTACCATTCTAAAAAACTCTATTAAATTTGCCATGACTTTACCTCTCTTCCGCTGACAACAATTTTCCGTGAAACCGAAGCAGCATTTTATTGTATACGAAAAACTTATATCTTAATCATACCACTTCCCTTGGTAAATCGTCAAGCAGTTAATCGGATGTTATACTGGCGGTTCGTGACAGTCTTTTTTTCGCCTTTTGGCTGGCTGGGGCGGATGCACCCGCATATATTCGTCATACAGTTCCGGTCTTCTTTTCCTTGTCCGGTATAAGGACTGCTCCAGGCGCCACTTTTCAATGTTGGCATGGTGTCCGCTCAGGAGCACATCCGGCACCTTTTTCTCATGCCAGACCTCCGGCCTGGAATACTGCGGGTATTCCAAAAGTCCGTTTGAATGGGACTCTGTCTGTGCGGACTCGTCGTTGCTGAGCACTCCCGGCACCAGCCTTGACACCGCGTCAATCATGACCATTGCAGGAAGCTCCCCGCCTGTCAGGACGTAGTCTCCGATAGAAATGTAGTCCGTCACAATCTCCTCAAGGACTCTTTCGTCAATCCCCTCATAGTGCCCGCAGAGAAAAATCAGGTCTTCCTCGCCCGCCAGGTCAGCAGCCATTTTCTGATTGAATACTTTCCCCTGGGGCGTCACATAGATAACCCTTGTTCTGTCATGTTGCATGCCCTTTCTTGCGGCAATCTTTTCATCCAATGCCTTCCAGCAGTCGTATACCGGCTGCGCCTGCATCAGCATGCCTGCCCCGCCTCCATAGGTATAATCGTCTACCTTTTTGTGCCTGTCCAGCGTGTAATCGCGTATGTTCACCGCCTCTATGGAAATGCAGCCTTTTTCCTCTGCCCTTCCTATAATGCTGGTGCGCAGCCCATCAAGTACCATCTCCGGAAACAATGTCATAATGTGAAAATGCATATATTTTCTCCCCAATTAATCGAGTAGGGAAGATCCATCTTCCTTACTCGCGCACCGGGCGTCCGTCAGCTTGCTGACATATTTCATTTGGACGCCCGTGTGCATAACTTTATACTGAGTGGTCAGTCTTTTCGGCCACCAGTATAATCCAAAAGCCCGTCCATAATATGAACCTTCATTTTCCGGTTTTCCATGTCGATATCGAGAATGCACTGCTTAATGGCAGGAAACAGCACCTCCCTGCCATCCTCAAACCGAACCTCATACACATCATTTGCCCCGGTTTCAATCACATTGGTCAGCACGCCAAGATAATTCCCATCCTCGTCATATACTTCCAAATCAATTAAATCCGCTATAAAATACTCGTCACGTCCAAGCTTTACCGCGTTTTCCCTTGTCACATAAAGGGCTTTTCCCTTGTAACGCTCTATGTCATTTATATTATCAATTCCTTTAAATTTCAGGATGACAAACTTTTTAAAGTACTTTACGCCCTCAATCTCGAGCGTCATCTTTTCCCTGCCTGTATCTAAAATAATCTCTTTTAATTTCTGAAACCTTCTTACATCATCCGTCATGGGAAACACTTTCACTTCCCCGCGTATGCCGTGTGTCTGTGCAATGGCACCTACCTGTAATAAATCTTCCATGAAACCTCCATATCTTTACCAACAGACCCCCTGAGTCCATTATAAGTATAAAAGGGCGCTCCGATGAACACCCTTTCAACGCACACAGGCGCAAATTCCTAATTATATAATTTCAACATCTACCTTAATGTTATCTTTGGAAGATGCTGCTTTGACAACGGAACGGATTGCCTTCGCAATTCTGCCCTGCTTGCCTATTACCTTTCCCATATCGGCCGGTGCTACATGAAGTTCCACTGTAATGTTCTTACCTTCCGCCTTCTCTGTAACTACTACCTCATCAGGATTGTCTACTAAAGCCTTCGCTATCACTTCGACTAACTCCTTCATCTTTCACACCTCCAAAAGCCTTAAACAGGCTGTCACAAAGATATCCTATTTCTCAATGCCTGCTGCCTTGAAAATCTTTGCAACAACTTCTGTAGGCTGCGCACCGTTAGATAACCATTTCTTAGCCAGCTCCTCATTTACCTTGAACTCGCTCGGGTCTGTATTCGGGTTGTATGTTCCAATCTCCTCGATGCACTTTCCGTCCCTGGGCGATCTTGAATCTGCTACGATGATTCTATAGATAGGAGCTTTCTTCTGACCCATTCTTCTTAATCTGATTTTTACTGCCATGTTTCTTCACCTCATAAATCTTTCTTTAAAATATTTTTAAATTTTATCAAAAAGGAAGTTTAAACTTGCCTTTTTTGCCTCCAAATCCTCCCATCATGCCCGGGAGCTGCTTCATCATTTTCTGTGACTGTTCAAACTGCTTGATGAAACGGTTTACCACTGCGATGTCAACACCTGCGCCCCTTGCAATCCTGTGCTTGCGGCTCGGATTTAACAGCCTGGGGTCTTTGCGCTCCGCAGGCGTCATGGATAGGACAATTGCCTCCATCCGCGCAAGCTGCTTGTCGTCGACTGCGGACTCAATGTCACTCGCCTTAATTCCCATGCCAGGCATCATTCCAAGGATGCTCGACAGGCCGCCAAGCTTTTTCATCTGCCCCATGCTTTCCAGATAATCCTCAAAATCAAACTTGCCCTTTTTCAGGCGCGCAGCCATCTCCTTTTCCTTGTCCGCGTCCATCTCAAGGTTTGCCTCCGCAACCTTGTCTATCAGCGTCAGGACATCGCCCATGCCCAGAATGCGGTTTGCCATCCTGTCCGGATAAAACTGCTCTATATCAGTAAGCTTTTCGCCTGTGCTCACATAGATAATAGGCTTTCCGGTAACTGCCTTGACAGAGAGCGCCGCACCGCCTCGCGTGTCACCGTCCATCTTGGAGAGAATGACTCCGCTCACGCCTACCTTTTCGTCAAATTCCTTCGCCACATTGACTGCATCCTGACCTGTCATGGCATCCACAACCAAAAGGGTCTGGTGCACATCGACATTCGCCTTAATCTCCTGCAGCTCTGCCATCATCTCCTCATCAATGTGGAGCCGTCCGGCAGTGTCTATCATTACAACGTTATTGTTGTTTTTCACCGCATGTTCAAGGGATGCCTTTACAATATCGACAGGCTTGTGGTTCGTCCCCATCGAAAAGAAATCAACCTGCTGTTTATCGGCATTGACATGGAGCTGCTCTATCGCAGCCGGCCGGTAAATGTCACATGCAACCAGAAGCGGTTTCTTCCCTTTCAGCTTCAGCTTTCCGGCTATCTTTGCAACAGCAGTCGTCTTACCTGCACCCTGCAGGCCGCACATCATGATGACGGTCGTCGCCTTGCCCGGCTGTAATTCCAGCTCGGTCGTCTCGGAACCCATCAGTGCCACCATTTCTTCATTTACAATCTTGATAACCATCTGACCGGGATTGAGCCCGTTCATCACGTCGGAACCGATCGCCCGCTCTTCCACCGATTTTACAAACTGCTTCACTACCTTAAAGTTGACATCCGCCTCCAGGAGCGCCATCTTTACTTCCTTGAGCGCTGCCTTTACGTCAGCCTCCGTCAGGCGTCCCTTGCTTCGCAAATTCTTAAACACCTTTTGCAGTTTATCTGTTAAGCTTTCAAATGCCATCTAATCAAAGCTCCTCTATAATTTCATTTGACAATTTTTTTATCCGCTCATCATCCGTAAGGCTGTTAATCTCGCGGATATTACTCTTAATCTTTGCAAACTTCTCCACCAGATGAAGCTTATTCTCATAGTCAGCCAGTATCTTGTCGCATCTTCGAATCAGGTCGTGTACTCCCTGGCGGCTGATGCCCTGCTCGTCTGCAATCTCACTCAGCGACAAGTCATTGAACACGGCATCCTCGTAAACCTTTTTCTGGTGCTGTGTCAGGAGCTCCCCATAAAAATCATAGAGCATGCCTTTGTATTCAAGCTTTTCCAGTCCAATTGCAGTATTTCCGCCTTCCCTATTTCTGACTGCCAGATTACAAGCTTTCACATTCCTTCCTCCGCTTTCCAAGTTACGCGACTTTATAAGAATACTACATAAAAAAGGAGGTGTCAAGTATTTTTTCTTGACACCTGCATTTTTTTGCATACTATATCTTATCCCGCGTAATATCCTTATACCCTTCGCCGAATATCTCACTTGCGGAGGACACAATCATAAACGCCGTCGGGTCTTCATCCTTTACAATTTCCTCAAGCTTGGGATATATCTGTTTTCTTGTGACAATCATTAAAAGCTCTTTTGGCGCATTGGTATATGCCCCCCTTGCCGTGATAACCGTTGCCGTGGTGTCCAGCTCGTCAAAAAGCCGCTGTTTCATCTGGGCAGGCTTTGCGCTGACAATATATGTGAGTTTCGCCTCATCCGAGCCGTACAGTATTTTATCCATCACAATGGAATCCGTCACCACTGCTATGCCGGCATAAAATGCGACTGTCAGATCCCGGAACACAATCCACGATGCCAGGATGACCATGCTGTCAAATAAAAGAAATAATATATTTGTCTTAATATGCTTTCTTTTTGTACGGACAACCTTGACAATAATGTCAATGCCCCCTGTCGTTGCGCCTGCCATAAACACGAGTGCCAGTGCCGCCCCTATCAGTGCGCCCCCTATCACTGCCGCAATCAGCAGGTCGTCTGTCATCGCGCCATAGGAGGCAAGCGCATTGATAAAGACCGTAATCAGCGCCAGCACATACATCGTGGAACAGATAAACCGCCATCCGAACTTCCACAGTCCGAGCAGGACAATCGGAATATTGATGAGCAGGTTCATCGTTCCCGTAGGTATTGCCGTAAACCGGTTCACCAGAATGGATATACCGGTCACGCCTCCCGGCGCAATATTATTCGGGTCCAGAAATAAACTAATAGCAACGGCATAAATCACTGCCGCTGCTGTCAGTATTACATAATTTTTTGCCTTTTTTGCTGCCCGCTTTGTCTGATTCACCACTTTTTCCATAATACCCCGTAATAAAAATTATATATTGGTTCTTACCTGCTTCGGCTGGTAGCCCTTTTCCTCCAGCGCCTGGATAATCTGGTTCTTATGCTCCGTTCCAAACGTCTCAAGCGTAATCCGCAGTTCCACGGCTGCATTCCTGTTGATGGAGACAAACTGGTTGTGTTCCAGTTTAATGACATTGCCGCTCAGGGAAGCAATTACTTCTGACACCTTTGTCAGTTCACCCGGCTTATCCGGAAGCAGCACGGACACCGTAAAAATACGGTCCCTGAAAATAAGCCCCTGCTGCACTACGGACGACATGGTTATAATATCCATGTTGCCGCCGCTTAATATGGACACAATCCGCTTATTTTTCGCATCGATATGGCGCAGCGCCGCCACGGTCAGAAGACCCGAATTCTCAACCACCATCTTATGGTTTTCCACAATGTCCAGAAATGCCACAACAAGTTCCTCGTCCGGAACTGTAACAATCTCATCTATATTTTCCCTGATATAGGGAAAAATATTCTTTCCTGGCGTTTTTACTGCCGTGCCGTCCGCTATCGTATTTACCCTGGGAAGTGTGACCACTTCTCCCGAATTCAGTGACTCCTGCATACAGTTTGCCCCTGCCGGCTCCACACCAATCACCTTTATCTTGGGATTGAGCAGTTTGGCAAGTGTCGATACGCCGGTTGCAAGTCCGCCGCCTCCGATTGGAACCAGGATAATGTCGACCAGCGGAAGCTCCTTGAAAATTTCCATGGCGATTGTTCCCTGTCCGGTAGCGACTGCCAGGTCATCAAACGGGTGGATGAACGTATAGCCCTTCTCGTCTGCCAGCTGGTAGGCATACTCGCATGCCTCGTCATAGACATCACCCTTCAGAATCACTTCGGCACCGTATCCCTTTGTACGGTTTACCTTCATAAGAGGTGTCGTCGTCGGCATTACGATGACTGCCTTTACGCCATATTTTTTTGCCGCGTAGGCGACGCCCTGTGCATGATTTCCTGCCGATGCGGTAATCAGCCCCTTTTCGCGTTCTTCCGGCGAGAGCGTGCTTATCTTATAATATGCGCCCCGCAGCTTATATGCGCCTGTAAGCTGCATATTCTCCGGCTTCAGGTATACCTTGTTTCCTGTCTGGTTACTCAGGTACTCACTGTATATCAGTTTTGTCTCCGAAGTAACTTTTTTCACCATCTCCGACGCTTCCTCAAACTTTTCAAGTGTAAGCATATTTGACATTTTGATTCCTCCTCATATCTCTCCTGCACATGATTACCAGAAAAACCATTTTTTCTTTTTTGGTTTTTCAGTACCGTTTTCATCTTCCGCACTATCTTCGTCTACATATTCACCCTTATCTTCAGAAACAGTAGCGGCATCCGTGGCATTTTCCGTTTCTGTCTCTGGGCATCCCGCCCTGTTGTCACCTGTCTCGTCTGGCTGTACCTGCTCGTTTTCCGTGGGATTCCCATCGCAGCCGCCATCATTTGGCATAGCTTTCCCATCATTGCCCCCATCCGTACTTTCCGGCTGTGTCTCCTCTGTCTTTATGTCAAACAGTGCATTTACAAATTCATTGGCATTAAACTTCTGCAAATCCTCTATCGTCTCACCGACACCGATATATTTTACCGGCACATTCAGCTCGGACTGTATCGCCACCGCAATGCCGCCTTTCGCCGTCCCATCCATCTTCGTGAGAATGACGCCTGTAAGGCTTGCCGCCTCGCCAAACTCACGCGCCTGTGCAAGCGCATTCTGCCCCGTCGTCCCGTCAAGCACAATCAGATTTTCCCTGTGTGCATTGGGAAACTCCCTGTCTATGATGCGGTTCATTTTTTTCAGTTCTTCCATCAGGTTCTTCTTGTTGTGGAGCCGCCCTGCCGTGTCGCATATCAATACGTCCACGTTTCTCGCCTTCGCGGCGTTCACGGCATCAAATATGACAGATGCCGGGTCTGCGCCGTCCGTACCGCCAATCATGTCAACGCCAGCGCGGTGTGCCCACTCCGCAAGCTGGTCGCCGGCAGCAGCCCGGAATGTGTCGGCAGCAGCGATAAGGACTTTTTTGCCCTGCCCTTTCAGGATGCCCGCAAGCTTGCCCACGGAAGTCGTCTTTCCGACACCGTTAACCCCGATAATGAAAATAACTGACTGCTCTTTTTCAAAATCATAGGCTGTCTCTTCTACATGCATCTGTTCCTTGATGCTCTCGACAAGAAGCTCCTTGCATTCGGAGGGCTGCCGCAAATGCCTCTTTTTGACTTCCTCCCGCATGCGCTCGATAATGTCATTTGTCGCATTGACACCGATGTCTCCCATAATAAGGATTTCCTCTAATTCCTCATAAAAGTCATCATCAATCTCGGACGCCCCATAAAAAACGGCGTCAATTCCTGCCACAATGTTATCCCTTGTCTTATTTAATCCTTCTTTTAAACGGCTGAAAAATCCTTTCTTTTCCTCTGCCATCCCTGTCAGCCTCCATTCCTGTCCTGATTCTCATTATTTCCTTCCTGGCTCCAGCTGTCAACCTCGCTGTCAACCAGATTGACGCTTACAAGCGTTGACACGCCCTTTTCCTGCATCGTGATGCCATAAAGCCTGTCTGCCTGCTCCATCGTTCCCCGCCTGTGCGTAATCACAATGAACTGTGTGCCTTTTGTCAGTTTGTTCAGATATTTTGCAAACCTGCTTACATTTCCCTCGTCAAGCGCCGCCTCAATCTCGTCCAGCAGGCAAAACGGCGACGGTTTTAAGTTCTGTATGGCAAAAAGCAGTGCAATCGCCGTAAATGACTTCTCGCCGCCGGACAGCTGCATCATGTTCTGCAGTTTTTTTCCGGGCGGCTGTGCAATGATACGGATTCCTGCCTCAAGAATGTCCTCGTCCTCAATCAGCTCAAGCGTGCCCTTGCCGCCGCCAAAAAGCTCCTTAAACACCTTGTCAAACTCCCGCTTGATTTCCTCAAACTTCTCTGCAAACTGTCTGCGCATGGCGGTGTCAAGTTCTTCTATAATGCCTTCCAGTGTCTTTTCCGCCTCAATCAGGTCATCATGCTGGTTTTTCATAAAGGTATATCTGTCCATGAGAACCTTGTAGTCTTCAATGGCATTTACATTGACATCACCAAGCTTGCGGATGTCATCCTTTATCGACGCAATCTGTTTTTTCATCTCGGAGATATCCGTCAGTGCCTCATTTCTCATGGATGCGGCGTTGTTGAGCGTAATTTCGTACTCATTCCACATGTAATTAATCTGGTTTTCGACTGTTTCCTCTAGTTTTTCGCGCTGTGCCCCCAGCCTGTACACTTCCTTGTCAAGTGCATTTTTCTTCTCGGAAACTTCTTCCCTTGTCCTGAAAAAGTTCTTCTGTTTCTGTGAGAGCTCCTCTTTCTCCTGCTGTTTCTCTTTCAGGGAAAGCTCTGCGTCCGACTGTGTAGTATGCGATGCGTCAATCGTCTTTATGATTTCCTCAATGCTTTTCTCCCTCGTTTCAATTTCTTTCAGGCAGCCCTCAAGGCTGGTCTGTACCTCTATCAGTTCTTCCCGGCTGCGTGAAAGCTCTCCCTCGATACGGTTGAGATTCGTCTGTTCAAATTCCTGCTTTTGCAGCATCTTTTCATATGCGACATCCCACTCGCCGACCATGCCTGTCTTGCTTGACTCTTCTGCCCGATAATTTTCAAGCTCCATCTGGCATTGTGCGATGCCCTGCTCCAACAGCTTCTCGCTTTCCTCCGACGCTTTCAGGTCATGTAACGTCTGTTCCTTATCGGCATTGATTTCGGAAACCTTTTCGTCAATCTCGCGCTGCTCGTCCTTCAACGAACCAAAGCCCTGCTCCGCCTCGTTTTTTCTCTCCTCGGCAGTCACGACGTTCAGCCTGGCTGTATTTTGTTTGATAAACAGTTCCTGAAGGACCGCCTTGTGGTCTTCGATTGCCTTTCTGAGATTACTCCGCTCCGTTTTGATGTTCTCGATGTCCTCCGTCGCGGCATCCAGTCTTTTCTTCGCGTCCCTTGACTTTTCCTCAAGCTCCTCAAGCTCCCTGCGCCGTCCGAGGAGATTGGAATTGTTTTTAAAGGCGCCTCCGCTGATGGCTCCGCCTGGCACCAGCAGCTCTCCCTCCAGCGTTACCATCCTGACGCCATAATCGTACTTTCGTGCAATCCTTACTGCATTGTCAATCGTATCAATCACTGCAATTCTTCCGAGCATCGCCTTCGCGACGTTTCTGTACTTTGCGTCTGTCCTTACAAGAGAATCCGCCAGACCGATTGCACCCTTTTCGTTCAGCACGTCAGGCGTCTTAAATTCCTGTGGTCTGGTGATACTTGTGAGCGGCAGGAATGTGGCGCGTCCGAAGCGGTTCTTTTTCAGGAAGCCAATCATCTTCTTTGCCGTGTCCTCGTCCGTCGTGACTATATTCTGTATGTTGCCGCCAAGCGCCGTCTCTATCGCGGTCTCGTACTGCCTGTCAACCTTTATGATATCCGCCACAACCCCGACAATGCCTTTATTCTGCTCTTTCTGCTCCATGACCTTCTGGATGCTGTTTCCATAGCCTTCATACCGCTCCGTCAGGTTTGAAATCGTGTCGAGCTTGGACTTGTATCTCTGGTACGCACCCTGTGCCTCCCTGATTTCCTCGTCCTTTTTGCCAAGCCGCTCGCGGAACGTCTTTCCCCGCTCCTCCATCTCGGTCAGGTTCGTGTTGACCTCGATAATCCGGTCATTTATCTTCTGGAATTCCTCCTGCAATGCCTTAATCTCGGCATCGCGTTCCGCCTCGTCGCTCCGGGCGCGCAGCAGGCGCGAATTCAGCTCTGCCTTTCTGATGCGCAGCTGCTCCATCATGGTGTCAAAGCTGCTCATTTTTGATTTAATCGTCGCCCTTTCATTGAGCATCGTGATAATCTGGTTCTTATCCGCTTCGATTTTGGCATTCAGTTCCTCGATCCGTGTCTGGACTTCTGTCAGTGTGCCCTTTGCCTCATTGCGCTCTTTCTCCAGTTCGGCTACCTTCCCGTCAAGCACGGCTTTGCCCTCAAGGATTTTCGCGCGTTCGCTTTCTTTCTCTGTTATCTGTTCCTGTATTGCCGCAATTCTTTCACGGAAATGCTGTTCATTTCCCTGTGCGCCTTTAATCTGTTCCTTTAAGACATTAATCTCGCCCTCAAGCTTTCCCCTGGTCACACTCGCATCCGTAAGCGTATTTCTGGCAGTCTCAATCTCCTTTTCCAGTTCTTCGATATGTGTCTGGACCGCGTCGTATTCTACCTTTATATTCTCGTACTGCTTGACTGTATTCTCAAAATCCTCCTGTGCAATGCTGTACTTTCCTTCCACATCGCTTAACTGTTCCTTTAACTTTTTGTTTTCGAGGAGGAACATGTTCACGTCAAGTTCTTTGAGTTCTTCCTTTTTTTTCAGGTACACCTTCGCCTTTTCAGACTGTTTCTCCAATGGCTCCACCTGTTTTTCAAGCTCGCTTAAAATATCGGTTACGCGGACAAGGTTATTTTTCTCGTCCTCAAGCTTCTTCTGCGCCGTTGCTTTTCTCTTTTTGAATTTCACAATTCCTGCCGCTTCATCGAAAAGCTCACGCTTCTCCTCAGGCTTTCCGCTCAGGATTTTTTCAATCTGTCCCTGACCGATAATGGAATACCCTTCCTTACCGATACCGGTGTCATAAAAAAGTTCGTTTACATCCTTCAATCGACAGGGCGTACCATTTATGGAATACTCACTTTCGCCTGAACGATATAAACGTCTCGCCACTGTAACTTCCTCATAGTCAATGGCAAGCTTATGATCCGCGTTGTCAAAGGTAATGCCCACATACGCATATCCCAGCGGTTTCCTAAGCTCTGTGCCGGAAAAGATGACGTCCTGCATTGACTCACCGCGCAGCTGCTTGATGCGCTGCTCACCGAGCACCCATCTGACAGCATCGGCAACATTACTCTTGCCGGAACCGTTTGGACCCACGATACCCGTAATTCCCTGATGGAATTTAAATACAATCTTGTTTGCGAACGATTTGAACCCTTGTACTTCGATACTTTTTAAATACATTATTTACCCCACTTATGCTGCTCTGTCCTTATCTCTTTTTGCCCTTAATCCTGACGAGCGCCTCGTATGCTGCCTGCTGTTCTGCCGCTTTCTTCGTCCTCCCCACACCTGTACCAATCAGCTTCTCATCAAGATATGCCTCAACGCGGAATTCCTTGTCATGGTCTGGTCCTGTCTCGCCGACCAGCTCGTACCTTAACTGTGCGGTATTATTCTTCTGGATTTCCTCCTGTAACAGTGTCTTGCTGTCCATGAACAGTATTTTGTCCTCCAAATCGGACAGCACAAAACGGTATATGTATTTTTTCGCATTTTCTATACCGCCATCCAGAAAAATGGCGCCTATCACTGCCTCCATGACATCGGAAATAATGGAGTCCCTTTTCCGCCCTCCTGTCGCTTCCTCGCCCTTGCCAAGCAGAATGTACGAGCCAAGCCGGATATCCCTTGCGCAGTATGCCAGCGCCGGCTCGCACACCATCGATGCGCGCAGCCTTGTCAGCTGTCCCTCCGGCATGTCCTTATTCTCATTAAACAAAAATTCACTCGTCACCAGCTCCAGCACGGCATCGCCCAAAAATTCCAGCCGCTCATAGTTCCCAAGCTTATTAATCTTTTGTTCATTGGCAAATGAGCTGTGCGTCAATGCCTGTTTCAGCAGTGTCTCATCCCTGAACTGATATCCGATTTTTTCCTGCAGCTCTTTCAGAGCCTCTTTCCTATTCCTCATATGATTGCTCCTGTTGCACCAACAAAAAGCCCTTTTTACAGGGCTTCTTTTATTTTTGTTTTCTTAAATATTCGCCTTTTCAATCCAGTCAACAGCATCCTTTACTGTCTTGAGCCTGTCCAGCCCCTCTGTCGGTATGTGGATGCCAAGCTCATCCTCCACACCCATAAATATCTGGTACAAATCCAATGAATCGGCTCCCAGGTCTGTAAGAAAAGTCATGTCCATTTCAATCTCATCGGGATCCATTCCCAAAACGGCAGCCGTAACCTTCTTCAACGCTTCAAATTCCATTTAATCAGACCCTTTCCTACTCATCCCGCAAAATGACTTTTTCCCTTATCTTCTCATTAATCTTCTGCTCCTTGAATGTCACGCACTGAAGAATTGAATTTTTAATCTCAATTGCCTTGGAGCTTCCGTGGGTCTTTACAACAAGCCCGTTTAAGCCCAGCAGCGGCGCTCCGCCGTGTTCCTCAAGGCTGAAGCCCTTCAGGGTCTCTTTCAAAGCTGGTTTTACCAGAAGTGCACCTATTTTGCTTCTGAGCGAGCGCATCATTCCTGTCTTTACTTTTTTAATCAGTGTGGCACCCACGCCTTCATATAATTTCAGGATAATGTTCCCTGCAAATGCTTCACATACAATTACATCCGCATATCCTGCAGGAATATCCCTTGCCTCAATGCTTCCTATGAAATTTATCTCAGGACAATTCTTCAAAAGTGGGAAAGTCTCTTTTACAAGCGCATTTCCTTTTTCCTCTTCCGCACCAATATTCACAATTGCCACTTTGGGATTCGGAACACCCATGACGCTTTCCATGTATACAGAACCCATCTTGGCAAACTGCACCAGATGGGATGGTCTGGCATCCACATTCGCCCCGCAGTCAATCAGAAGTGAACAGCCTGTCTCTGTCGGAATGAGCGGTGCAAGGGGCGGGCGCTCGATGCCTTTAATTCTGCCGACAATCAGCTGTCCGCCGACAAGTACTGCGCCTGAACTTCCTGCCGATACAAACGCATCACAGACACCGTCCTTTACCAGATTAAGTGCAACCACAATCGAGGAATCTTTCTTCTTTCTGATTGCCATTACAGGCGGCTCCGCAGTCTCTATAATTTCTTCTGCATTTACGATTTCAATTTGTTCCTTGTTGTATGTATACTGCACAAGCTCCTTTTTGATGGCATCCTGCCTGCCTGTCAGATACACTTTAATTCTGCTGTTTTCAGTCACAGCCGCTATTGCACCCTTTACAATTTCTGCCGGGGCGTTGTCCCCGCCCATGGCATCCACCGCTACTCTGGTCATTTCTCCCATGCTCAAATCCTCCATTCGCAATTAGTCAGGAGCTGTTCCCAAATAATTACATTAATACTTATATAAATATACTAGACCTACCGTCAAAAATCAAGGGAAAAAAACAAGGTGTAAAATCTTAATCATTCCATAAGACTTCACACCTTGTTTCCTGAAACCGAACAGAGAAGATTATCCTCCCCTGCCCATGCGCATAAAAAATATCACATTAATCAACTGCAATAATTTCCTTTTTGTTGTAAGAGCCACAAGACTTGCATACTCTATGGGGCATCATCAGCGCGCCGCACTTACTGCACTTTACCAATGTAGGAGCGCTCATCTTCCAGTTTGCTCTTCTCTTATCTCTTCTTGATTTAGAAGATTTATTTTTTGGACATATAGACATTGTTACACCTCCTTATTCGCATGAAATAAATCTTTTATTGCTGCCATTCTGGGATCTGGAACAAAATCATCGCATCCACAGTCTCCATCATTCAGATTTTTACCGCAAACTTTACAAATTCCTTTGCAGTCATCCTTACATAAAATCTTCATCGGCCAATCCAATAATAATTCATTATTGACTAGTTCATCTACGTTTAAGTGATATCCTTCCATAAATTCCAGTGAATCCCCTTCATCTGTACCCTCACCTGTATAATCCGGTGAGACAACCTCATTATCAAAGGATAAATCAAATGTATAATCGACATCCTGCAGGCACCTGTCACATGCAAGTGCAAATGTAATATGCACAGTTCCCTGCACCAGCACCCTCGAACGCCCGATATTAGAAAGCTTCAGCACAACCGGGCTCTTTTCCTTTATCGAGAAAGTTCCATACTGATTCGTAAAGGTATCCGCATCATACGATGCAGCCAGCTCCTGTACTTGTCCTTCATTTGTAAATACATCTGTCAAATTCACTAACATAGTAGACTCCTATTCACACATTCATTTATTATACAGAACCACCGAAAATTTGTCAACAGTATTTATCAGTTTTTCTATGTTTTTTTGTCCTTTCATGATATTATGGAGATAAGTCGTTTCAACAACTATTTATTCCAGAGAGGGGATACTGTGAAAAATAAATTTTTCACAGGGCAATTTGTGCTTACGCCCAAATTCGCAGACTTTGGCAAGAATGGAGGATTACCATGAATGTTACTGCCGTAATTGCAGAATACAATCCTTTTCACAACGGTCACCTGTACCAGCTCCGGACAATCCGCGAGCAAGGAGCCGACTACATCATTATAGTCATGAGCGGGGACTTCATGCAGCGCGGGATTCCCGCCATCGTCAGCAAATACGAACGCTGCCGGATGGCACTGTCAAACGGCGCGGACCTTGTTTTCGAGCTCCCTGTCTACTCCGCACTTGGCAGCGCAGAATACTTTGCACAGGGTGCGGTGTCCATGCTTGACAAGCTGGGTATTGTTGATGTCCTGCACTTTGGCAGCGAATCGGGCGATATCGCGCTGCTTACGGAATCTGCAAAAATAATCGCCCACGAAACTACTTCGTACAAAGCATCGCTAAACAACTATCTCAGGCAGGGCATCTCTTTTCCCGCTGCCAGGGACAAGGCACTGTCTGATAGCTTTTCTGGCAGGAATACCGAACAGATTATCAAAATGCCCAACAATATCCTTGGAATGGAATACATTAAGGCGCTTATCCAGAGAAACAGTTCCATAAAACCGGCAACGCTTGTGAGAAAGGGCGCGGGATATTCCTCGAACTTACTTGTTTCCGGCAGCTTTGTCTCTGCAAATGCCATTCGCACTGCACTCTCTGCCCAAAAAGACAGCGAAGTCAGGGAACACATGCCTGACTCCGTATATGAAATGCTTGGGCAGACGCTTTTATTTGCAAATGATTTTTCAGAATTATGTTTATACAAGATGCTTCAGCTTTCTGCCAATAAAGAAAGCTTTGCAGGCTATTATGATGTCGGGAAGCAGCTCTCACATACACTGTACAGCAATCTGTATCATTATACTTCGTTTGACGGATTCGCACTGAAAAACAAAACCAAAAACCTGACGTTCTCGCGTATCTGCCGCAGTCTTATGCACATTCTCCTGGACATGACACAGGACAATGCTGATTGCTTCAAACAATACGATTATGTACAGTATGCAAGGCTTCTCGGCTTTACAAAGCATGGTCAGGAACTGTTAAAATCAATCAAGGCAAACACGTCCATTCCTGTTCTGACCAAGCCGTCCTCTGCACGAAAACAGCTTTCCGGTGCAGCACTGATGTCTTTTCAGGCAGACATTTATGCCGCAACCGTTTACGAGAGTGTCAGGAATCAGAAAATCCAGCGCCTGTCAGGCTACTCCGCAAAAGAATCCGTGCGGAATGAATTTACTTCGGAAATCATAAAGCTTCCATAGGAATCATCCCGTCTTAATTCTTAAAGCTATGGATTGGCGCCGGTATTCTGCCGCCACGGTTCACAAATGCATCACAGGAATACCGGTTTACAGGCATAATGGGTGCATGTCCGAGCAGGCCGCCAAATTCCGCACTGTCTCCCACTGTTTTCCCGATAACAGGAATAATGCGCACTGCCGTGGTCTTTTGGTTTACCATGCCAATAGCGAGCTCATCTGCTATGATTCCGGCAATTGTCGTCGGTTTTGTGTCACCCGGGATCGCAATCATGTCCAGTCCGACCGAGCAGACGCAGGTCATCGCCTCAAGCTTCTCAAGTGTAAGCGCCCCCGCATTGACCGCATCTATCATTCCCTGGTCTTCACTGACAGGAATGAACGCACCGCTGAGTCCGCCCACATAGGAGGATGCCATGACACCGCCCTTTTTCACCTGGTCATTCAGCAGGGCAAGCGCTGCCGTTGTTCCCGGCGCTCCTGCATATTCCAGCCCGATTTCACATAAAATGTCAGCCACGCTGTCACCGATAGCCGGTGTGGGCGCCAATGACAAATCCACAATGCCAAAAGGAATGCCAAGCCGCTTGGATGCCTCCTGCGCGACAAGCTGTCCGACACGTGTAACCTTAAACGCCGTTTTCTTGATGGTTTCGCAGAGCACCTCAAAGTTTTCACCGCGTACCCTTTCCAGCGCATTTTTCACAACACCGGGTCCGCTGACACCGACATTGATGATGGCATCGGCTTCTGTCACACCGTGAAACGCCCCCGCCATAAACGGATTGTCGTCCGGCGCATTGCAGAACACCACAAGCTTGGAACAGCCAATGGAATCATTGTCTTTTGTACGTTCCGCAGTTTCCTTGATGATATCCCCCATCAGCCTGACAGCATCCATGTCGATTCCTGTCTTGGTGGAACCAAGATTCACGGAGCTGCACACCAGCTGGGTCTCCGCAAGCGCCTGCGGAATCGAGCGGAGCAGAAGTTCGTCTGCCTTTGTCATTCCCTTGGACACCAGCGCGGAATATCCGCCAAGGAAGTTCACACCGACATCCTTGCGCGCCCTGTCGAGTGTCTTTGCGATTGACACAAAATCCTCGGACGTCCTGCACGCAGAACCGCCCACCAGGGCAATCGGGGTAACGGAAATCCTTTTATTGACAATTGGGATTCCAAATTCTTTCTCAATCGCCTCACCCGTGGCTACCAGATTCTTTGCAACAGCTGTAATCTTTTTGTAAATTTTATTGTTTAATCTGTCCAAATCCGAGTCAATACAGTCAAGGAGACTGATGCCAAGCGTAATTGTCCTGACATCAAGATTCTCCTTTTCAATCATTTTGTTTGTCTCCAACACTTCATTTATGTTTATCATATCAAATGCCCTCCCCAATAATATTACAGTCTGTGCATACTGTTAAAAATTTCCTCTCTTTGACATCTGATAATCACACCGATTTCCTCTCCAATCCGGTCAAGGTCATCCGATACCTCGCTGACTGACTTGGCAGCAGAGCTCATATCGGCAATCATCATCATATTAAAATAGTCGTCCACGATGGTCTGCGAAATATCTAGAATATTTATCTTGTTCTCGGCAAGATAGGTACACACCCTTGCAATAATGCCCACGGTATCTTTTCCTACTACGGTAATAATTGTCTTTTTCATAATCTTAGCTCCTATCCTTTTTCTTTTTATCATATTATACTCACGACAGATGAAATCTGTCGTGAGTATCGCGCCAGCCGCAGCCGCGAAGCGGCATATTTCCTTATGCGGCTGTGTGCATAACTTTATACTGAGCGGTCAGTCTTTTCGACCGCCAGTATATCCTATATTTCAACCAATCGTGACATTTCACTCCGGCTTGCGACAAAAATGGGAAAATCATCCGGCTTATAGGGATTGTCTGCCATGGATATTTCCAGCCGGACTGTCTCATATGCCAGCTCCGCCATATTATTTTCCTTACTTAAATGCCCCAGGAATACGGTTTTCAGGTTGTCGTGCAGCAGCCTGCTGAGTAGTCTTCCCGAGAGCTCGTTTGACAAATGTCCCTTTTTTCCAAGTATCCGCTGCTTCAGGGCGTACGGATATGGTCCTACCTGCAGCATATTGATATCATGATTGGCTTCCAGCAAGAGGGCATCCATTCCCCGCAGGCATTCCACCGTGTATTCATCGTACATTCCAAGATCCGTCGCCACTGCCATGCGCCTGCTTCCATACTGAAACCGGTACGCTACCGGCTGCGCCGCGTCGTGGGAAATCTTCATCGGGTTGACCATGATGTCCTTTAGGATAAACTTTTCGTCTGCCCGGACCGCGCGAAAAAGTGAGTCATCTATCGCGCCAAGATTACTCACTTTTTTAATGGCTGTTATTGTCCCTTCCGTGGCATATATCGGTATGCCAAATTTCCTGCACAATACACCCAGACCGCCAATATGGTCTGAGTGCTCATGCGTAATCAGTATTCCATCAATATCTTTCCCTGTCAGCCCAAGCTGGTTTAGTCCTTCCACAGTCCGCTTGCAGCTTATTCCTGCATCCACCAGAAGGTGCGTAGCATCTGTACCGATATAGATACAGTTGCCGCTGCTTCCGCTGGCTATACTACACATTCTCATTTTATTCATTCCTTTGCTTTTTATTTCCAGTATACCTCAATCTTGTCCCCGTTGTAGAGCTCCTGTGTGTACTGCGCGTCCTTTCCGTTTACAAGTGTCGCGATGCCGGCGCCCTGCATCCTGCTGGTGTCAAAATCGATGTAGTCAAAGATATCCACAAACATATAACTTTGTTTGCCCCTCATGACAATGGGTTTCTGGTTCACAATGACAATTATTTTTTTGCCTGTCTCCTCAACAGTCTCCTGTTTTTCCTGCTTCTCCTCCTTTGCCACATTTTCTTTCATATTCTGGAACACATGCGCCTTTTCCTGTTTGGAATCCTCACGCCCTTTTTCCGCCTTTACGGTCTCCTCGGCGGCTTTCTCCTCTGTATGGTTCGCATCGTCATCCTCCGTCTCCGGTTCTTCATCCAAAATCGTCTCGGTTCTGACATCTGAGGCAGTTCTCTCGACTTCTTTGTCCGGCTCAGGCTTGACTTCATCCTGCTTTGCTGCAGCTGTTTCCCCAGCGTCTGCCGCAGCCGGCGCGGTTTCTTCTGTCTTTGCTTCTTCTACCCTTGTTTCTTCTGCTTTCGCAGATGAAGCAGTTTCTTCCGCCTTTGTTTCTTCTGCCTTGGAAGATTCTTCTTTCGTCTCTGTGGTCTTTCCTGTTTCCGCAGTCCCTTCATCCGCTTTGGCTGATTCTGCCTTTTCAGTCTTATTTTCTACGGATGCGGCAGCGTCTGTTTCCTTAACTTCCTTTTTTGATTCCCTATGTCCGTCCCTGTGCAGTTCGATATGTGATTCCTTATAGATTTCTTTGAGCTCATACTCTTTTCTGTTTTTTATCTCTATGACATCCGACGTATGAATTTCTACAGTATTGTCTGCTTTCTCCCCATTGATAATCAGAAGCATATCATCTGCGGAAAGCCCCATAAATTCAAGGAATCCATCACAGGTGTAGAACGTTGACACCTCTATGTCGTCACCGTTTTGTATGAAATATTCTTCTGTCACGGCTGTCCCATTTACCTTTACCGGCTTTGAAAGCTGCATTTCATCGCCGTTGACAGTTACTGTTATTTTTCCATTGTAATCCACGAGATCCGCAATCTTTTCCTGTGCCGGTGTTCCCAGCGTCGATTCCTCAAGTGTAATGACATCATTGGATTTGATGTTGTGGCTGAGATTTACCTCCTCGCCGTTTACATATACATGGGCGCTCTCACCATATTCCCCTTTTGTCACGCGATTCTTTCCGTTAACGGTGTACCGGAGCTCCTCGCCACGCCGCGGGAAGAGCCCGTCCCGGGTAAAATCAGCCTGCATTGCCGCATCGGTAACGGTGAGCTTGTTGTTGTCGTACAGTTTAATCCTGTTTCCGTTAAACGTAATATAGATAAAATTGTTGTACTGTTCATAGTATGTAAGGCAGATTCCAATCGGTGTAATGATTGTCGAATCCTTAAGCGCCCCCTCCGGGAAATCAACGTTTTTCATGATTTCCTCTCCGCGCAGTGCCACACGTTTCGGGTCAAGCCCGAGTTCCGCAGCGACCAGCTCGTCAAATCCGCTGATTTTTCCGCCTCCGCCGACAATAAATACAGCGCTTGGCGATGTGCCGCCATTTAACTCCTTAATTGCATCTGCAGCAAGCTTTGACATCCTCTCAATCTCGGGCTGGCATATCGCTATCACTTCCTTTGCCGAGATTGTCTGCTGCATCCCCATAATATCTTCATATACAATCTCGTCCTGGTGTGTTGCCGCCGTCTTAATCATCTCTGCCGTGGCAAAATCTATCAGGCAGGTCTTTGCCAGAAGCTCCGTGAGCGTGTCGCCGGCGCACGGAATCATCCCGAAGGCGATGACACTTCCGTCATCTGTAATGGATATATCCGACGTACCCGCGCCGACATCAATCATTGCGATATTCAGCAGCCTGAATTTCTCCGGAATGGCAACCCTGATTGCCGCAATCGGCTCCAGTGTGAGGTTTGCAACCCTTAATCCGGCAAGTTCGACCGCACTGTAAAGACCGTCAACAACATCATCCGGCAAAAATGTTGCAATCATGTCGGCTCCCAGATTTTTCGCCTTGTGATGCTCCGGCTGTCCCATCCACATGCCGTTCAGATAATATTTTACCACGGAATACCCGACACAGTAGAAGTGCAGATTGGTATCGTTGTTTTCCTGAAAATCAGAAAATGCATGCTCAATGCCAAGCGAAATCAGGTTGCTCATATCCTCCTTGGTAACGTTGCGCTCCTTGTCAAGATCCATATCCACATGGACATTCATGGTTTTTAACACACGTCCGGCAGCTGCGATACATACTTCATCCATCTTAATTCCCATCTTAGCCTGAAGGGACTGTGCAATATCCGCTATAATAGCGGCAACCCTGTTAATGTCATGTATCTGTCCGTCAAGCATTGCACGCGTCTCATGCTGGCGAATCTCCTGCGCTGCAACGACAAAACGTTCTCCCTGCCTGTAGCCCACAGTACCTACAATACTCCTTGTTCCGATATCAAGTCCGAATACGAGTTCTTCTCCGTTCACTTTCATTTCGTTCATTCTTCAATCCCCCATTATATGATTAATCTGTTCGTAAGTATCCTCCAGACTGCCATTGTTGGATATTACAATCTTACAATGTTTTCTGAATTCCTCTTCGCTTAACTGCCCCTTCATAATGTCAGCTGTCTTCTGTGCGCTGTACTGTCTTCCTGTAGCAAGCCTTTCCTCACGCAGTGCCGCATCCGAATGCACGTACCACATTTCATCCACTATCTGGTCGTAATGTTCCTCTATTAACAATGCTGCTTCTATAAAAAAATAATCGGCTTCACCTTTTTCTTTCTCGTCTGCTATCTGACTCAGGATATATTTTTTTACTGCCGGATGAATTACCTTATTGACACCATCCAGCAACCTTTTGTCACCAAAAATAAGCTCTGCCATTTTCCCTTTATGGATGGTGCCATCGGCATTTAGTATTTCCTGTCCGAGCAGTTCCACAAGCCTATGATAACACTCCTGCCCCGACTCATATAACAGGTGCGCTGCTTCGTCCGCCCTGATAATCCGGCACCGGTAATGCGCCCCAATATAAGACAGGATTTTCGTCTTTCCTGCCCCGACCCCGCCGGTGATTCCTATAATTTTCATTATAATTCCCCATCATTTCATTTTCGCGCTATTTTGCCTCATACCAGTCTGTCCCCGTATGCAGGTCAATCTCAAGGTTTACCGCCAGCTCACATGCGTCCTGCATTTCCCGCGACAGTATCTCCCTGACTTCTTCCACCTCATCGTTTCTGGTTTCTATCAGCAGTTCGTCATGTATCTGCAAAATCAGCTTTGACTTTAATCCCTTTGATTTCAGCGCATCATAAACATGAATCATGGCATACTTGATAATGTCCGCCGCTGTTCCCTGTATCGGCGAGTTCATGGCGACACGCTCCCCAAAGGAACGCTGGTTAAAATTGGATGATTTTAGTTCCGGCACAGGTCTGCGCCTTCCAAAAAGCGTCTCGCAGTACCCCCTGTCCCTTGCATCCTCCACCATCTTGTCCAGAAAACGCTTGATTCCCGGATAGGTCTTAAAATACTCGTCGATATACTCCCTTGCCTCCCTCGGCGTAATGCTCAAATCCTGGCTAAGTCCAAAGGAGCTGATGCCGTACACGATGCCGAAGTTTACTGCCTTGGCATTGCGCCTCTGCAAATCCGTAACCTCCTCAAACGGCGTATGAAAAACCTTTGACGCCGTAATTCGGTGAATGTCCTCCGACATTTTGTAGGCTTCAATCAGCTGCTTGTCGTCAGACATATGGGCAAGGACACGCAGTTCTATCTGGGAATAATCCGCATCCATGAAAATGCATCCGTCCTGCGGGATAAAAACCTTGCGGATTCGTCTGCCAAGCTCCATACGCATCGGTATGTTCTGCAAATTTGGCTCGGTTGAGCTCAGTCTTCCAGTCGCTGTAATCGTCTGGTTAAAATTCGTGTGTATCTTGTTGTCATCTCCGATGAATGCCGCAAGTCCTTCTGCATAGGTTGATTTTAATTTTGTCAGCCCCCGGTACTCAAGAATATCTTTGACAATCGGGTATTCGGGCGCAAGCTTTTCAAGCACGTCCGCCGCCGTCGAATACCCTGTCTTTGTCTTCTTTCCTCCGGGCATCTTCATCTTGTCAAATAAGATTTCCCCGAGCTGCTTTGGCGAGTTGATATTAAACGGCTCCCCTGCTTCGGCGTGAATCGCTTTTTCAAGCTCCCCAATCCTGCCGCTGAGCGCATCCCCATAAACCTTTAGTTCTTCAGGCCTTACAAGAATGCCCTCCCGTTCCATGTCATAGAGCACATACGTAAGCGGCATTTCCAAATCCCGAAACAGCTGCCCCATTCCATTCAGCCGCAGTGCTTTCTCAAGCAGCGGCGCCGCCTTATATAGGACAAATGTCTCCTTTGCGAGATAGGAAAGGCACTCTTTTTTACTGTTTTGATAGGCTGTTTCAATATCTGTCTTTCCAAAAATTTCTGACCAGCCCCGCAGCCGGGCGCTTAGGTACTCCCCTGCCACATCCTCTATTTTGTAATCACTTTTCAGCGGATTTATCAGATACGCCGCAATTTTACAGTCAAATATATTTCTGGTAATTTCATGCGACAAAAGGCTCCTGTCCTGCTGCTCTGGTACCATATTTTCATAATCATTTTTTACGTCGAATACGGAAATTGTCATTTTTTCGGCGGAAAGCATATTATTTATCCACTGTCTGATATTAACGGCAGATATCTTGTCCGAGCTTTCTATCCAGTAGATGTGCTCCTCTTTGTCAGAACCGCCGCACACCATACATCCGAGCACATCCTGTCCCTCATCCATCTGGAAAAAAAGCTGACCGCTCGCACCTGTCTTATAATCACCCGCGTTTCCAGCCTTTATATTCAAGATCCTGATTGCAGCAGCTCCGCTCTTGACCGCTGTGTCAAAAACCTTTTTTGCATCTTCAGGTGTTGTGACTGTAACGACTTTCACATCCTTGTCGATATCAGCTTTCACATTTTTGGAAGCTTCCCCAAATTTTCCGAAAACAGAATCCAGTGAAAGCTGTTTTAATTTTGCATAAGCCTCTGGCGTGTCAAGTTCTCCCAGCTTTGCATATTCGGGCGAAAAATCGAGCGCTATGTCTGCATATTGTCCGGGTACAGCTGTATGCACTGATACAGCATCGTCTTTGTGATAATCCACGATCCGGGTATTTTTATTTCCGGTCTCTACAAGCCGGACAGTCACTGTTTCAGAAACAAGCTGCAATAAACTCCTGTCTCCTGACACAACCGTAACCGCTGTGTTCCCATCCGCACAGCGGTTTGCAATTGCCTTAATCAAATCAGCTGTCCCTGTCTCTTTCCTGTCAATAACATTCACATTCATGGATGCAAGTATTTCCTTTATGACAGGTATCTGCTCCCTGAAACTCTCTGGTAACGCTTTTTGCCCGCCGTCCTTATCCTGCTGCGCTTCCTGTCCAAAAACGATAGTCATGTATTCTGTTTTTTCTTCAACCGCCAGCATCAATAACACGTTGAGAAATCCGCATATGGCGTTTGTGTGAAATCCCGACGCATTAGCCTGTATCGGTACATGATAAAATGCCTTCTTTAAAATATTATTGCCATCTATTAATACAATCTCGCTCATTCAGCCTCATGCTCCTCCCAGCAAAAAGATGCAGAATATCATCGACGCAACTAAAAAAAGACCGGCTTTCAGCTGCTTGTACACCCTTTTTCGGTTTATGGTACGATTCAGCCTGTCTTCCAGTTCACTCTGCACATCAATATCATCTGCATTTTCAAGCCTGTTGATACCTTCTAACAAAAGATATTCTATTGTAAGTTCCTCCATGCACTCCGTGCAGGAATGTACGTGCTCCACAAATTGAAACTCTGTATTTTCATCCAGCTCGTTCTTCAGAAACAAGTGAATACAGTGTCGTGTCTCCTTACAATCCATTTATCCCCTCTTAGGAACCATAGAAGTAGTCCCCGTTCATGTTACCATAACTTGTTTGCCACCATAATAATACACTATCTCAGGGCATTTTGAAAGAGATAAATAAAATTTTTTTATTTTTGTGAAAAATGACAATTTTTGCGCCACCGACCCCAAAACAGGAAACAGCGGCTTCCCTGTCAGTATGCCGCTGTTTGTAAGCAGTTCAGCCTTCGGTTTCCTGTTACAAGCATCAAGCCATGCAAAACCACTTCGTGGTGGCTTGATGCACCCCAGCCGCTACGCTGTTTCACGGACTTTACAGCAAGTGCAAAGTCCTGAGCTGAACTGTTGCCGCTGTTTCCATGTTTTTGGACTCTTGTTCATACGCTTTAAATGAACGTATCCCCATCGCTGATTTTCTGTATCAGCTGCTGCATTTCTTCCTTGCTTTTCACATTTTTGCTTTGTGCCAGAACCTGCTCCTTCTCATATTCTGTCATTTTCCCATAATTGGTGACTGCCTGCTCGTCCATCGCCATTCCAAATGCAAGACCAAGCGGCAAAACACTGCTCTGTAATCCATCTGAAAAATCCATAATCACACCTCACACCTTTCCTGCTTCCACAAAATCCCCCTCAAAGGGATTTGCTGTTTTAGCATTTCCTGATTTGTGTGTTCTTATGCATTTTTAATCTGCTCGCTCATTTCCCTATTCCTGCCTTGGAAACTCTTCCTGTATTTCTCCTTGCAGGACTTCCGGTTTTGGAGGCTCTTCCTGCTGTCCTTCGCCCTGAAGCCATTCCTGTTGTGGTTCTTCTTTGTGAGCCTCCTGAAAAGTTTCCGGCTCCCCTGTCAGCACGATTACCGTTCGCGGCTGGATTTTTATTTTGCTGACATATCCAGGTTCTTCCGGCTTCTCTGCTTCCTTTTTATCCACAAACGTATTTACGCAAATTTTCCACTTCATTCCGTTCGGAAGCTCTGGAAGCTGCATCTCGAGCGGTTCCCAGTACGCATTCATGGCATAAAATACAATATCATCTCTTGTGCCTGCCTCATCCCTGCCTGCGTACATAATCCCAATCAGCCTGCTGTCCCGCCTTGTATGCGTATTCCACGGCGCTCCATTGTGCACGCTGATTTCCGGCAGATTACATTCCGCGTTTTTCGTTGTTTTTCGCAGAATCGCATGCTTTTTGCGAAATGCTATCATTTCTTTAAAAAACTGATAAATGTCCTGATATTTTTCAAGTCTCGTCCAGTCAAGCCAGGAAATGCGGTTGTCCTGGCAGTATGCATTGTTGTTGCCAAACTGTGTATTGCAGAATTCATCTCCCGCAAGGAACATTGCAGGTCCCCTGCTGCACATCAACGTCGCAAACGCATTTTTTACCATGCGGCGGCGCAGCTTCTCTATCTCCGGGTCGTCTGTCTCCCCCTCCTCGCCGCAGTTCCAGCTGTTTCCGTTGTTGTCGCCATCCGTGTTGTTCCATCCGTTTTTTTCATTGTGCTTCATATTGTAAGAATATAGGTCATATAACGTAAATCCGTCGTGGCAGGTCAGGAAATTGACAGACGCGCTTTTTCCCCTGACAGACGGGTCATATAAGTCCTTTGACCCTGTAATTCTGGTAATCGCAATATCTGCCAGCCCTTCGTCCCCTTTCAGGAAACGTCGCATGTCATCCCGGTATCTGCCGTTCCACTCCGACCATCTGTTGTATGCAGGAAAATGTCCCACCTGGTACAGTCCGCCCGCGTCCCATGCCTCTGCAATCAGCTTCACCTTTCCCAGAATGGAATCCCCGGCGATTCCCTGTAAAATCGGAGGTTCTGCCATCGGGGCACCGTTCTGATCCCTTGTCAGGATGGATGCCAGGTCAAAACGGAACCCATCCACACGGTACTCCGTCACCCAGTAGCGCAGGCATTCAATGATAAACCGCCGGGTCATCGGATGATTGCAGTTGAGGGCATTTCCGCACCCGCTGAAATTATAGTAATACCCCTCAGGCGTCAGGATATAATAAATATTGTTGTCAATTCCCTTAAAGGAAAAACATGGGCCATTTTCATTTCCCTCTGCCGTATGGTTGAACACGACATCCAGAATCACCTCAATTCCATTCTCCTTCAGCTCATAGATTAACTGCTTTAACTCGTCACCCTCGTGATTATGCTCCACGACAGACGTATAGCCTGTATTGGGCGCAAAAAAACAGACTGTATTATATCCCCAGTAGTTATAGAGCTGCACCCCATCCACAACCCTGGCGCTCTCCATCTCGTCAAACTCAAAAATCGGCATCAGCTCCACCGCATTAATGCCCAAATCCTTCAAATAAGGTATTTTCTGCCGCAGACCCTCGAACGTTCCTTTCGCGGTCACATTGGAAGATTCATCCTTCGTAAATCCCCGCACATGCATCTCATAGATTACCAGATCCTCAAGCGGGTATTCCAGCTGTTCGGTATTCCCCCAGTCGAAATTATTTTCTACCACTCTGGCATGATACACGAAATCCCCGTCACTCTCGGGACGTTCTCCCCATTTTCTCTGTCCGGTTACAGCCCTCGCATAAGGGTCAAGCAGGACATTATTCTTGTCAAAGAGCAGCCCTGCTTCCTTGTCATAAGGTCCGTCCAGCTGAAACGCATATTCAAACTCCTCAATATTTAACCCGAACACCAGCATGGAATACGTGTTTCCGATACGGTATGCCTTTGGAAATTCCAGTTTCGCATAAGGTTCTTTTTCCTGTGGCTTAAACAACAGCAGTGTACAGCTCGTTGCCCCAAAGGAATGAATCGTAAAGCTGACGCCATTTGACGCCGGTGTTGCCCCGTCCTTGTTATAAAATCCTGGCCGGACCTGAAATCCGTTGATAATATCCAGCGGCTGTAACTTTTCGCCGCGCTGCGGTTTGTGATGTATATAATTCATATCATTTGTTCTCCTGATTTAACTCCTCAATATTTCCAATGCACTGTCATGACGTAATACAACCAGCGCACCAGCCCACAAATATATATTATATAGAGACTTTTTCTATTAATCAATCCAAATATAATCTCTTTCCTTAAATTTTGTACCAGTTTTACACATACAATGCGAAAAAAAAATTTTTTTCCAATTTATGCTTGCCTAGTGCTCAGAAATGTGCTATTATATTTCTTGTCGTTACGACATACAAGCCGGTGTGGCGGAATGGCAGACGCAGCAGACTCAAAATCTGCCGGGGGCAACCTCGTGCCGGTTCAAGTCCGGCCACCGGCATAAAAGGAGCTTAACCGCTCCTTTTTTTGTGCCCTGCAATATACAATCATTGACGGACAGATGGATAAATGGTATTCTTTATCTATAGACATGAAAAACTGACGGTTAAGGAGGTAGCTGCACATGGCATTACCACAGGAACAAATTTATACAGTTGAAGATATCTACGCCCTTCCGGATGGGCAGCGTGCCGAGTTGATTGATGGGCAGATGTATATGATGGCTCCGCCAATACGTATTCATCAGCATCTGGTTATGAATCTCTCTGCTTTCATCCATGATTACATTAAAAGTAAAAATGGCTCCTGCCTAGTCTATCCCGCACCCTTTGCTGTTTTCCTGAATGAAGATGACCGAAACTATGTTGAGCCTGACATTTCTGTTATCTGTGACAGGAATAAACTGAATGATAAGGGATGTGCAGGTGCGCCTGACTGGGTTATTGAGATTACATCTCCATCCAATCCAGAAAACGATTATGGCATCAAGCTTTTCAAATACCGCACTGCCGGGGTTCGTGAATACTGGATTGTAAATCCGATAAAGCATACTGTCAATGTATATGACTTCGAGCAGGAAAAGAAATCAAACTTATATGCCTTTAGCGATACGATTCCCGTATGTATTTATGAGGATTTGACCATTAATATTGACGAACTGCTCGCATAAGAAAACAGGACAACTCCTTTTTCGGCCAGTTGTCCTGTTCTTTATTCATTATTTTCCCAATCCGGATAAGCACAACCAAAATCAGCCTAATGATGGAACAGCCTGATGCCTGTAAAGCACATCGCCATGCCATACTTATTGCAGGTTTCGATGACATTGTCATCCCGGATGGAACCGCCCGGCTGTGCGATGTATTTCACACCGCTCCTGTGTGCCCTCTCCACATTGTCGCCGAATGGGAAGAATGCGTCGGAGCCAAGCGCCACATCTGTCATCTGGTCAAGCCATGCACGTTTCTCCTCCCTTGTCAGCACGTCCGGTTTTTCTGTGAAGAAATTTTCCCATGTGCCGTCTGCGAGCACGTCCATATAGTCGTCGCTCATATATACGTCAATCGTGTTATCCCTGTCAGCACGTCCAATCTTCTCCTTAAACGGCAGATTCAATACCTTGGGATTCTGACGTAAAAACCAGTTGTCAGCCTTGTTTCCTGCAAGCCTTGTACAGTGGATGCGCGACTGCTGCCCTGCGCCGATGCCGATTGCCTGTCCGCCCTTTACATAGCAGACAGAATTTGACTGTGTGTATTTTAACGTAATCATGGCAATCGCAAGGTCTATTTTTGCCTGCTCGGGAATTCCCTTGTTCTCTGTGACAACATTGGCAAACAGCGCGTCATCGATTACCAGCTCGTTTCTGCCCTGCTCAAACGTAATGCCGTAGACATCCTTTGTCTCTACAGGATTCGGTACATACGCAGGGTCAATCTGAATCACTGCGTAATTGCCCTTTTTCTTTGCCTTCAGAAGTTCAAGCGCCTCCGGCTCGTATCCGGGTGCAATGATGCCATCTGATACCTCACGCTTAATCAGCTTCGCCGTATCGACATCACACACGTCCGACAATGCGATAAAATCGCCAAAAGACGACATTCTGTCCGCGCCCCTCGCCCTTGCATAGGCACTTGCAAGCGGTGACAGCTCGCCCATGTCATCTACCCAGTAAATCTTTCTCTCAACCTCATTTAGAGAGAGTCCTACTGCCGCACCGGCAGGCGAAACATGCTTAAACGAAGTTGCTGCCGGAAGCCCGGTGGCAATTTTCAGTTCTTTTACAAGCTGCCAGCCGTTAAATGCATCCAGGAAATTAATGTATCCGGGCTTTCCGTTCAGTACTTCGATGGGCAGTTCACCGTCTTTCATATAGATTTTAGACGGTTTCTGGTTCGGGTTACAGCCATATTTTAATTCTAATTCTTTCATATGTTATTTACTCCTTATCGCAGAATTCTTATACATTTTTATTGTATATCTTCGACTCATATTTTCCGGTCTCTATGTCAATAAACCGGATAAACAGCGATACCTTATTGTCTTCATTCAGACTGTTCCAGACCATATCGCCAAACGCATCCATTTCATCCGGGATATCCACAAGCTTCGGTTCACCCTCAAAGCTTGGAAGCGGATTGCCATCGCCCATATAAGTGTGGATAAAATGTCCCTCTCCTGCCGTGGGATTGCTGTATGCAAAGGTAAAACGATTGCACGCGTCGGGATTTCCATTGTTGCTTTTCAATATGGACATTGCATAGTTGTAACTGCCGTTTTCAATATGGAGAATGCCTGAGATGCGCGGCGTGTAATTGGGCGCATCCGGCTCAAACTCCCTCGTCCTGAGTGCCTGTTCAAATGTCTGCTGCCTGTCCATCAGCTCATAGATTGTGTCTGTCTGATCGCCGTTTGTCACAATTGTCTTATTGCCAAGCACGCGAACTGGCGCATAAATGATAAGGCTTGGGTCACTTAGCTTAGACGGGTCAAATGCCTGTGTGCGAATTCCTTCTCCATCCTCCACAAACACGCGGTTTCTGCTGTTCTCGCTCCTGCCCATGATAAAATAGGCAATGGCAGCCTTTTTCGCATCTTTTGTCTTACCAATGACAATTCCCCTGCCAGGGTAAGCATTTCCTCTGAGCTCCTGCTCCAATGATAACATGTTCATCTCTCATCCTCCTTATGCTTTGAAAAGTATATGAAAGTGCACAAAAAAACCGTCCAGGCGCACTTACACAGTACTGCCCAGGCGGTCGGCTTTTCATCTATGATACACTCCCTGTAGGTTCTCCTACCCGGCACCGTCCATCCAATGCCGTCTCCGCCAGTCGTGTACTTAATTTTATCATATATGATAAAACAATCTTTGGCAAGAGAAAGTTTGATATTCCGTAAAATTTCTGCTTACTCCTCGAATACAACATGACAGTCCTTTCCGAAAAAGGCAATGCCATATTTACCAAATGAGGAAGTGAAGTATATTTTCCGCAGAAAAGTCCTTTCGTGGTTTGACCAGAAAGTCAAACAGAAAGACCGCACCAGACTGTTGCAGGCTGTTGTGGACGGTGACGCGGAGACAGTTGAGGAAGAAATCGGGGAAATGCTTTTGGAAACCATCAGCTTTAATGATGCGTATGAGAGTTTTTATCATGTTTTTTTGGCGGGTTTATAATCCATATTGGTTTTTCCTCCCTGCTTCTGACTTTCTGGATTCAGTGATAGGCTTATTATACAAGATATTATTGTATAATGCCATATCTTTCTAAAAAGCGAAACCTGTTGTGCTCCCTCTATGAAACACAACAGGTTTTCTTATCATTATATATTCTGCTTATTGCTCAGATACCGGATGCACACGCCGTTTGTATGGAGGACATCCCCTTCCAGCCTTCTTGAGAACATGATTTTGCTGTCGCTGTCTTTTATGACTTCGATGTCCTCATCGCTGCTGTTCACAATCACCTCGAGCGTCTCCCCCCAGCCCATTTTCTGGAACTGAATCACCCTTGGATTTGCATAGTCAGCCGGGAAATGGAAGTTTCTCTGGCGCATCAGCGGTTCCTCTTTCCGGAGCTTTATCAGCTGCTTTGTCATGGAAATCTGCTCGTTGTACTTGCCCTGTTCGATGTCATCCCATGGCATACAGCGGCGGCAGTCCGGATCGAAACCTCCCTCCATGCCGATTTCCGTTCCGTAATAAATACAGGTACTGCCCGGCATCGTGAAAAGCAGCGCAAACAGACAGTTATATTCATCCAGACCGCCTGTCACGTTCCTGAGGCGAATCGTGTCATGCGAGTCGAGCATGTTGAACAGCACGTCATTTGTCTGCTGCATATAATTGGTGTAACAACGGTTTATCATAAACTCGAAATCTTCCCCCGTCAGGCTCTTGTCGAGGAAAAAGTCCTTCATGCTGCCTGCAAGCGGATAGTTCATGACAGAATCGAATTCGTCACCCCTGAGCCATGGAATCGCGTCATGCCAGACCTCCCCCAGGATATAAATATCCGGTTTTATCGTTTTCAGCGCAAGACGGAGCTGCTTGCAGAATACATGGGACACCTCATTTGCCACATCCATGCGGATGCCATCCACATCATACTTCTGAACCCAGCCGCAGGCAACCCCGATTAGGTATTCCCGCACCGCCTTATTATTTGTGTTGAGCTTTGGCATGGAGTCAAAAAATGCAAACGTGTACAGCTGTCCTCTTTTCGCCGCGTCCCACTGGTTGGACAACGGCCACTCATTAATCATAAACCAGTCAAAGTACTCGGAATCCCGTCCGTTTTTCAACACGTCCTGCCAGGGCTGAAAGAAATAACCGCTGTGGTTGAATACCGCGTCAAGCATCACACGTATCCCGCGCTTGTGCGCCTCCTCCACAAAAATTTTCATGGTCTCGTCATCACCAAAATTGTGGTCTATTTTGCCATAGTCAGTCGTGTCATATTTATGGTTCGACGGCGACTCATTAATCGGCGTTGTGTAGATGCCTGTAATGCCCAAATCCTTCAGATAGTCAAGCTTATCTATCATTCCCTTTATGTCTCCGCCATAAAAATCGTTGTGCCCGACGCCGCCCTCATATTTCCATGGCTTTGTGTTTTCCGGGTTCAATGAGGGGTCGCCATTGCAGAACCGGTCCGGGAAAATCTGATACCATACTGTCTCATTCACCCACCATGGAACCTTGTTGATGTCAATCGGATTCATCCAAGGCATGGTAAAACACTGCCTGCTTCGTCCCTTAATCTGCATCTGTTCCTCACTGACAAACCCATCCTCAAAATAGTACCAGCGCTCTGTGTCAGTCACCAGCTCGAAATAATATTTTAGCCGTTTAAATGCCGGTTTAATTGTCGTCGTCCACCAAAGCTGGTATTTCAAGCGCTTTTTAAATGGAATATTTGCCTTGTCTCCTGTCCATTCTTCCCCGCCACCCAGAATACCATTTGCAAATGGGTCTCCATAGACAATATTGACTTCCTTTACATCATATCCTGTTTTGAGATTGATAATCAGCTGATTCTCATCAATCATATAGCAATAATTATCAACTGTTCTGTGATAAACTGACGCAAACTCCATATCCGTACCTGTACCTTTCCCAATGACATTGTTTTTTATTTTTCATTGCTGACACTGACCCTGCCAGCCAAAACATTCTCATAATCCTCAAGATTTTTTTCCAGAAGCTTTGGCGTGTCAAGCCCATATGGGCACTTTGACGCACAGTTTCCGCAATGTATGCACTCCTTGATTTTTGCCATCTCTGCCTGCCACTCCTCACTTAACCAGTTCGCAGACGGAGAACGGCGCAAAAGCTGTGAAATGCGCGCACAGTTATTGATTTTGATTCCTTTCGGACATGGCATACAATAGCCGCACCCACGGCAGAAATCACCTGCAAGCTCTTTTAAATCCCTCTCATAGACTGCTTTCATCTCCTCGTCCATCTCAGGCATATTCTCCTGATAAGACAAAAATTCTGCAAGCTCTGATTCCCTCTGCACACCCCACAACGGTAAAACAGCGCTGTGCTGACAGGCGAACCAGTAACAGAGCCTCGCATTCGTCAGCAGACCGCCCGCAAGTCCTTTCATGCCCAGAAAGCCCATTCCTGCATCCTCGCATTTCTTTACAAGTGCAATCTCTTTTTCGGAGGAAATATATGCAAACGGAAACTGCAACGTTTCATACAGACCACTCTCAACTGCCTCCTCGGCGACATTCAGAAGATGCGCCGTAATTCCGATATGTTTAATCTTTCCCTCTTTTTTTGCCTTTAATACTGCGTCATATACACCGTCGTCATCTCCTGGCTTAAAGCACCTTGGTGCGCAGTGCAGCTGGTAGACATCAATATAATCTGTCTTGAGCAGGCGCAGCGAGGTTTCCAGATCCACAAGAACGTCCTCCCCCATCCTGGCAGCTGTCTTTGACGCAATATAATACCGGCTCCTGTCAATGCCCTCCAGAGCGGTGCCCAGTTTCTTTTCACTGTCACTGTAAGCCCTTGCGGTGTCAAAAAAATTTACGCCGCCGTCAAGCGCCATATGTATCAGCTTCACTGCGCTTTCCATATCAATCCGCTGAATCGGAAGCGCACCAAAGCCATTTTTATTGGCAATAATTCCTGTATTTCCAAGTTTTACGGTTACCACATTTACCCTCCATTCCTACAAAAAACAGTCAGCCTTCGGCTTCCTTCTTCCTTTTCATATAGGACATGATTGCCTCCACTCCGTACAGCATCGTGCTTAGCCCGTCCTGATATCTGTAGTTTCTGTTTGCCGCAAGCATACCGCTTATCCCCGTTGTAAGAATCCAGATGTTTTCTGCCGCCTTGTGGCTGTCCGTCTCCGCACAGACATCGCCTGCTGCCTTTCCATCCTCAATCATCTGCATCATTTCCTGAAGGATTTCATTTTTCACACCATTATCCGTGATTCGGTACAGGGCAGTATAGTACTGAAAATAGGCATTTTTTTCATAGATATAAGCAAATGCCGCCTTGATAAGCGCCAAAAATCTTTCATAAAAGGATTCCTGAGGATTTACCGCCGCCCGCGCTTTTGCCATAAGCTCTTCATTGCACCGCCATGCGACAACCAGATTGATTTCTTCTATGTCCCGGAATCTGTTATAAATAACACGCCTGTCACAGTTCAGTTCGCGGCAAAGCCTGGTGACAGTCAGGGCATCTGCGCCTTCCCTGCAGCCAATATTTACGGCAAGGTCAACAATGCGCCTGCTTGTCTCGTCTTCAATTCGCTTTCCTTTCGAGAATGCCATCTCTCTCACCCCAATCATACATAGGGAACTATCGGGAACCGAATGTTCCTCGGCAGTACCCATAAATACATTTTATCAGTTATGAACAAAGATATCAAGGATATTGTCGGAAACTTTTGGCAAAAGTAACACACACCAATTAGTCTCCTATTTAAAAAGGACCTGGCATTTTCTGCCAAGTCCCTGAAAAAAATATGCAAATTTACCTATTATCATTTTTAATTTGCCGCAATCGCATTTCCGGTGTAAAGCTGGTAGTATTTGCCCTGTGCCTCTATCAGTTCGTCGTGCGTTCCGCGCTCGATAATCCTTCCCTGTTCGAGTACCATGATGCAGTCACTGTTCTTGACTGTGGAAAGCCTGTGCGCAATCACAAATGTAGTCCTGCCTTTCATCAGCTTATCCATACCGTCCTGCACGATTTTCTCGGTACGTGTGTCAATGGAGCTTGTCGCCTCGTCCAGTATCAGTGCGGGCGGATCCGCAATTGCCGCCCGCGCTATGGCAAGCAGCTGCCTCTGTCCCTGGCTTAAGTTCGCGCCATCCCCGGTCAGCAGCGTATTGTAACCATCCGGAAGCTTCTCAATAAACTCATGCGCATTGGCAAGCCTTGCCGCCGCGATGACTTCCTCGTCCGTGGCATCGAGTTTCCCATACCGGATATTCTCCATTACCGTAGTGGTAAACAAATGGGTATCCTGCAATACAATGCCAAGGGAACGCCGCAAATCGGCTTTCTTTATCTTGTTGACATTAATGTTGTCATACCGAATCTTGCCGTCCTGTATATCATAAAACCGGTTAATCAAATTGGTGATGGTTGTTTTTCCCGCACCTGTCGAACCGACAAACGCAATTTTCTGTCCCGGCTCCGCAAACATCTTGATATTATGGAGCACAATCTTGTCATCCGTATATCCAAAGTCCACATCATCAAACACGACGCCCCCCTCGAGCCGCTGGTACGTCGTAGAGTCACTGTCCTTGTGATAATGCTTCCACGCCCACATTCCTGTATGTTTCTGCGTCTCCTTTAATTCACCGTTGACTTCCTCCGCATTTACAAGGGATACATACCCATTGTCTGCCTCCGGCTCCTCGTCAAGCATCTTAAAAATACGGTCTGCGCCCGCAAGCGCCATCACAATCGAGTTAAACTGCATGCTCACCTGGTTAATCGGCATGTTAAAGCTCTTGTTGAAGGAGAGGAAGCTTGCAAGCCCGCCAAGCGTCAGCCCGCCAATGTTGCCAAGCGCAAGCATGCCGCCCACAATCGCACACATCACATAGCTCAGGTTTCCGAGCTGCGAGTTGATGGGTCCGAGCATGTTGGCAAACTGGTTGGCATTGTATGCGCTCTCAAAAAGCTCTTCGTTCAGTTCGTTAAAGCGCTCCATGCTTTCCTGCTCGTGACAGAACACCTTGACGACCTTCTGCCCCTCTATCATTTCCTCCACGAACCCATTCACTGCGCCGATGGACTTCTGCTGCGCCACGAAATACCTGCCGGAAAGCCCTGTTGCCTTCTTCGTGACGAAAAGCATGATGGAAACCATTACGAGCGTCGTGACGGTGAGCGGCACACTCAGGACAATCATGCTGACCAGAACGCTGACAATCGTGATGGCGCTGTTCAGGCACTGCGGCATACTCTGGCTAATCATCTGCCTTAATGTATCAATGTCATTTGTGTACCTTGACATGATATCGCCATGCGCATGTGTGTCAAAGTATTTAATCGGCAGGGATTCCATCTTGTTGAACATTTCGCTTCTGATATTGCGCATCGTCCCCTGGCTTACGTTAATCATGATTCTGTTGTAAAGATAGGATGACAGCACACCTACGGCATAAAAGCATGCCACCCGGAAAATCGCGTGCCCAAGCCCAGAAAAATCAGGATTCTCCGTGCCAAGAAGCGGCACAATATAGCTGTCAATCAGTGTCTGCATGAACAGTGTACCCTGAATATTGGCAAACACGCCGACAAAAATACATATGACAACAATTACAACTTGCGGTGTATAATTTTTGAGCACATATCCCATAAGCCTTTTAAAAAGCTTTCCCGGGTTTTCAATCTTGGGCTTCTGACCCCTTGGTCCCCTCATTGGATGTCCTGGTCCTGGCATTAGTTGTCACCTCCGTTCTGGTCAAAGTCCGCGTTGCCGCCAGTCTGTGATTCATATACCTCTCGGTAAATCGGACTTTCCTTTAACAGCGCGTCATGCGTTCCAAATGCGGTCACTGCACCATTGTCCATGACAATAATGCGGTCTGCGTTTTGGACGCTGCTTACCCGCTGCGCAATGATAAGCTTCGTCGTATCTGGTATCTCCTCGGCAAATGCCTTTCTGATTTTGGCGTCAGTGGCTGTGTCCACCGCACTGGTGCTGTCATCAAGAATCAATATCCTTGGTTTCTTCAGCAGCGCCCTTGCAATACAGAGCCTCTGTTTCTGCCCGCCTGATACGTTCGTGCCCCCCTGCTCAATATACGTATTGTATTTGTCCGGCATCTTCTGTATAAACTCATCTGCACATGCAAGCCTGCATGCCCGGATGCACTCCTCCTCGGAAGCCTCCTTGTTTCCCCAGCGGAGGTTTTCGAGTATGGTGCCGCTGAACAGCACATTTTTCTGCAGCACGACCGCGACCTGATTTCGCAGTGCCTCCATATCATATTTGCGCACATCAAGACCGCCTACCATAAGCTCCCCGGACGTGACATCATACAGACGGCTGATGAGATTGACAAGGCTGGATTTTGCACTGCCTGTTCCGCCGATGATACCGATTGTCTCACCGGACTGAATATCCAGGTTGATATTGTTCAAAATCGGCTTGCCATCCCTGTTGTAGGAAAAAGAGACATTATGGAACACAATGCTTCCGTCCCTGACATGCTCCACGGGGGTTTCCGGGTTGCTGAGGTCTGTCTTTTCCGTCAGAACCTCGGCAATACGTTTTGCACTGGCATAACTCATGGACAGCATCACGATAATCATGGATACCATCATCAGGCTCATCAGGATATTCATACAGTATGTCAGCAGACTCATCATCTCACCTGTCGTAAGTCCCCCCGCGACAATCGTCTTTGCCCCAAGCCATGATATCAGCAAAATGCAGCTGTACACGGTTGCCTGCATAAGCGGCATGTTGATGACGACAAGCTTTTCCGCTTTTAAGAACATATTGTAAATGTTCTGGTTTGCCTTTGCAAATTTATCCTTTTCGTAATCCTCACGCACATACGCCTTTACAACGCGGATTGCGGATACATTCTCCTGGACGCTTGCGTTCAAGTCGTCGTACTTCTCAAACACCTGCCTGAAATACCTGTTTGCCCTTGGCAGGATAAATGAAATGCAGACAGCAAGAAATATAACAGCGACAAGGTAAATACTTGCAAGTCTCGCGTTAATCGAAAATGCCATTACCATTGCCGTAATCATGGATGCCGGCGCCCGCATTGCCATACGCAGAATCATCTGGTAGGAGTTCTGCATATTGGTCACATCTGTCGTCAGCCTTGTTATCAGGCTTGACGTGGAATACTTGTCAATATTCGAGAATGAAAACGTCTGGATATTTTCGTACATTGCCTTTCTTAGGTTTCTTGCAAAGCCCGTGGAAGCCCTCGCCCCGAACTTCGCCCCCATAAGCCCTGCCCACAGGCCAATCAGTGCCATCACAATCATAATTCCGCCGACTTTGTAAATGTGGTTCAGGTCTCCCGCATCGACACCGTCATCAATGATGGATGCCATCAGCAGCGGAATAATCATTTCCATGATAACCTCTAAAATCATGAAAACAGGCGTAAGGATGGAATCCTTTTTGAATTCCTTAATTTGTGCGCCCAATATTTTCAGCATAGTCATCTTCCTTTCCTGTAATACTTTTATTGGCTTATAACCGCAGCCGGTTATTGTCCCATATTTTGCAGCAGCTTTTCCGCAACTTCAAGAAAAACGGCAAGCTCCCTTTCCCCGATGCCTTCGGTCAGGCTTTTCTCCATATTGTCAATCATGGACTTTGTACGCACAGCAGTTTCCGTTCCCTGCTGTGTCAGAACAATTCTTTTGAGTCTGGCATCTCCTGCCACTGCCTCCCTTCTGATATACCCTTTCTTTTCCATGAGCTGCAGTATTGTTGTCACAGTAGAGCGCCTGATATTGAATTCCGACTCAATCGTCTTCTGATAAATCTCACGATTCTGGTTGTGATGCAGATAGCCCATTATCCAGCCATGCATCAGTGTCACTTCGTCAAGCCCTGCCTCTGTCCCGCTGCTGAGGAACATCTTTCTGAATGCACCATTCAGCTCTTTTATGATATGCCCGACCGACCTGCCATCAGACACATCAAAATCATGTTTTTTACCGTTTTCCGTATTGCCCTCACCGCCTCTCCTTACAATGCATCCATACAGCTGCCAGATATAAGGCAGTCGAAACATCAGTTTGTTTGTCTATGGACTGTTCGTGTGCTAACATTCTATTCTATTAAAAAAGAATAGTCAACCCATTTTTTATGAGTTCACAAATTTTACACATTTTTAAGCCTTCAAATTGAAAAAGGCGGAATGCAAAAAAGACATAGCAAAATGAACGTATGCCATGTCCTTTCGGTTTCCGCATCCCTCTTAACAATTGTAGGAACTACCCTGGATGTTTCCTCCGCCGGTTTTATCATGACACATATGCCTGACATGGCCTTACCCCCATTTCTTCCCAGATAAATGATATACAGTTCCTGCATTACAATTGTAACGCATAGCCACACCCAATTGCCATAACCACAATGAGACCAAACATGCACAAAAAGATACGAAACCACGGGGCTGCGCAATCGAGTAGAGAAGATTTATCTTCCCTACTCGCGCGCCGGGCGCGGACAGCTATAGCTGCATATTTCCTTTCTGCGTCCGTGTGCATAAAAAAAGCAGCCAGTTTTCCTTTGGCCACTTTCTTTCCCTTTTATTGCCCGGCAATCTTTGCCGCCAGTTCTTCCAGGTACATCCATCTATTCATCTTTTCCTCGAGCATATTTTCTGCCGATTCTTTATCATTCATTAACTGATTCAGCTTTACAAAATCCGTTGACGCTGCCACCATTTCTGCTTCAAGCATTCCTATTTTTTCTTCCAGTGCGGCAATATCGCTTTCAATCGTCTCATAATCCTTCTGTTCCTGATAGGTAAACTTCAGCTTCTGGGGTCCACGCGTACGCTGTCCTTTCTGCATTACCTGCGAATCTGCCTTAGATATGATACCGTTTTTCTTTACCGGCTCTGTTTCCATTCTCTCCTTCTCTGAAAATTTCCTCAAGGAGTAATCCGTATAGCCTCCTTCATATTGTTTCAGTTTCCCGTCTTCCTCGAAAGCAAAGATACGTTTCATGGTTCTGTCAAGAAAATAACGGTCATGGGATACCGTGACTACAATTCCCTCATAGCTGTCCAGGTAATCCTCCAGTATGGTCAACGTTGCTATGTCAAGATTATTTGTCGGTTCATCCAGTAAAATGAAATTCGGGGATGAAGCCAATACACGAAGCAGGTTTAATCTCTTCTTCTCCCCACCGGATAATTTTCCGATAGGACTGTATTGTTTTTCCGGAGAAAATAAAAATCGCTCCAGCATGGCTGATGCAGACATCACTCCGTCTGCCGTATGAATATACTCTGCCGTATCCTTCACATAATCAATCACCCTTTGCTCCGGGTTCATATATGAAAAGTCAGTCTCATTAACATCTTTTGTTTTTTCCGAGACTGTTTCCTGTGCATAATATCCCATCTTTACAGTCTGGCCAATAATGACCTGTCCGGAATCCTGCGGAATAATGCCTGCAATGATTTTCATCAGCGTGGATTTTCCACAACCGTTCGGTCCTATGAAACCAACCCTGTCACCTTTTAAAAAGATATAGGAAAAATCATCTATCAGTTTTCTTTCCCCATATGTTTTGCAGATGTGTTCCAGTTCTACTGTGGTTTTTCCAAGTCTTGTGGAAATAGAACTTAACACCACCTGTGAGTCCTGCACTGGAGCCTGACGATCGCGCAGTTCTTCATATCGCTGAATATGTGCCTTCTGCTTTGTGGAACGGGCTCTTGCCCCCCTGCGTATCCATTCCAGTTCTACCCGCAATATGGATTGGCGTTTTCGTTCAGCAGCTAATTCCATTTCCTGACGCTGTGTTTTCAGCTCCAGGTATCCCGAATAATTTGTTTGGTAGGTATAAATCATCCCTTTATCAATTTCTATTATTCGGTTTGTCACGCTATCTAAAAAATAACGGTCATGGGTTACCATGATAAGAGCCCCTCTCCATTTTTTCAGATAGTCTTCCAGCCAGTCTGCCATATCATTATCCAAATGGTTGGTAGGCTCATCCAGCAAAAGAATGTCTGCCGGTGAAAGCAATACGGATATCAATGCCAGACGTTTTCTCTGCCCGCCGGATAATTGTCCCGCCGGCTGCATGAAATCTTTCATTCCAAGACGTGTCATCATTGCCTTGGCATCACTCTCTATGGACCAACGATTTTCATCAGTTACATTTCCTTCCAGTACGCATTCCAGGCTGCTTTTATCCGGTGCAAATTCCGGATGCTGTGGCAGATGGCGAAGTACCACATGACTGGCAGTCGTGACCGTTCCTTCATCCGGTTCTTCTTCCCCCATAATCATTCGCAGCAAGGTTGTCTTTCCGGTTCCGTTAATGCCAATGACACCAATCTTCTCCCCATCCTGCATGGAAAACGATGCACCATCAAATAATTTCCTTTCCGTATAGACTTTTGTCAGGTTCTCTATATTAATCAAATTCATGTTGCTTCCTCTTTCATGCAAACTGCCCTTACTGCTTTTCGAGTGGAAGTGAAAAACAGCCAGGCATGACAGATATCAAAATTTTCCGGTTTTCAGCCTGTTTTAAAACTTCCGCAGCGCAATCGAATCATCGTCCGGCGTATTGACTACCGACCGAACCACCACGTCATAGCCAAAGTCACTGTTCACCTGCACATGCACGGTGTCGCCGCACTTATGCCCGACGAGCGATTTGCCTATCGGTGATTCAATGCTGATAAGCCCCTGCAGCGGATTGTTCCGCACCGTCGTTACCAGACGGTATGTCTCGACCGCTCCGTCTTCCACAAACTCCACCTCGACTGTTTTGTTCAGACCGATTTCGTCCTCTTTCGTGTCGTCCTCTATAATTTGCGCGGTCTTTATCATGCGCTCAAGATACCGGATGCGGCTCTCATTCTGGTTCTTAAATTTTTTTGCCGCATAATATTCAAAATTCTCGCTCAAGTCCCCCTGCGCCCTCGCTTCCTTGACCGCCTCCAGGGCTTCCTTACGTATGACAAGCTTTCTGTGTTCAATCTCCTCCTCCATCTTCCTGATATCGTTTTTTGTCAGTTTGTCGTTCATATATACCTCCCCAAAAAGTCAGGGCGTGTCCTGCCAACACGCCCCAGTTTCTTATTTCGTTTTATTGACGATTTTACTTCTGTGGATTGCGTACAGCGGCAATGCGATGAACACCATGCCGCCAAGCATATTTCCTATCGTAACCGGTATCAGGTTCGATATAAAACCACCGATATTCAGATTTGCCGCTATCTGGTCAGCCGTAATGCCATACAGTTCCTCCGTTTTTGCAACATAGCTGCCATTCATGCTTGCAAAAATACCGGCAGGAATGTAAAACATATTCGCCACACAGTGCTCCCATCCGCCAATGACAAATGCACAGATTGGAAAGAAGATAGCCCACACCTTACCTGCAATGTCCTTTGCCGCGGTAGCCATAAGCACTGCCATACACACAAGGATATTACAGAGAATCCCCGAGCATACTGCCTTAAATGGCGCGATTGTCGTCTTTCCGTATGCCACTTTAATCGTAAATGCGCCGAGCGCCCCATTTGTATAATCCAGTAATCCACTAAAATATACAAGCGCTGCTATAATGACAGCTCCTGCCATATTGCTGAAAAAAACAATAAGAAGTGTCTTAATCATGGCAAGTACGCTGAATTTCCTGTCAGCCACACCTGCTATCATCAGGCAGTCCCCCGTGAAAAGCTCTCCGCCGACAAAAACAATCATCATCAGTCCTACCGGGAATATGCATCCTGCAAGCGTCTTGGAAAGTCCCTGATTTGCAATATTATGTACTGCCGCGTTGCTCGATGCTCCGCCAAACGCTATAAATGCACCTGCCATCATGCCAAGCAGAATGCACTTTAGCAAAGGAAGCTTTGCCTTGCCTTCTCCTGCCCTCATATTTGCGTCCAGCACTTGTGCCGGTGTGTTAAATGCATTATCCATTATCATGTACTCCTTTTCATTCTTTTGCAGCTGCTGTCATGCTTTTACCTACATGTAAGATTATACCGCATAAAACATATTTTGCAAATAGCTTTATTTGTAATTGCCATTGTTTTTGTGACATTTTTATTATATTTCACCGATAATTTTAGTAGATGTTTTTATTCGAATCGGTTGAAAACGTTTTCATTATCATGTAAACTAATTTTATTAGAACGAATTTGTGCGAAAGAGAGTTATAACTATGATAACAATAAAGGACATCGCAAACCGTCTGGGTATTGCCCCAAGTACGGTTTCCAAGGGATTAAACGACGCAAACGACATCAGTCCTGAACTGAAAAAACTGGTTCTTGACACTGCAATTGAAATGGGATACGTCACCAAGAGGATGAAAAAGGAAACCCGAAAGCGCCTATGCATTTTTGTTGAAAACATGAAGTATGAAATGCCAGGAGATTTCGGATTTGATATCATACTAGGTTTTAAGCAGGCAGCAGTGCGCGACAACTGGGATGTCACAATTATCCCCATGAACCCATTATTACAGCTGCACGACCCCTATGACAGGTATATGGTCAAAAATAATTTCCACGGCGGATTCCTGATCGGCTTTGCCCTGAAGGATCCATGGATGAACCAGCTTGCATCCACCACCATCCCGACTGTCCTTTTCGATAATTACATCCGAAAAAATCCAAATGTCGCCTATGTGGGAACAGACAGCTTTGAAGGCATTGATTTGGCAGTTGACCACCTGACAAAATTAGGACACACCAGAATTGCACTTTTAAACGGCTCTCCTGACTCCATGGTCACCGTCAACAGATATGACGCGTATGTCAGCAGTATGCAGAGCCATGAGCTGGAAATCGACGAAAACCTGGTCGCCTACGGTCATTATGTCGAGGACAGTGCAAAATACCATCTGCCTACGCTTGTCAAGAATGGCGCGACCGCCATCGTATGCGGCAATGACCTGCTTGCGGTTGGTGTAATCCGGGAATGCGAAAAACTTAATATCAGGATTCCGCAGGAGCTGAGCGTCGTGGGCTTTGACAACCTCCCTATTGCGGAAGAGATATCCCCATCCCTCACCACGATTAGCCAGAACCGCATAGACCTCGGGCGCAACTCCTATGCATCGCTTTACTGGCTAATTGCAAAGGTTCCCATATCAAGGTCACTGTTAAGGCCAGGCCTGATTGTGCGCGAATCTACGGGCGCTCTCATGACAATCAAAAACGGGTAAGCTTCCTTGCCCGTTTCCTATCTTCTAAAATCCAAATTTATTGTAGATATCAAAGCAGTCAAATGTCGCAAAGTAATCCTTTGGCGTCTCGGCACGCCTGATTAGCTGTACACTTCCGTCTTCCCTTAGTAACAGCTCAGCAGACTTAAGCTTTCCGTTATAATTGTATCCCATTGAAAAACCATGCGCCCCCGTATCATGAATGACAAGATAATCCCCCATGTCAATCTTTGGCAGCATTCTGTCCACCGCAAACTTATCATTGTTCTCACACAGGGAGCCCGTGATATCATATTTGCAGTCGCAAGGCTGGTTCTCCTTGCCCAGTACCGTAATGTGATGGTATGCCCCATACATGGCAGGCCTCATAAGATTGACCGCGCAGGCGTCCACGCCAACATATTCCTTATGTGTGTGCTTTTCGTGAATCGCCTTTACTACAAGATGACCATATGGCGCCATCATAAAACGCCCGAGCTCCGTGTAAATTGCCACATCCCCCATCCCTGCCGGAACAAGAACTTCCTCGTAAACCTTTCTCACGCCCTCGCCAATCGCAAGAATGTCGTTCGGCTCCTGATCCGGTCTGTATGGAACGCCGATACCGCCGGAAAGATTGATAAACCGGATATTCGCCCCCGTATCATTTTTAAGTTTTACTGCTACCTCAAACAAGGTCTTTGCAAGTGTCGGATAATACTCATTGGTAACGGTATTGCTTGCCAGAAACGCATGAATCCCAAAATTCTTTACTCCCTTTGCCTTCAGAAGCCGAAATCCCTCAAACAGCTGCTCCGTTGTAAAGCCATACTTGGCATCTCCCGGATTATCCATAATGTCCGTCGTGATTTTAAACAGCCCGCCGGGGTTGTAGCGGCAGGAAATGGTGTCCGGCAGCTTTCCAATCGTCTTTTCCAGAAAATCAATGTGCGTGATGTCGTCCAGGTTGATTGTCGCGCCTATCTTTGCCGCATATTCAAACTCCTCTGCCGGCGTGTCATTGGAGGAAAACATAATGTCCTCACCCTTTACCCCTATTGCATTGCTCAGCATAAGCTCCGTCAGGGAAGAGCAGTCACAGCCACAGCCGTACTCACGTAGAATATCAATCAAAAACGGATTGGGTGTTGCCTTTACTGCAAAATACTCTTTAAACCCTTTATTCCAGGAAAAAGCCTCCTTTAACGCACGCGCATTCTCTCTGATGCCCTTTTCGTCATAGATATGAAACGGTGTAGGGTATGTCTTTACGATTTCCTCAATCTGTTCTTTTGTTACAAATGCCTCTTTTTTCATTTTTCGAATTCATGCTCCTTTTGTCAACTCAATCAGCTTTATTTCATTTCTCAGTGATTCCTTAAATACATTCACAAAATTTTTCTGACCACAGTACAGACAACTGTCTGTCACATCCCCTGTCAGCTCTCCTGTAAGTACATAGCTGGAGTCGACAATCAGTCTCAGCTGTCTGTCTTTTTTCCCGGTCGTATATATGATGCATCCTTGTATTTCTTCGGCAGGAAACTCACTGATAAGAAGTACCACTTTTTTCCCTTTCGCTGTCAGCTTCTCAAGCTCCGGCCTGAACCGCTCAAGATATTCGACAGGTATGGATAAGTACACCCTGTATTCCACATGTTCAAGCATATTATATATCTTATCCATAATATGACGGTGACTGCTAATTGTGATATAGCCTTCGGAATTATCCCCTATCTGTGGAACCTGTGACACAAGCTCTTGTTTCAACCAGACCAGGTGCCGAATCCTGTTCTCACAAAAATCAGCTGCCAAAACCGCTGTGTATTTATTGGTCTCTCCTTCCAATAAGTATGCTGCGCCTTTCTCCACCAGACCGGCAAGTGCACCATACACATTAGAACGCGATATTCCAGTGAGCTTTGACACTTCGTAGCCTGACAGTTCGCTATTTCCCAGCAGGCACAGATATATGGCTGCCTCCTGTCTTGTCAGGCCAAACGGCACCAGCTTTTCCGTCAAAGCCCCCAATGCAGCATTATCCATCTTTTCACCACCAGTTATTATTCTTCGCTTATTAGTAGTATTCTTTAGAAACACTATACTATGAATGATTGGAAATGTCAACACTCAGTTCTCTCAAAATTATGGCAGGGTAAACGACGGAAGCCCATCCACTCGCCACCCCTGTCCTTCTATATACCTGGCAGAAATATAAATTTTTTCATCTGAATCGTAATCTGTCTTGTCCGCATAATAGAAACATTCCACTATCACGTAGTCCTCGTCAGTTTTTTCCATCAAAACATTGCCTGCGCCTATAAAATCCTTGTGCGTGCCCCACTCCTTCTGAAGCTCATCAGAATAGTCAAGTCCCGTCGAAAGCGCACACATACCGGCATAATCATGACTATTATAGAAGCCAGTATATTCCAGAATGCATTGTGTCTCATTTTCTGTGGCGTTCAGGACAAATGACTGGTAAAAGCTGTCATCCTGCTTCAAAAGCTCAGGCAGGGTCGCCTGTTCACTGCGAAACAGCGTATATTCTCTGCCTCCGGCCAGATACTTCAACGTGCTGAGCTTTATCGTATCAAAATATAATATGCCAAATTTGCCATCTTCCATGGGCAGCACATTTTCGGAATAGCGCCAGTTTTTCAGCTCCTGATTATTCTCCATATCCCATTTGGAATCAAGACCGTCAAACCGCACATAGCCTTCCCCATGCTCCACGTCATACAGCGTGTCATTTTCCAAAAGCGCGGCATCATATGAAACCAGCCTGTCCGTATCAAAATCATAGATATAGATGTCTGTATTCTTATACGGATAGGACTCGATTACTGCCCGAATCCTGTTCTCCTTATTCTTATATATCTGAATCCTGCATTCTCCGCCTGTCTGCACCTTCTGACAGTCCAGCGCCTGTAAGTCAAGACTGCGAGAAATGCCCTGCTGCTGTAAATCATATTGGAACAGTCCGCTTGAAATATGAAAAATAATGGTATTCTCATCCGCATAGTCCAATGTACAAAGTTCATGATCCATCATGGTATTTGCTGCCCACTGTGCGGCACGATGCGGCATCCCGTTCTCTGCTTCCTCTGTCGCATCCGTTTCCGTACCCTGCCCTTTTAAGTCAGCTGGTTCAGACTCTGCAATATCCAAATTCGCTTCAGAAAGACTTGTGGTCTTGTTCCCATCGGCATCCGTCCCACACGCCACTATCGTCAGCATTAGCCCCAAAGTCCCTGCCGCCGTTTTCCACCGGGAAGGCTTCTTGTAGCTTAAAATATGTTTTACCCTCTTCATGACATTCTCCTCTCCAAAGGCAAGGAAGCCTGCGGAAATCTGCCGCCTATTTGCGGCAAATGCAAGCAGGACATTCCCATATTCTTTTTTCATGTCCACATCCATTTTTGAAAGGACGCTTTCGTCGCAACGCATTTCCATGTCGGCACACATCAGATGAAACGCTATCCATATCAGCGGGTGAAACCAATAAATAACTGCCAGCAGATACGCTGTGTTTTTGATAAAATAATCACCCTTTGCGATGTGAATCCTCTCATGCATCAGGACGCACTGCCGCTCCCTCTCGTTTAACCGGTAAGGAATATAAATCCTTGGCGGCAGCAGCCCGAATACAAATGGCGACCTGATATTGTCACACTCATACACATTCACCGAGTAGGCAAGCTTCTTCTTTCCGCTTAGGCGGCATACATCCCCTGCATGTGGCTGCGCGTCACAAAGCAGCGTCCCATACCGGACACTGCGTCCGATACGGATATGGGCAGCTGCCATAAATAACACAAGTATCATAATGCCGGCTATCCAGACTAGCGCCAGAATATTTGTCCATTTCATCTTCTTTGCTGCTGTTTCTTCATTATTGGAAGAAGTACTTATCCAATCGGCATCCGTATTACCCTGTGCCTCCCCATCGGCAAAATTCTGATTCCATGTCGATACTGATACGCCATCGTCATGCAAAACCATTTCTGCCACACCCTGGAAACTTTTGATATTGGACTCTTTTTGATAGCTGTCAGCTGCCTGCAAATCAAGGTTAAATATGCTGACAGGGGACGCAATCGTTTCCGGAGTTATCAGCCGCACTGCCACGGCAATCCACAGCAGATAGGCAAAGCCTGCCGACAGCCTTTTCATCATCAGCCTTATCGGCAGAACAATCAAAATGACTAAGCTGGCTGACAGACCCATTTCAACTACTTTTAGGAATACTGTTGTCAATACATCCATAAGGAATTCCTTTCTCAAGAGGTAACAGTTCAGCCTTCGGCTTCCTGTTACCTCTTGACTTCTTAATTCTCAACATGTTCATCTATCATGCGCTTGATTTTTTCAGCCTCATGCTCCGATATTGTCTTTCCTCCCAGAAATGCGGTCAGAAATGCCGGCAGGGAACCATCAAAAGTCCGCTCGACAAAATAATCGCTCTCTTCTGCCTGTACCTTCTCTTTTGGTATCAGGACATGAATCGTTGCCTGTACATTTTCTATATACCCTTTGTCGCACATTTTCTTTATCTGGGTATATGTTGTTGACTTTTTCCACCCCAGTTTTTCATTACACAGCCTGACCAGCTCGCCGGAATTCACCGGTGCTGCCTCCCACACAATCAGCATGAATCGATAGTCGCTGTCACACAGTTTTAAATATTCCATCATTCCCATCCTTTCCCTTGCGATAACCCTTTTATGGTAATTTCCCATAATCAAAACAGGTCTATAAATACAGACTTTATAATGAGTCTATACCAATAGACCTATTTTGTCAATAGGAAAATTTCAGTTCTAATAAAATAAACTAATCAGCGGACGTAACCTTCACGCCGCCGCATCCTTTGATTATAATCCATGCGGTAAGCACCAATGATAATCCTACACAGATCCGGTAGCGTATTCCCTCCGGATGCGTCTGGCGAATTACATATTTATTGCAAATCCTCGCCTTTGCATCATCCACACCCGCAAACACAGACGAATCCTTCCAAAAATCATAATTATATTCATATCTTGGTTTTTCAACCCTTCCGACAAAGAAAACACCGCTTCCAATTCCCTTGTCATATGCTTCTAACTGATCCAGAAGCTCTTCGTCCTTAATTAATATTTCCACAAACTTCCCATCCTCAGCCGGAATGGTGTACGCGTCATAAAAAGTTAAACCATATCCATAAGAACCGTTTACACCCAAAAAGACATCCACAAGCTCCGAATTCTTACCTGCATACTGCCTTATCTCACCCTTTACATATTTGCCGGAACGCAAATTCTCCGTATCCAGTCTTGAAAGATTCAGCGCTGCCCGAAATTTAGCCAGCGCTAAAATTCCTCCCAGCAAAAAAAGCATCCCTATTCCCAAAAGGACAAACGCTGCTACCTGCCATCTTGACAATTCAACCGTTTTCTTCTTCATCTGTTTTCCCGCACTTTCATATCATTCTAAGGAATCTGCCACCCTGATGCCATTTCTTTTCAGGCATCCCCTAAGTTCATCCACATCACCATAATACACACAGCCGTCCATTCCGAGATTTCCTGCCGCCTCCACATTTGCCGGGGTATCATCAATAAAAAAACACTCCTCCGGCTTTAATGCAAACATCCTCAAAAAGTCAAGATATGCTTCCTTTTCCGGCTTCAGCAGCCCATGCTCGCAGGATATCCAGATGCCTTTCATATATGCGACTGATTTTATGTACTTGCTAAATTCCCTGAAACGATGGGAAGTGTTGGAAAGAAGGTACAAATCATATCCATTCCGGGATAACTCCGCCACCAGCGCTTCCATCGGAGGATTTGGCGGCTGTGTCATCCTGTATTCCCTTATAAATCGTTTCACCGTATCATGCAGATGTGCAGGCACCCTTTTGCATACGGAAGCGGCGGCCTCTTCATCCGAAATCGTCCCCCTGTCCATCTGTAACCACTCCACAGAGCTGCAGAGATGATTTTTTATCCACCTGAAATCTTCTTCATTGTCCACATAACCATATATGTATTCCCTTGCATTGTATATGGTAAGGACATTTCCCATATCAAAAACAATGTTTTTTACCATGTTAATCCCCACTCTTCCCAAAGTCAGCAACTAAATCCCTGATTTTACACCAAAATACCCCCATGTAAAACGGGGGTATCCATATCTAGAATTTTCTTCCTTTGCCAACAGCTAATTTTAGTATAACATAACCGGACTACAAAGTCTATTAATTTTCTGATACCGGAAACACCGTTATTAAGAATAATTCTTTTTTTAGTTTGATTGCAGTCAGCGGCTGCGGTATGTTATAATGAAAAAAATAATTATACGAAAGGAATCAATACTATGCCAAAGAATCTAAATATGTTCTCGCTCGAAGGAAAGACTGCCCTTGTGACAGGTGCCAACACAGGATTGGGACAGGGAATCTGTGTCGCCTATGCAGGCGCAGGTGCAAACGTCATCGGCGTTGCCAGACGCAGCTGTCGGGAAACAGCTGATAAAATCGCAGACCTTGGAATTGAAGGAAAACATTTTACAGAGATTATCGCAGACCTCTCGGATATCAATGCAATCCAGCATGTCCTTTCAGAATCCGCAAAAACCGGACGTGTCGACATCCTTGTAAACAATGCCGGAATCATCAAAAGATGTGATGCGGCAGACGTCTCCATAGAAGACTGGGATTCCGTCATCAACCTCAATGAAAAAACGGTATTTTTCCTCTCACAGGCATTTGCAAAAAACTGGATTGCCGATAACAAGGGCGGTAAAATCATCAACATCGCTTCCATGCTGAGCTATCAGGGCGGAATCCGCGTGCCTTCTTATACAGCAAGCAAGAGCGCCGTGATGGGGATTACCAGGGCACTTGCCAATGAGTGGGCAAAATACAATATCAATGTCAATGCGATTGCCCCCGGCTATATGGCAACTAACAATACACAGAATCTAAGAAGTGACGAACAGAGAAGCGATGAAATTCTCAGCCGGATTCCCGCAGGACGCTGGGGAACGCCGGAGGACATCACGGGCGCTGCCATCTTCCTTGCTTCCGGTGCCTCCGATTATGTAAATGGCTTTACGCTCGCCGTCGACGGCGGATGGCTGGCAAGATGACGCATTGGAGACATGCATCAGGATATGAAAAAATCGAGTTTTCCCACTCGATTTTTTCATATCCTGCTATTTTAACACTTTCATCTCCGGATAATATTCAAATTCCGCCTTCCCCACAATGTCATCTATGTGTACAAATTTATTCATCCAGTATCTGGAATCCCATGAGTTACTGCGGTTGTCGCCCATCATAAAATAACAGTCAGCAGGGATGGAATACGGTCCAAAGTCTTCATAGAAAGCATTGTTGGTAAAATCCGTAATTTCCTTTCCGTCAATATACACCTTGCTGTCAATGCCTTCAATCTTTTCTCCCGGAAGTCCGATCACACGTTTTAAATACTTTGTTTTTCCGTCATCGGGATAGTAGAAGCAGACAATGTCTCCTCTCTGTGGCGTGTCATACAGATATGCTATTCGGTTGATTACAATCCTGCTTCCCGCCATTACGGTTCCTTCCATGGAGCCTGTCGGCACCAGTGCGCTCGCAACGACATAATTCTTTAATCCGAACGCGACTGCGAGGGCTAGCAGAATCAGTTTTGACCATTCATATACTCCTCTTATAACCTTCTTCATACATTGAACCTTTCCCAACTCAGACAAACCTGCCAAAAAACAGCCAGATTACCAGCAAAAAGAACCCGATTACCAGCAATAATGCAGGAATAAACACAAGAAACGCCGCTATCAGCATAGCCGGACGGTCCGTTTTTTCAAGCTCGACACCCTCCATCTGTTCCTCAAACTCAGCCTCTGATTTCTCCACATCCAGCACACGTTTTATCTTGTTATTAAAAAACATACCGCACCCCCACTTCAGTGCTCCTTATTTTTCCAGCGGATAATGGCACGCTACCATATGATTATTCCCCATATCCGTCATCACAGGCACTTCTTTTTTGCACTTTTCCTGGCACCTGTAGCATCTTGTGTGGAATTTGCAGCCTGTCGGCGGATTGACAGGGCTGGGGATATCACCCTCTAACAGGATTCTGTCACGCTTCTTGTCATTTACATCCGTCGTCGGTATCGCTGACAGCAGCGCATTCGTGTAGGGATGCAATGTCCGGTCAAACAGCTCTTCCGTGCTTGCCAGCTCCACAAGATTTCCCAGATACATGACACCGATTCGGTCACTGATATACTTCACTACACTCAGGTCGTGTGTAATAAACAAATATGTGAGATGCTCCTGCTCCTTTAAATCCGACAACAGATTCAAAATTTGTGACTGTATCGAAACATCCAGTGCCGATACCGCCTCGTCACAGACTACAAAACGCGGCTTCAGCGCAAGGCTTCTCGCAATACCGATTCTCTGACGCTGCCCGCCGGAAAACTGGTGCGGATAGCGCCCAAACATATAGGTATCAAGCCCGCACTTTTTCATCACATCCATGACATAATCGCGCAGCGCCGTATCACCCTTTTTATAAATACCATGCGCTGTCAGTCCCTCCCCGATTATCTGCCCTGCCGTCATTTTGGGATTCAGGGAGGAATATGGATCCTGGAAAATAAGCTGCATTTCGCGCCGCAGTGCACGGAGCTTCTCAGCCGGCTGTTCCTTTAAATTTATCATTTCTCCGTCTTTTTCAAAAAAAATGTCACCATGTGTCTGAGGATAAAGCTGTAAAATAGTTCTGCCAAACGTGGATTTGCCACATCCGGATTCTCCTACAAGTCCCAGCGTTTCCCCCTCGTAAATGTCCAGTGAAATTCCGTCATTCGCCTTGACATATTTCTGCTCTTCACGAAAACTTGATTTTTTGACAGGAAAATATTGTTTGATATCGCGAATGCTAATCAGTACTTTTTTATTTTCAGTCTGCATGTTGTCCTCCATTCTGAAGGGGTGTTTCCTTCCTGACAGCCTTTTTGGCATAGAAACATCTTACCTGATGATTTGCTTCCACCTCAAGGAGTTCTGGTTCCTCCTCCATACATTTTTTCGTACAGTATTTACAGCGCGGTGCAAACTTACATCCTTTCGGCAGGTAAAGCGGGTTGGGCACTGCACCGTCAATCGGGTCAAGCCGGACTCCTTTCGGGGTATCCAGTCTTGGAATGGAAATCATCAGTCCCTCCGTATATGGATGAGAATACACGCCGTCCGTAAAGATTGTTTTTGCATCTGCCATCTCGACAACCTGTCCACAATACATCACGGCAACCTTGTCCGCCATTTCATTAATGACACCGAGGTCATGCGTGATAAACAAAATCGCTGTTCCCATCTTTTCCTTCAAATCATTCATCAGCTTCAAAATCTGTGCCTGAATGGTAACATCAAGCGCAGTGGTCGGCTCGTCTGCAATCAGAAGCTTTGGCTTGCACGCAAGCGCCATCGCAATCATGACACGCTGCCGCATACCGCCGGAAAGCTGGAACGGATACTGCTTTGCCACACGCTCAGGATTTGGAATTTTGACTTCCGAGAGCATATGTACCGCTTCTGCCTTTGCCTGTTTTTTTGTCATCCCCTGATGCACACGGAATACTTCACCAATCTGCTTCTCTATTGTAAACACCGGATTGAGCGATGTCATCGGTTCCTGAAAAATAACGGATATCTCATTTCCCCTGATTGCATACATCTCTTTCTGCGAACAGTTTACCACGTCCTTGCCGTTAAACGTGATGGTACCGCCCTCAACATAACCGTTTCCATCCAAAAGCTTTAATATACTCATGGCAGAAACACTTTTTCCGCTGCCACTTTCACCTACAATTCCAAGCGTCTCCCCCGGCTCCAATGAATAGGTGACATCATTGACTGCTTTTACCACACCGCGCTTCGTCTTAAAAAAAGTCCGCAGATGCTTCACTTCCAGTAAACTCATACAACCACCTACCTTTCCTTGGACTTAGGATCTACGGCATCCCGCAGACCGTCGCCGATACAGTTGATACTAATCGTACTGATTGCCAGAACGATAGACGGGAATACCCATCTCCACCAGTACTTTTCAATTACTGTGGCATTTCTGGCACTGTTTAGCATATTTCCCCACGTCGCATTCGGTTCTGTTACACCGAAACCAATAAACGACAGCGATGATTCCGTCAGCATACAGGTTGCGAAATCCAGCGTCGCATTGACAATAATAACCGTGATAACATTTGGTAAAATATGGCGGAAAATAATTCCCCATTCCTTAACGCCAAGCGCCTTTGCCGCGGTAACAAACTCCTGCTCTCTTTCCGCCAGGACACTGCCTCGCACCAGTCTTGCGATACCAGGCCATGAAAGAAATCCCAGAATCACCATAATCATAATAATTCGCTGTGTCTCTGTAATACTGTTTCCAATAATTGCCGACAAGATAATGGCAAACGGCAAAAATGGCAAAGAAGACACGATTTCGGTCAGACGCATCATGATATTGTCAACTTTTCCACCCTTATACCCTGACACACCGCCAACCACAACACCAATAATAGTGGAAATGATAACGGCAATCGCACCAACTGTCATTGTCATACGCCCGCCTTTAAGCAGTCGCCGGAATACGTCACGCCCCAAATCGTCCGTTCCCATCACATATCCGTCAAGCCCCCAGCTGTACACCGTATTGCTCTCGCCAATCGCATAATTTCCATAGTATCCGGCGCTGATTTTTTTCACTGGTTCCTGAATTGACGGAACTTGATCCTGTCCGAATGTGCTGTCTCCCCATGAGACAACAGAACCGTCATCAAGGAGAACCGTATAATGATATCGTCCCCCCTCGATAGCCTTTACATGTCCCTGAATTTCCTCCGGAACATCACATGTCTTCTTGATATTATTTCCCCATGCATAAACACGACCATCCTCTGTAACCGCAGCTACACTCTCATCTGACATTGCCATGTCGACCGCATGCCCCGCCACGCCATCAGGAATCTTCGCGTATGATGTCGCCTTTTTTGTAAGCGGAACCACTTCCTTTGAATCGGTAAGCGCAATAACAATATCATTGTTCGCATCAAATGACGTAATATGTCCCTGAACCCCATCCGGGAATCTGATATCGACAATGTAACTGTTTCCCCAGCTGTAAAGCCTGCCCTTGTCCGTAAGTGCGAGTGACATCTGATAGCCTGCATAGACTTTCACAGGTTTCTCTCCCATGCGAAGCTCAACAGGAATCGCCTCTAGTCCCATACGGTCATTGCCCCATGTGACAACCTCGTCGTTTTCATTTATGGCAAGAATATGGTCAAGTCCGGCTGACACCTGTGTCAGCTTTCCCATATCCTTTGGAAGCTTTTTCAGCTTGTCTGTCGGAAAATTCCCCCATTCATAGACATGCCCTTCGTTATCGATACCAACAGAAAATGTGCTTCCAAGACTAAGCTGTCCGGCATCTGACGAAAGTGCCTTTGGTACTTTAAGCATACCAAATCCAGGGGACACATTTGACTGCGTCACATCTTGATAGTACACATCTATCGGATAGAATATTGGCAGTATCATACAGCAGGCAAATATAAACAGAAAACAGAAAACACCTACCATGGCAATTTTATCCTTAATGAAACTGAAAAATACCATCTGTATCGGAGTCAGTACTGCTTCCTGTTCCTCTGACATCATACCGCCTACAAGCATTCGCTGTGTCGCTTTTGCCATAGTGGATTTCTTATTTTTTTTCATATATACTTTCCACCTTTCCTTAGTTTTCCAGTTTCACCCTTGGATCCACAAGAGTATATGCAATGTCCATCAGAACATTTCCGGCAAGCGACAAAATAACATAAAACATCTGCATCGCAAGTACGACAGAGAAATCTCTCTGATTCAGTCCCGAAATCATCATCTTGCCAAGACCATCCCATACAAAGATCGTCTCGATTACAACAGATCCGCCAAACAATCCGATAAGCCACCATGTCGTCACGGTTACCACCGGTATCAATGCGTTGCGGAATGCGTGTACATAAATTACCACTTTTTCACGCAATCCTTTCGAGCGCGCCGTCCTAATATAATCCATGCGAAGCGCCTCAATCATAGAAGCCCTCACATAGCGCGTGATACTTCCTATTCCCCCAACCGACATGACAAGAACAGGGAGTGCCATATGTTTTGCCATGTCTACAAACATCTCAAAATCAGTTCCCGTAAATCCTGCAGTCCTGACACCACTAATCGGAAAAAGCGGAATACGTATTGCAAATACATAGATGGCAAGCAGTGCAATGACGAAACTCGGTATACTGTATCCGACAATCGTCACAACCTGTACTACTTTATCTAAAATACTGTTTTTCTTAACCGCCGTGGTAATACCAAGGGGTATGGAAATCATAAATACCAGAATCATTGAAAATATATTTAAAAGCACCGTGTTGCGCATCGGCACACCGATGACATCTTTCACAGGTCTCCTGTATTCAGTGGAATAGCCAAAATCACCCCTGAGCATATTGGTAATCCATTTCACATACTGCACAGGAATGGGCTTGTCAAGTCCAAGCATCTCTCTCATATTATCATACTGCTGCTGATAAACTTCCGGCTTTATATTGCCCTGCATCATCATCTTCACCGGATCACCCGGCATTGCCTTATAAATGGCAAACATTAAAATGGAAATGATAAAAAATACAAATATAATGTAAACCAATCTTTTTAATAAAAATCTTCCAGTCCGCATATTAGGAGTCCTCCTATTTTTATTAATAATAGGGAAGTAGCATTTACATACTTCCCTATTATCATTTTATGCTTAATGTGTAATGCCTTTTATTCGTAACAGTAACCTTTTATTCTTCTACCCATGCCTCAGTTACGGCAGCACTCCAGTCCCAGATAGATGAAGTATCCCAGTCATGAACCTTATTGGCATAAAAATCATGATACTCATTTGAGTAAAGAGGAATCACTGGCAGCTTCTCATTCCATGTCTTCTGGAATGTACGCCATGCGTCAAGCCATGTCTCATTGTCGTCAAAAGGAATTGCCTTTAAAGCTACCGCTGACGCTTCAAGCTCCTCGTCTCTAATCCAGCTAGAGTTATAGCCGTTGCCCATCCACTTATCATCACATGAATAATAGTACCACGGTGAATGCTGCAGAGAGAAACCTGTCGCAAGATTGTACATATTATATACAGTCTCACCCTGATGATCCATAGCTGTCAAAAGTGTCGGGAAATCTGTTGTGGTAGTCTTCAGCTCCATACCCGCTTCCTTCATTGCCTCCGGAAGCATTGTGCTGAGCAGTTCTGATACCGGGTTCTCATCAGTGCTGCACCACTGGATTTCAAGTGGCTTAAGCTCTCCATCTACTTCTTTGTAACGTGTTCCGTCGCCGTCTTTGTACTCGCCGCCATCCTTATTGAGTGTCCATCCGTCAGCTGCAAGCACTTCCTTTGCTTTTTCAATGTCTTTATCATAAGTATTTAAGTTCTCGTCAATCCAGTCTTTGGAATCAAGGTATTCCCACTGTGCAAGTCCATACTCGCCATGAACTACAGTTGCATATCCTCCACTATACTGTCTTGCAAACTCATTTCTGTCAAGACAGTATGCGACTGCCTGACGTACACTCTGAGAGTCTGTCGGGAACTGTGAACAGTCAAAACGGAGCAGTCCGTATCCTGAACGGAAATATGTGTGCTTCTGTACAAGCCCTTCCTCTACAAGATCAAGTCCCGGTTCAATTCCCTCTGCCTCACCGATTTCAAATAACAGATCTACTGTTCCAGCCTTCAATTCGTTAATCTGTGTCTCGCTTTTTACAGTCTTGATAATCAACGTTTTGATCATCGGCTTAATTCCGGCATAATTGCCGACATAATTCTCATTTACCTCAAATGTACCCTGTCTGCTTGACGCATCATAGCTCACGAGCTTGTATGGTCCACATGTTACCTGCGGATTATAGCGGTAACCAGTGTCAGGATCACCAATCGTCTTTAAGAGCACGTCTGTTGTAAAGTCTCCTGTAATCGCTGCACCTTCTTCTGAGTCCTCAATATCACACCCAGGTGCAATGACTGCGATTGGTCTGGGCGTTACAGAAGCATAGGCAAGGTCATAGTGGTATGGAAGCTCGTCCGCCTTGACTGTGACAGAGAATGTCTTGTCATCAATCAGATGCACACCCTTGAGTGCCTTTGTGTCACCGGCGTTGAATTCATCATAGCCCTCCAAGTATGTATATCTCGTTGCACTGTAATTGTCCACTCCCATCATTTCCGGTGAGGACTCAAGCAGCATGGCAAATGCATAATCCTTTGCAGTGACAACAGAGTTATCACTCCACATAAGGCCATCATTTAATGTGATTGTGAATGTCTTTGTACCATCCTCATTATCTGCTGTATTCAAATCTGCGACAACCATAGGGTCAGTAATCCACTCACCCTCTTTTGTCGTGACAACTGTAGTATAACCATGTAAAACATTCTCGGTTATCTTATAGTTTGTGGCGCTGCTGTTGTATACAGGATCATAAAAATCCTGCTCCAGATCTGTTATTGCACCGAGTACCAGCTGTCCCTGAGGCGTTGTAGGCCTCTCTCCGGCCTGTGTGCTGTCAGCCGCTTCTGTTGAAGGTTCCGCTGCATCATCCGTTCCGGCAGATGTCTCTGTCTGCGGCGCTGCATCTTCGTTGTTTGTGACCGCACCATCATCACTGCCTCCACATGCTGTCAGTGAGACAAGCATTGAAGAGGCCAAAAGTACGGACAGTAACTTTCTTTTCATAATGTTTCCTCCTTTAAGAAATTTTTATGTAACTACTCTTGTCCTCATAGCTACTGTTTTGAATCTATATAAATACCAATCAAGGCATCTATACCAGTACTGCACTTATGTATGCATATTTTAAAAAATAAAAAGTGCACATGAACGCCTTTGTTCACTGCACTTACTTACCATTTAATATAAGCATGTGCCCCTCATGCTAAAATATGCTTATATTTACGACATATTTAATTATACTTATAACCAAAACGTTTGTCAATAGTTTCAAGCACTGTCATTTTTCGCATAATTATAATTACTTATCCCGCCTTTTCTGCTCTTTTATACAGCACAATGCATAAAAGAGCAGGATATCGCATAATAATACTTTCAAATTTAAATATTTTCAATTTGCCAATCAATGGGTTCTACCCCATTCGCCCTGAGAAATTCATTTGCCTGACTAAAATGTCTGCATCCAAAAAAACCGCGGTATGCAGATAAAGGGCTTGGATGTGGTGCTTTCAAAATCAAATGCTTTGGATTCGTGAGCATCGGAATCTTACTCTGTGCAGGCTTTCCCCATAGCAGATATACAATCGGTCTGTCCTGCGCATTCACCGCCTGTATCACCGCATCCGTAAACTTTTCCCAGCCTTTTCCCTGATGGGAATTCGCCTGATGTGCCCGCACCGTGAGTACCGTATTTAGCAGCAGCACGCCCTGCTCTGCCCATTTTTTTAAATACCCATTATTTGGAATACTACATCCCAAATCTTCATTCAGCTCTTTATAAATATTCTGCAAAGATGGCGGTATTTCAGGCTGGCTCGGAAGGACTGAGAAACTAAGACCATGTGCCTGATTTACATTGTGATATGGATCCTGCCCCAGCAAAAGTACTTTTACCTTACTCAGGGGGGTAAAATGCATTGCATTAAATATATCGTCAGAAGGAGGATATACAACCACTTTGCTGTACTCATCTTTTACAAATTGATACAGCTCCTTGTAATAAGGTTTGTGGAACTCTTCCTGTACCGCTTCCAGCCAGTCATCTGTCAACATTGCCATAATCGTCTCTCCTTTGTATAAAGCTTTAACTTTGAACTGTTCTGTCTTAACAATTTCTTACCGAAATCCCCCTGTTTTCCAAATACGCCTTAACTTCCCTGATTTCCAGTTCTTTGAAATGAAACAGCGAAGCCGCCAGCACTGCGTCCGCTTTGCCGTCAGCAAACGCATCATAAAAATGTTCCAGCTTTCCTGCCCCGCCTGAGGCTATGACCGGAATGGACACGTTTTCCGAGACTGTTCTGGTAAGTTCAATATCATAACCGTTTTTTGTCCCGTCACAGTCCATACTGGTAAGAAGGATTTCCCCGGCTCCAAGCTGATTTGCCCTGACTGCCCACTCTACCGCGTCAATGCCCATATCAACCCGGCCGCCGTTCTTATAAATATTCCATCCGCTTCCGTCTGCCCTTCTCTTTGCGTCAATTGCAACCACCACGCACTGACTGCCAAATTTGTCTGCCGCCGCACTGATTAGTTCCGGATTCATAATGGCTGCACTGTTCACTGCAACCTTATCCGCCCCCTCACGCAGTATCGCTTTGAAATCATCCACTGTCCTGATACCGCCGCCTACCGTAAATGGTATAAATACTTTTTCCGCCACCCGGCGCACCATGTCAACCTTGGTAGCGCGATTATCCGACGATGCTGTAATATCAAGAAAAACAACTTCGTCAGCTCCCGCCTTGTCATATGCCGCAGCAATCGCAACAGGATCTCCTGCATCAATCAGATTTACGAAATTTACGCCCTTTACAACCCGTCCGTTATTTACATCCAGACATGGAATAATTCTTTTTGTAATCATTGCCTGCCACCCCTTTATCCGTTCCTGCGCTTCATCACAGCTCTATAAAATTTTTCAGTATATGTAATCCGACATCCGAACTTTTTTCCGGATGAAACTGACAGGCAAATACATTCTCTTTTTCGACAGATGCATGGATATTTACCACATATTCTGTAGATGCCACCACAATTTCCGGCTCTTGTGCCTGTAGATAATAGGAGTGCACAAAATATACATACGAATGCTCTGCTATCCCTTTATAAAGCTTTCCGCTATTTGGAAACCGAATGGAATTCCATCCTATCTGTGGCACCTTTAATCCATGGTCATCCGGTATTTTTATGATTTTCCCTTTTAAAATACCGAGTCCTGTTACACCGGGTGATTCCTCACTTGATTCAAACAAAAGCTGCAATCCGAGACATATGCCAAGAAACGGCGTTTTTTTTGCAATTACTTCCTTGATTATCGCTTCCAGACCGTATCTTCGAATCTTTTCCATGGCGTCACCAAACGCCCCCACACCCGGAAGTATCACTTTATCTGCATTTAAAATTGTCTCCCGATCCCGCGTGATTACCGCTGATTCTCCCAGTGAAATCAGTGCCTTTTCCACACTTTTGATGTTTCCGGCATCATAGTCAATAATTGCCACCATCTTGCGTTTCCTGCCTTTCTGTTGAAAAGGATACCACAAAACGGTATCCTAATTCGCTGCTATTATGTCACTCAATGCGATTGAATAAGTCAACGCATCCTCTGTATTGATAAGTTCTCTTGCCTTTGCCTCGTCAATACTATATTTATCTGCAAGCGTATTTAATATCGTTTCCTTAACCGCATCAACCTCGTCTGCCACACCATACTTTTCCGCGTCTGCATTAATATAGTCATAGGTCGCAATTCCCTGAAGAAGTGCGTCAAGCGCTTCCATCTCACGCCCCATTTTTAAGTTAATCTGATAAGAATCGTACCTTCTCTGAATCTTATAAATCACTTCACTTCTCGCCTTTATCAGGCCTTCGTCTTTGGATTCGTCAAGTTCCATGCCAAACATCGCCTGATAAACGGTCTTATAGTCCTTGTCATAATATGCGTTTCTGGCTTTCTGAAGATATCCCTGCGTGGACAAAATATTTGCTGCCAGAATAACTGCCCCGCCTACAGACGCACCAAAGGCTGCTGCTGCTGCAATTTTTTTCGGCGGAATCCGTTTTTTGGGTCCTTCTGCCGCACGTTTTGCCGCCAGTTTTGCTTCCTTGGCTGCCTTCTTTTCTTTCTTTTTCTGCGCTGCCGCCTCCTGCTTTGCCTTGTTTGCTGCTGCTTTCTCCTCCGCCTTGGCCTTCTTCTCTTCTTCCTTGGCAAGTTTTTCTTCTTCTTTTTTCGTCAGTTCTTCTTTCTTTTTTGCCTGTTTTGCCTCTTTTTCAGCCGCAAGTTCCTCCTCTGTCGGCTCCGGCACCAGCTCTTCTGTCAGCAGATTAAAGAATTTGCCTAATTTTCCCGGCTCCTTCGTGCTTTCTGCCTCGTGTTCCTCCGCATCGCCTTTTTTCTTTTTCTTCGCGTTCTTCTTGCCCTTTTTCTTTGCGTCACTGTCATCCGATGTTTCGTGTGACATGCCTGCACCATCCGGATTTAAGATGGATTCCGGAATGACTGGCAGCGGCACTCCGCCATCATCCTCATCATCAACATGCTTCACACCCGCATTGACTGAAGCCGCCTCATCGTCTGCCATCTGGTTCAAAATATCCATCATGTCATCCTGAATGGGCTCATTATTGTCCGACTTCTTTAACATGTCATTGATTTCCGCAAGCTCCGCATCATCATCCAGCATATTCAATACATCCTCAAGGCTGTCATCCATTCCGGCAGAGATATCCTCACCACTGTCATCTGATAAGGACAGATCATTCTGTGATTCCATTGAAGAACCTAAATCCGAGGCATCACCAAAATCGAATTCATCTATATTCAGTTCTCCTGCCATTGCCGTTTCTGTCTCCGACTGAATGGCTTCCTCAAGACCGTCTATATTCATGTCGTTCTGCATCAATGAACTATCATCTGGTATCTCCGGCATTTCGAAATCTTCCAGTTTCAATTCCTCATCCAACTCTGGCATTCCTATATCCTCCAATGCAAGATTTTCACCTGTCTCCGGAATTTCTTGTATCTCTTCCGTTACTTCTGGCTGTCCTATATCTACCGGCTGTGGTTCTTCTACTGTCTCCGACAGCCCTGTATCCTCCAATTGCAGCGATTCCCCTAATTCCAGCTGTGGTAAATCCGGCTGTTCGATATCTTCTGGCTGCAACGCACCAGCCGATTCTGACTGCTCTGTCCCCACCGGCTGTGGCTCTGGTTCCTCTTCTGATATCTCTGGCAGTTCCAGCTCATTCAGCAATGGTTCCCCTGTTTCAAACTGTTCCGGCAGTTCCGTCCCTAAATCCGGCAGTTCAATATCCTCCAGATTGATATCCTCTAGTTCCGCCTCCTCCAACTGTTCCGGTTCTTCTTCAGGCATCATGATATCCTCTAATGTGAACTCGTCCCCTGTTTCTGGAAAATCGGGCAAATTTACATCATCCTGTTGTAGTCCCTCATCCAATCCGGACAGCTCGATATTATCCAGCTGCAATTCTTCACCCATCTCCGGCAGCTCAATTTTTTCTGGCTGCAATCCCTCATCCATATCCGAAATTCCGGGCAGCCCAAAATCTTCAAGCTTCAATTCTTTGTCCGCTTCCGGTTCTTTCTCCTGTTCGATATCGGGCTCACTTCCAAGAAGTTCTGGAATTTCCAAGGAATCCAAATCACCCTCAAGCTTTATATCCATGTCAGGCAGTTCCATGTCGGGAATTTCCGGTATTTCTGGTATCTCGATTGAGTCAAGATTGATATCATCTAATAATATTGGTTCTTCCGCTGCCGGTTCTTCTGCCACAATACGCTCCACCTCAGAATCTTTATCCAACGACTGTGTTTCCCCCGGTATCATGTCTCCTGCTGATATCTCATTTTCAAATACCAATGGATTCCCATCCGTCTCAGATATGCCTGCATCCTCATTTTCAATTGCAGCATCCGCAGGCATTGCTTCCCCTGATTTCGCCTGTACCGTCTCCGACAAGGAATTTAACAAATCATTTAAATAATTCTCCTCTGAACTCATGTGAATCCCCCCCTGCATTCCAGTAAAAATTCAACTGCATTCTCACTTATACTGACCCCTTTTTCACCCAGCTCCTCTGTCAGCTGGTATAATGTCTTGTTTATCCTAAAGAAACTAGCTTTCTGATTATAGAATGCTACCTTTTCGAACGGCCATCTTATAATATTTGGCAGATTCATCTCCACACCCAGTTCGAGAATGCATAATTTTTTATTCAGCGTCATCTGAAGCCATTTTGTATATCTGCCCCACTGCACCTGATAGCCATCTTCAATATAATTACTCTCACACAATATATTATTGAAAGCCAACGGTTTCCCGCATACAGGGCATGTCGGAATCTCAAGCGAATCCAGCCCTACCCCATCCAAAATAGCCTGATTGACAAGATCCGAAAACTCTTTTGACGGATATAATTCGCTGGTACATTTTGCGCTGCATTGTAACATCTTATAATTTCCGCACGGCTCAACGATTCTTTCCACATCAAAAGCCGCCTTCTTAATGTTCTCATCAATACAGGTTGAAATCACAAAATAATTTTTATCCTTGACCATCTCGCAAAGCGCTCTGTATGCCTCTATCAGCTTACCATCATTATGTTCTGTTAAAAATCGATGCTCCAGGAAAGGAACAGTCCATTCCAGCGTCTGATTGATATCCACTTCCTCCAACGCAGACATAAGCCTTGGAAATTTGCCAATATCTCCAAAGCTTTCGTTAAATTCTTCCCCGATACCTACCAGAACCATATCAGCATCTGCAATTTTTTCCAATAATAATTTATGCTTCTCAGTCGTTTCTGTCCTGTCCATGCCGTCTCCTAACTTATGAGAGCCGGGCATTTATCCCGGCTCTATCTTTTTATCTCGCAAGCAATTCGTCAATGACCTTTACAAGATTGCCAATTTCAGGTTTTGATAACTGTGCATCTGCACCTAAATCTTCGCCTTTTCTCCTCATTTCCTCATTTACGAGTGATGAGAAAATAATTACCGGTATGTGCTTTGTCGCATCGTCAGATTTGACAAGCTTCGTTAAGCGGTGTCCATCCATAAGAGGCATCTCAATATCTGTAATAAGCAGCTTGACATCGTGATCCAGCGTTCCTGCATCCCTGCACTTTACTATGTACTCCCATGCTTCCTCGCCGTTCTCTGCCTTGATGACATTGTCATATCCGGCTTTCTTAAGCGAATCAATGATAAGCTTTCTAAGAAGTGAAGAGTCCTCCGCAATTAGGATAGGAACCTCCGTTCCCTCTCTTTCCCCAAGCGCCTCAATCTCCGTGACTTTCAGTCCCGTCTCCGGATTAATGTCCGTGATAATCTTCTCAAAATCAAGAATGATAATCAGTTTACCGTCAATCTTGATAATACCTGTCGAGATACCGTCCTCTGCCGTGGTAACTGTTGCCCCCGGCTTGATGATATCAACCCATGAAACCCTGTGGATACCAATTACCGAATCAACATGAAACGCAATATCCAGTTTATTAAAGCTCGTGATAATAAATAAACCGCCCGGCTGAGACTGCCCACGCTGCAGACAGTTGCGCAAATCAATCGCTGTAATCATCGCATCACGCGGCATAAATATACCTTCTACGCTGGGATGCGCGTTGGGTACGGGTGTTACGGGTGAGTACGGAATAATCTCCCTGATTTTTGCCACATTAATACCGTATGAGTTTCCGTCCACCACAAATTCTAATACTTCCAACTCATTTGTTCCATTTTCCAAGAGAATCTTAGTCTCCATATTAAACCTCCATTCTACCAGACAATTGAAAATATTTCCAGTTATTGTCCATATTTTCAATCTCTTTATTATCACTGCTTTGCAGAGTGTATATCTTTTTTTAATTATAACATATGTATAGGAATAAATACAAATATTTTCAGAAAATTTTTAACAATTTCTGCAACAGTTCAGCCTTTGGGTTCCTGCCATAAGATTATTTTAATTTCACAGTACAGTTTTGACCATTTGAGGATACCATTTGTAAGGTCAGCGTCTGGATTTCCTGCTCTGTAGTCTCCTCTACCTCTGCCACTACTACCGTGTCAACAGTCTCACCAGCCGGAACAACATCCATAAATGATATCAAATCATTTGGAATCATGGTATTCAGCGCCGGCACAGAACCTGCATCATTGATTCTCATACGAATTCCAAGTCCATATTCAAAGAAACTGCAATCGACGTCCTCCTCCTGTGACCCTTCGACGTCAAAATGAATCACAAGCAGTTTCTTTCCCTGTGCAGCATCCACACAAAATCCTGTATTATCTTGCGGATAAGAATCACACAGCTCAAACGACTGGTATCTGATAATGACATCATCGATTCCCAGCTCTGCCGCCAAATCAATATCTGCCGACGATACGACTTCTGCCACGACTGTCTCTTCCGTCTCGGCAGGGGATTCCTCCTGCGAGCCACTTGATACCGGATTATCTGTGGTTTCTGTTTGCGTCTGTTGCGTCTCTGTTTCCCCGCCAGCCGCCGTCTCATCCGTCTCCTGCATAGCTGCCTTTGCTGCTGCCACTTCCTCCTCACTGACAATTTTATAGTCATATTTGGGCGAGTATTTTAATATGAGTCCTGCCGCATACTCCGCAACCATTTCAGACTGTTCTGCCGTAAGCTCCGGCATGGAGTCCACACAGCCGGTCAAAAGCATTGCCGACATGACAAAAAGCCCCAAAACTTTCCCCTTTTTCAAAGAAACACCTCCATTTATTTGGTCTCAAGTTCAAACCAGAACTCTACGCCATTGGTATAATTGATAACACCGTACTGCTGATTCATGGATTCCATGATTGCCTTTACGATAGATAATCCTACTCCGCTGCCCCCATACTCACGTGTTCTTGCCTTATCTACCTTATAGAATTTCTCCCAGATATGCGGAAGTGCATCCTCCGGTATCGGTTCGCCTGTGTTAAACACGCTCACACGCACCCTGTCAGCATTTTCATCTTCAATAAGTCTGTATTTTATCTCAATCACATTGTCACCATTTACATGGTTCAATGCGTTGCTGAAAAAATTTCGCACAATTTCCTCTGTCTTGAACTCATCTGCCCACACATAAATCGGTTCACGGCTGGCATGCCTTAATTCAATATCCTTTTGATGAATCAAAATATCTGCCGACGTGATAAAATTACCGACAAGCGCCACAATATCGAACCGCTCCATTGTGACAACATCATTGCCAAATTCAAGCTGGTTCAGGTCAAGAAGCTTTTTGACCAATGTGTTCATCTTCTTGGCCTCATCCATAATGACATCACAGTAAAAATTCCGGTTCTCCACATCGTCATCACTGATGCCTTCCTTCAGTCCCTCCGCGTACCCCTGAATCAGCGCTATCGGTGTTTTCAGCTCATGGGACACGTTGGAGAGAAACTCTTTGCGCATTTCGTCAATCTGTTCTTTTTTCTCGATATCCCGCTGAAGTTCATTGTTTGCGGTTTTCAGCTCACAAATTGTCTTTTCCAGTGCACCCGAAAGTTCATTGATATGTTCCCCGAGCAAGTCTATCTCATTTTGTCCGCGGCTTTTATACCTGGTCTCAAAATCCAGCTTTGTCATCTTCTCAGATATCTTTTTCAATTCCATAATTGGTCTTGTGATTCTAGTCGTCACAAACCATATCAGCGCTGCACTTACCAGTGCAGACGCAAGCCCCACATACGCCAGAAACTGGTTGGAAATCTTAACACTGTCCCGTATGCTTTCGAGCGGTGAACGTATCAGAAATAAATTGCCATTGTCGAGACTTCCCCACATTTCCAGATATTCTGTATCTGTCGACTTGTCCATAACGGTCGCCAGATAATAATGGTTGTTTTCATCCAGATACACCATATCACTGGACGGTTTAAAAAAATTGTCATACAGCCTGCGCAGAAGCTTGTCCGCATCCCTTGTACTCGACTTGATGATATTCGACCCGACATCAATTACCAGCAGGCCAATGTTATACATATCACAGGTTTTGCGCAGTTCAAGGTCAAATTCCTCTGACGTGATATCGCCGTTTGCGACAACCTCGTTAATTCTCGAATAGGCATCCTTAAGCGCATGTCTCTTATTCTGTATATAAAAATTTTCCAGAAAGCTGTTATTGATAATCAGGCATAGAATAATGGTTCCCGCCATAACAGCCATAAATATAAACGCAACTTCCCGCTTTATAGAATGTTTCATAAATTTACCTGCTGTCCTCATGCCTCGAGCTTGCAGCCCATTCCCTTCATACTTTTTACTCCATTTAATACTTTCCTTTCCAATTTTAACCTTATCTATTCCATATATTCCCTGCTTTTCCACCTATTTCAGATACTTTGGTAGTTCTATGGCAGTTTATCTATCCCTCTGCCTTAAAACTATTTTAACGCACCTTTTTCCAAAAGGCAATGTCCATTTTTTAATTTTCTGCATACTGATTTTACTTCCAGCAATAAAAGTATTTTGTCAGTGCACTTGCAAAGTTTTTATGTCTTTATCATATGCAGTATGATAAACGTTATTGATTTTCTTTTGTATCATCTACAGCAGC